>SDGW01000749.1_pt1 | contig 15819 bp, 16 predicted proteins | sample 2873831 | NCBI WGS metagenome assembly SDGW01 (sample SAMN08132700, study PRJNA421101) | hypersaline lake metagenome | isolation source: celular fraction 0.22 microns magnesium sulfate-rich crust from ephemeral... | place: Spain: Penahueca Lagoon, Toledo | collected 2011-07
AGCGTGTAGATGTCGTGTTCGGGCTCGTCGGCGAGGCCGACCATCGCGAGGGCCTGGCCGGAGTAGCCCAGTTCGGCCTCTTCGCTCGAGACCGACGGGCCGACATCGTCGTCGTCGACAGAGTCGGCGGTGATATGCCGGACGGTGCGCTCGTCGCTGAACTCGATCTCAGCGTCGAACTCAGTCGCGTTCGTCGTCTCGTTCCCGTCGGCGTTCTCGCCCCACGCCGTCACGGAGACGGTCGTGTTCTCGGTGGCGTCGCCGGGGAGTTTCTTGAGTTCGTCGTGCGAGACGTTGAACGTGTAGCTCGTGTCACTGCTGTTGACGTCCGAGCTCGTCGCGACGTACTCGTGGCCGTTGTACGTGATGTTCAGCCGGACGGTTTCGGTGCCGTCCGTACCGAAGTCAGTATCGTCGGACGTGAGTTGGTACTCGAGGTGGTCGTCTGCCGATGCGTTGTAGTCGGTGACGTGGTCGCTGCCGTCGCCGGCGAGGGTCGTGGTCTCTGCCGCTGCCGAGCCCGCGAACGCCGCCATACCGCCCGTGACGAGGGCGATGATCATGAACAGCGTTGCGACTCTGCGGATGGAGTTTCTCATTGGAATGTTGTGTTGTAGGATCGGGTTGGTTAGCGGGCTGTGCGTGTGGTCCGGGTAGGGGTATCGGTGGCGGAACCGGAGGCGGTGGTGGGACCGAGGGCGGCGGGGGTACCCCTCCGGACTGATAGCGGATTTGGTTACTCGTCATCGTCGTCCTCTGCTCGTTGGTCGGCGAGGTGCTCGGCGATCTCGATGCAGCCACAGCTCGGTGGTGGGTCGATTTCGTCAGTCATTGTGCTAAGATCGGTGTGTCCGTCGCTATCTGGAGGTTCCGAAAATTGGCCTGTTACTTGCCGTGTTTCGTCCTGATGTATCCATCAGTAGTTCCCTTTCGTACTGTCGAAGTGGCTTTCTAATTCCGCTTGAGACACCGCTGTCCCCGAATTGAATACCGGGTCGTCAATGTCCCCTGCGAAATACTGGTTGATCCCAGAGCTGTAGTCGTGCGCCGCCCACGACAGAATGGTTCCAGGATTGTTTGCAGAGCCATACGACGTGGACGAGCCCACTTGTGTCAGGTCCGTGTCGGCTGCCGACCCGAGATACGCCACAACGTCGCCCGTACTGGCGTTAGCCGTAAACGCGGCGAAGTACCACGTACCGGTGTTGATAGATGTAGAAATCTCGATGTTCGTGGATTGGTTGACTTTGAACCGGACTTCGTCGGTGGTGTAGCCGACACCGATCGACCACTGGTCGGCGGCCGAATTATTGGTGTCGATCGACTCCATGACAATCGAGTTCGACGACGCGGAATCCGCCCGGAACCAACACCCTGCCGTATAGGTGTCTACGCCAAAGTGGGCGCTGTCCGTCGGCGTGTTGCCGACGGTACTCGACCCGTCGGCGCTGATGAAATAGCCGCCGTTCCCAGCACCGGATTCCCATGTATGATTGTTATATGTCCCGTCGTAAGATCCTACGTCGTCAGTGACGGTGCTGCCACTCCCCGCGTCGTAGAACCAGCGGTTTGTGAACATCGGACCCGGCGGGCCAGCGCGGTAGATGCCGATTGACCACTCTTGTAAATTCGACGTGTCACCGTCCACAGCTCCCCGCCAGTAGCCCTCGCTGTCGAGATGCCACGGGTCATAGTGGTGCATCCGCTCTCCGTTCCATCCGCTGCCTGTACCCTCAAGGATCGGGCTCTGGCTTAACTCTGTATCTGCGTACTCTGTTGTAGTGAGCGTCGTGATCTCGTAGCCACGAACCTTGTCCCCGTACACGTCGACGCAGTCTTGGAACCATGCAATAATGCGGCCGTCAGATTCTATCAGGCCGCGGCCAGCGCCTCGAGCTGCTGAGGTCCGGCCACTGACGACAGGGTTTTGGGAGTGTGCGTTCCACGAGGAGATGTTTTCGATACTGTCGATTCCTTGGTCAGAATAATAGGCGCGGACACCGCCTTGGCTGCTCCCATCGTCGGTGCCGACGAGATACCACCAGCGGTCGTCCTTGCGAAACAGAAGATGGTCCTTGAACTTGTGACTAACACCACTCAGCCACTGCGAGACTTCTGTCCACTGTGTCGGGAAGGAGTCGGCCTTATAGAGTGGCTGATAGTCGTTGGCGACCCGGTTCGGGAGCATATAGTAGGAGCCATTCTGTCGAAAGACAAATGGGAGAGAAAGGTCAGTGTCCGACGGGTCCAACACGACCTGTTCATACGACCACGTCACGCCTTGATCTGTCGATGTTGCGTAGGAAATTGGGATGTTACTACTCGTATAGACCTCGAAGAACATGTGCCAGTCAGTGAATGAATCGTTACTGTCGGGAACATAGAGGAAAGGGTCGGCGATGTAATCAGCAGCCAAGTCGGTTACGTCTCCAGCGGTCAAAACCGGATTTGAGACATCAGGATCAGGTCGTACATTCTCATAGGCACTGTATTGCTTCGAGTCCTGCTGTATTGGCGGATGTGTCGACGGATCGATAACCTCCGATAGTCGCACGATTCCATTGCTCTGCGTTAGTTTTTCGAGATTGGCCTTACTCCAGTCGTCGATTTCGATCGATTCGTCGGTCGGGCTACCGCTAAAGCTCAACGTGCCGTTTGTCTCGTAGTCTGCCATGATGAATCAGTCCTCTTTGAGGTCGTCCGCGCTATCCGCACCAAACCAGCCGAGTGTCTGGCCGAGGCTCAGCCAGATATCGGTGGTCGAAAACCAGCCGTCGTTTGCGCGCCAGTCGTTCGTTGACGTAAGTTGCCACGGGTCCTCGACAGCGGCCGCGTCCATCCCGAAGTTATTATCGAGCCACGTCGGTCGGACCTCAGGCCACGATTTTAACTCGTACTGATACGCGCCTGTTGCGTCGGGTGTGTACCGATAGTGGTTCCATCCCGAGACGAGCGTAAACGTCGCGCGCGTTGGCTCGTCCGAAAGATCCGACGGGTCGAGATCGCCCTCGTCCGGTTGGACCTCGGCGGCCTCGAGATTGTAAGCGCTGTAGACGATGCGCTCAAGTTCGTCAGTCTCGGAGTTGACGAACACGTAAATCGGGTCGTGGTCGCCGATCGAACTGCCGAGTTTGCTAGTGCCGGCTGGTAGCGATTCAGTGCGTTTGACTTTGCTCCAATAGCACAGTACATCAGTCTCTCGCTCGGGAGACGTCGCGACGTAGCCATAGAGGCCGTCGAATCGCTTTTTGGTCTCGTCGTCCATCACGAGTTTCGGTCGGTATTTGCGCAACCGGTACTCGTCCCACTCGATGTCGGCTTTTTCAGGTTTCGCCGACCACTCCTGTTTTGTCGTATAGTCGACAAACTCGAAATCTGACGGGGCGGGCGGCGGCACCTCGAAGACCAGTGGTGTCTCGAGTTCGGGTGTCGACGAGCCGTCTCCCGACCAGTCGAGCGTGCCATCGTAGTAGTACTCTCCCGAACCCTCAAGCCCGTCGAAAACAATCGGCTCGCCAGTCACGTCGACAGGTTCGGTTTGGCTGGCGACGAGTGTGTCTTTGGCTGACGACTCGTACTCGTCGACCGTCGCGTCAATCGACGTGCCGTCGGGGATCGTGCCGTTGACCGTCAGCTCCGGTTCGCCTGAGTCTGTGGCCGCGACGCGTTGAGAAAGTAACGGGCCGCCAGCGACCGCGACCGTGGCGGCAGCCGCCCCCTTGATGGCGTCGCGGCGTGTAAGTGTGTGTTCTGACATGAATAGTTACTCCTCCTCGTATCGAAGGTCACCACGTTCGTCTGCCGACGTGGTCAGCGGGACATAGATGGTCCGTGCAAACCACGCGTCGTTGGTGTCCGACCGCCACCAGTGCTGGCGGCCGGTGTCTGGGTAAAAGGCGAACGGGTCGACAACGGCCACGTCACTGGTTTTCTCGTAGACGCCGTCCTCGAACCACGATTCACGTCCATCGAGCCAGCTTCCGAAGTCAGCGTAACCCTGGACGTAGCCGCCATCCTCGTCGGCTGGCGCTTCGACGAAATGGTTGTGCGGTCGGATCTGCTCGAGGACGACGTGCGTTCGGCGATCGGGCACGCGGTCCTCGATGACGTGGCCGTACTCGCCGTCGATCTCGGCGGCCATGTGGTGACCCCCTGAAAAGACGACCTTGTCGACCGTTCCGTCGGGATTCGAAAAGACGATGATCGGCTCGTGATCCAGCGAGTGGTCCTCTGGGCCGGCGTCGATGCCGATGTACCAAAAGATCGATCGCTGTGTGTTCGACCGGACCCAGTAGTAGTGAGCCGTCACGTCGTGATCCTCTGAATCGGCCGACCAGCCGTACATCCCCGTCATATCCTCTCGCGCTTGTTTTGTGCGCGTGACGAGGCGCGGCTGGTAGTTCTCGAGTTCCTCAATATCGTCGCGTGGGTCGACGATGTGATCGGGGAACTGTGGCACCTCGCCGTCGTACTCGAGTTCGTTGGTGTCCGACTCCTCGCTCGATCCGAAGAGGTTGAATCCGAGTAACGCGGGGCTCGTCGTGAGGAACTGTCGGCGGCTGAGGTCGTCGGGTGGCATGGTTATGAGAACAACCCCCCAAAGCGTCTGCCACGGACGTCCGAGTAGGACCGATTGAACTCGTCGCGAGCGATCGCCGCGTCGTTTCGCACATCCTCCTGCGAGTCCTCGTACTCGTGGCCCTCGACGGCCGCTTGCACGTCAAGTAGTCCGTACTCGGTCTCGGTGACGCCTGCATTGGGGAGCGGATACGCACAAGCCGTGAGCCGGTCCCAGATTTCCTCGTTCGTGTAGCCTTCGGCAGCCAGCACCAGCGCGCCGCCGGCGACCATCGGCGCGGCCATCGAGGTGCCCGTCAGCGCCCCAAACGGCTCGACGCGAACGTTCATCCCCGGTGCGGCGAGTTTCGGCGTTGCGCCCCGGGACTTGCCTCCGGAGAAGTCGCCGAGACCGGGATGAGGACCGATATTTCCGAAATACGCGATCTTAGCGTCGTCACGGTCCCCGCTCTCGGGGACGTTGGTCGCGTTAACGCCGAATGCATCGTCGTCGCTGGCCGGGCTCGCTACGAACGTAGTTGCGTAGCGATCATTCCCCACAGCGACAACCGGGCACACGCCCGCATCCCACGCCTTATCAAGCGCGTCCGCGAGTGCCTGCGACCACTGTGGGCTGCCGAGTGACATGCAGACGACGTCGACGCTCTCCTCGATCGCGAGCTCGAGGCCGGCAACGATGTCGTGGGTTTCGCCACTGCCGTTATCGCCGAGTGACTTCGCGACGGCGATCTCGGCGTCCGGGCCGTATCCGTTCGAGCCAACTACACAGCCCGTCACCCACGAGCCGTGACCATCACCGTCTGCGACGGCCGAAGGACCATCCTCGCCAACTGTCGGGTCACCATCGAGCGCGAAGCCGGTAGACGGATCGGCAAATCGGAGATTGCCGCTCGAGTCTTCGAAAATCGGGTCGTCATTTGCACCGGTGTCGATCGATTCGAACGTGACACCGCTCGTATCGATGCCCGTGAGAAATGTATCACTCGCACGCACGAGATCCCGTGCCTCGGTGAGTGTCGCTTCCGGCGCGTCCTCGTCGAACGCCAGTCCCGATAGGTCAGGTTCCCGGCCGGCCGACTGTAACGTCATCGCCGCCTGTTCGCGGAAGTCTAGATCGTGGCCGACGTCGGACGGGGCGGATAGATCCTCGATCGGCGTCGGGATCGATAGCGTCGTGTTGGCGTCAGCGTAGTCGATGTACGACAGACCATCGAATCCGCCCGACCAGTACGCGAATCCATAGGCCGACTGTCGCCCGGCAGCCTCCCACGGGACGGCAGCGGCGATCAGGCCAACCGAGTCGAGGTCACGCAAGACGCGGCCGTCGTTGGACGTGACGTAGCTCTCGATCGATTTCCGTTGGTCGGCATCCTCGTAGGGAAACAGGAACGACGGGCCTTCGTCGTAGTGTTTGATATCCGCTTCACTCGAGGCCGCCAACGCAGTGAGCGAGTCACTTGAACCGAGTGAGATCGGCCCTACGAAGGCCGGGGTTGCGATTGCGCCTGCCGTTGCTCCCGTCGTCTCTAAAAGGTCTCTCCTGTACATGGTGGATCACCAGATATTGTAGCGGCGACGCGAGAACACGACGACCACGCCGGCCGCAGTTGCGCCACCGGCAGCGGGCACGGCCATCCCGAGTCCGAGCGGGAGGTTGAACTTCGGAACAGAGGCCGCGAACCCGTGTCGGTAGCTGTCGTAGGTCCCCGTCAGCCCGTCACGCGAGTCGATGGTGAGCCGGACGTTGCCGTCACCGTTTGTGTAAGTGCGGATCACCGTCTTGTCGCCGTCCGCACGGGTCATGACCTCACCGTAACGGGTGCCACCATCACGCTCGAGCGCCTGTCCGAACCAGCCGGGTTCGCCCCGCCAGACACGGCTGCTCTCGGGCAGTGAATCGAGGTGAACGACCGTTTCGACGTTCGTGGAGAGAACTGCCTCGTCGCTGCCTTCGAGCACTTGGATCTCGAGGTCCGTCTCGTCGCCGTCCATCGCCGCCTGTGGCTGGACGTGGACGCTGCCGGGGATTTCGCCGCCCGGAACGACTGCGTCGACCTCGAGCGTGTCTCCCTCGGCACGGATCTCGGCGTCGTCGAGGCCGTCACCCGCGATCGCGAAGATACGGTCGCCGACGGCTTTCTCGGCGCGAACGGTCGGCGGATCATTCCGGCCCTGGTCAAGCGCGCGAATCGAGAACGACTGTACGAACTGCGAGCCAGTGTCGTCGGTGACCGTCGCCCGGATGAAGTGTTCGCCCACACCGTCGGTAGTGAAACTCGCACTGTCGTCGCCCTTGATCTCCGCCCCGATCTGTTGTCCCTCCGGACCGAAGACCTCCACAGACTCGACCCGCTCGAAGCTCGAGTCGTCGCCGGGCCGGAACGTCATACTGACGCGCTCGTGATCTCCGGGCGCGGTCGTACTCACGTCGATCGCCCGGACGTCGGGGATTGTGCCACCGAACGCGGGGTTGGTGGCCGATAAGCGGTCGTCGAGGACACCGCCCGAGCCACCGCCGAGGATGCGGAGGTCAAACGCCGCCGGATCGTCACTCTCGATCGGATAGCCTTCGATGACGAGCGTATTCTGGCCGGCGAGTCCGCCAGAGTCGATCGACCAGTACTCCTCGTCGATCTGCACTGACGTGCCATCCGACCAGTGGATCTCGGGTTGGAGTGTGTCCTCGTCGATGCCGTCCGGAATCGGATATTCGGCGTTGAGTTCACCGTCCGAGATATCAATCGCCGTCTCGGCGTCTTCTGGTGGCTCGAAGCTCTCGAGGTTTGCCAGCGCCGTCTGCATGTGGCCCGTCTCGATCGCGAGTTCGTCGTTCGACAGATCCTCAGCGGCCTGTATCGAATCGAACTCGCTACGCTCGAGGTACCGCTCTTTCGCGCCGGGCACGGTCTCGACGAGCGGCCGGTGAGTCTGGTAGGTCGCCTCAAGCCGCGACCGGTTCATCTCGGCGAACTGCCGGTCGTACTCGGACTGGATCTTCGAGATGGTCTCGTTGAGGCGCTGGTTGCGTAGGAACTCCTGCAAGTCCGCGTAGCTCTCGATGCCCTGCATCGGAAGCGTGTCAGTCCGATACGTTTGGACCGTGACGTTGTCGGACGGAACGGCGTGGCGCTCTGGAGCCCCGATGTGGAACGTGCCATTATATTCGCCGCTTTCGGCTGCGTCACGGAGGTCGGAAAACGACGGGCCAGTGACCTCCGTCAGAACAGTCCCATCAGCGCGGTAGGCCTGGACCGCAGCTCGCTGGACGCCGGTTTGCATTCGGAGTGTGAAGTGTCCAGTTTCGTTGGCCGTCGTTGTCCGGCGTTCGAACAAGCCGGCCTCGACGTTCGAGCGAAGTGATTTTGCACTCTCCGTGAGTTGGCCGGCTTCGGTCTCGAGGTGCGACTCAAGGCGATCGTATTGCTCGTCCGCATCGCCGACCATGATCGTGTAACCGGCGGCCTCGTTCCCTTCGGGATATACTTTGTAGAAGCCGGTCGAAAGACTCGTTTCGACGCCCGGGTACTCATTCGTGCCGATGATGTTCGAACCGGACGATTCGGCGATCGTCGTCGTTTCGTAGGTCTCATCATCGATTACCTCGCCGGTAGCCGAATACTGCTCGATAACGATCTTACCATCAGTCGTCGCGCCGGGGAACGAACCGTCGATCTGGTTCGAAAGAAAGCCAGTGCTCGCCGTCGGGTCCCAAAGTGAGAGAACGATCTCCTCGTTCGGATCAAACTGTAGTTTCGGCCGTCCGAGCTGTGGATCGTCGACGATCGACTGGGTTTGTGTGTCCCACTCGCCTTTTTCGTGTGCGAGGAGGTACGTGTAGTCGGCGTTTTGGTAGTGGCCCTCGATATCGAACTGTGGGTCCCACGAGTCGGGCGTTCCGACCTCCTGGGCTTCGGCAAGAAGTTCCTCGGCTTTGGACTGCTTGTCTTCGATCGAGTCGTTGATCGCTCCGGAGTTGACACCGATCCCTTCGACGGTCGCGTTGGGCACCGGCGATCCGGTCTGGTCGACGACCTGACCGCTGATTGCGTGGCCGCCTAAGTCAACGTGGTCGATCGTCACATTCCGCCCGTAGTCGCCGTTCCCCGCAGTTGCGAAAAAGCGACCTTCGAATGTAGTGAACTCACGTTCCATCTGCCACTGTTCAGGTTCATCCGTCCCACTCTCCCAGACTTTGGCACGGACGTGTCCGTTGTCGATCTGCATTCGGAAGTCAGTCCACACGTCATGCATCGATCCGTTGATGTACTCGCCATGCTCGCTGGGGCTCTCATCCCAATTCGTCGCAAGGTGGACAGCGTCGTATTCCTCGCTGTACACTAACAGCGCCTGGTCGTCGTCCCCGACCCCTTCTGGCCCGGATATGCCGATTCGGTTGCGCCGGGACTCACTCGCATCGGCCATTTTCACCGTCCCGCTCAACTCAAAGTTCTTCGACATGTCGATTTCCGGGCCACCGTCGAAGAACACCTCTCCGTGGGTCCCATCAGCAGCAGTTGAGTCGTTTACCCTGAGAGAGTTGTTAGTGTAAAACCCCTCATCAACGACAGAGACAGTGCTTGGTTCAGTTGCGTTCCACCCATCAGAATCCCCATCCTCGAAGTCGTCGTAATAGGTCGCGTTATCGGATGTCGTGGTCGTCGTGGCCGTCAGTGAGGCGCTGGTAGTCGTCAGCGACGGGCTGATGTCCGTACTCGCGGCGTTGGCGGTGCCACTGTCGAGCCCGCCCGCGAGCGTCAGAGACGGCAGCGAGACGACCATGAGAGTCGCGAACAGGACGGTGATGAACTGGCCCCGCGAGACGGGCCAGCGGCTATGCGTCGCTCTGGATGTGGATTTGTCTGGCATTGGAATCAGGGCTCAGTACCGGTGAAAGTCGCGATCGGCGTCGTCGAACAGCACCTTCGGGAGAAAGATCCACTCCGCGACCCGCTGCATGATCGTCGTATCGTTCAGTTCGCCGCGGCGTTTCAGTTTGCGCGCCCCCTCGAGAATCGTCCGCCGGTTTCGCGGCGGGACTTCGACGGCGTTGATGTTCGCCGCGACGTACTCGACCAGCTCGAGGAGATCGGCTTTCGATCGGTTGCGGATGATCCCGCCGTAGGTCATGTGGCCGTACTCGTCGGAATACCGCCAGCGTCGCGACGACGGCGCTTTCTTTTCCATCCGAGATCGGGGCGTCGCCAGCGACTCGGCGGTCGGCGGATAGACCTCGGGATCGGTCAGGTCGGCGGCGGTCCCCTCGGACTCGTGCATCCCGTTTTCAGGCGGCTCACACAGTGCAACCGGGTCGAGTAACGGTTCTTCAGTGGTCTGTTTGAGCCACAGGTGGGCCAGCGACTCGATTTTCTGCTCGGTGACGGCGTTGCCGTTCGGATCGTGTCCGAGCACGTCCTCGTCGTTGGCAGCATCGGCGTCATCGGATTCGTCCTCGCCGAACCAGTCACGGCGCGCGTACTGTGCTCGTGAGAGTGACGCAGTGCTGTCGGACTCGTCAGTAGGGGCGTTCGTTGTGGACATGAATCTCGCGGGTGTGGGTGGGTGAGAAGCGTAGCTGTCTGTCGCGTCCGTTTTACCGGCCGCGATGCCTCGCCAACCGGACGCCCGAGGGCGCTGCCGGTTCAGAGTCCGTGCCTCGCACGGCCCCCTCCCCGGACGATTACCGTGGCGATGACGTTCTTACTAGTTTCCTACACGGCCGCGTACTTGTAGCTTACCCTCACAGTCGCAGTTTCGTGCAGATTCGTGCGATCACTCGCGAGTACACGAGTAGTCGCACGCTACTGTGCGTTCGTTCCGATCGGCAGAACACCATAGATTATTGAATCGGCCGGGCTACGGGATGGGTATGGGCGACGAGCCCGACGGTGACGACTCGTCGGACGGCAAAGAGCGCGTCAGCGTGACGGTGCCGAAAGACGCCCTCGAGCAGTTGGTCGCGGGCAGCCCCATGCGATCGGATTACCAGGATGGGATCGAGGCCGCGATCGAGACACAGCTCGAGATCGACGCCGCCGACGAGTATCACATCGTCAAAAACCGGGAGTAAGCGCGAGCCCCCGAGGACCTTGGCCGGGTTCGGGGTACAACGAGTGGCTACACTCTGTAATGAGTAAAGCGATTTGGTTAGCGGCATATATAAGTTGAGCGAGGGTTGAGGCAAAGTCATGGGCAAAAACAATGTAATATTCATCTGTGTTGATTGCCTTCGGGGAGATCATATACAGTCCCCAAAATGTGATACCCCTTTTATTGATTCTCTTGCCGAGCAAGGCCGTTGGTATTCGGATATGTACTCGACAACGGCGTCTACGACACCGTGTGTGAGTAGCTTTTTCACCGGCCTATATTCGGAAAAGAACGGTGTGAACTCACTACGCGAAAGTGAGATAAATGATGATATTTCAACGCTTGCAGAGGTGATTCGGTCTGAGGGGTACCATACGAAAGCGTTCGTGACCGGTCCGCTTGTCGAGGAGACGGGTATCAACAGGGGGTTCGACGACTTCAACTATCGCGAGCATGGCGACGATCTCTTTTCTGGGTGGAAACCGACTCTCATTGACGAACTCGATTCGCTAAAGGAGCCATTCTTCCTATATCTCCATCTCTGGGAACTCCATCAAGACATTACGGTTCCAAAAGAGTATGACGCCCCTCGGTACGGGGACATGCCGTATGATCGAGCGCTGAGTGCGCTCGATCGAGAACTCGAGGAGATTGTATCCCATCTGCCCGAAGACACAACGGTAATCCTTAACGGAGATCACGGGGAGAGCGTCTATCCTCGCTACTCGAAGCTTAGCCACGCTCTGCGGCGAGGTCGCATTCGACTTCGATATAATCGAGGAATTGATACGAGACCACTAGAGCGCCTCGCAAATCGTATCTATGACCGAGTCGGCGAAAGTGTGCATGACCACTATACGGAAAGATATCACGGGCAAAATGTATACGACTATTCGACGCATGTTCCATTTATCATCAAAGGCGGCGAAATAGGCCAAAATACCATTGATACGCAGTGTCGGCAGATAGATATTTTTCCGACAGTCTTGGATCTACTCGGCATTAGGTTCGACCGAACGATCGATGGCGAATCCTTACTGGATGAGGAGTTGTCCGACAGACCGTGTTATATGCGGGCCTGTAGCCCTGTGCTAAGAGGAGAGCAAAACTGGCAGCGTGCGGTCAGGGCTAACGGGTATAAATACATCGAGTATCCGAATGCTGAGTTTGGGTCAGAACTCTACGACCTTGAGGACGATCCAAAAGAACTGTCGCCGATTGACGCGCCTGAGGTTGAGGCGCACCTTCGCGAGATGCTACCAGAGGAGGGATTGCAGGACGCCGCTGATATGGGGATTGACGACCGGCTTCGAGATCTTGGGTATTTGGAGTGAATGACGCTCGTATGAACACAAAGTTGCTCGTCGGCGATAAAGGAAAGTAGTTGGTTAGGTGCTATTCGCTCCGATCGGTCACCGAGACGCCGGACAGCACGAGCCGCGACCGCTCCCAGCCGTCGACGGCCGCGGCCAGCGTCCCCGTGACGAGCACGCAGTCGCGTTTGGTTCCCTCGCGGATCGTTGATCGCGCACAGTGGCGACAGCGCCGGGCGACGATCTCCGCGTTGAGCCCGTCGGGGACCACCAGGGCCTCGCACCGATCGTTCGGCGCTAACTCGAGGCCGCAACAGTCACACCGCAGGCGTTGGCCGGCGGCGACGGGCACCCACTCGAGCAAGTCGGCCGGCTCGAGGGTGTCGGTCATGGCCACGCCCCCGCCGGAACGTACGGTTCGGTCGGGGCCGCGTCGTCGCGCTCGGGCTCGGGGCCGGCGACGGCCAGGGCGGCCTCGCGGAGTCGGAGCTTTCGTTCGGCGTCGTAGTGCTGGCGGAGTGAGCGCGCCTCTTTGGCCGGGACACGGTCCTGTCGCTCGTCAGGTCGCGAAATAGCGGAGAACATCGGTCGGGCCCTCGCTATCGGTCCTCGCCGACACGCGGTTCGTCCGATCGCACGGCGACGGACGCTTTGAAGTTCAGCGGCTCGCCGTCGAAGACACACTTCGGGACCACGGCGAGGCCGTCGGTCGGCGTCACGGCGGCGTAGTCGATCTGGCCCCAGTCGTGCGGGCCGATATCGCCCTCGAGCGCGGAGGTGGTGACCTCGAGCGCGTCGGCGTCAGTCTCGACCACCGCAGCCTCGTACAGCCGTTCGACCGCCTCGTCAGTGGCGGGATCGCGGTAGAGGACGTGGAGCCGGTTGCGCTCGACGGTGCCGCCGATCGCCGACGGGTCGCGCTCGAGGCGGCGCTCGTAGCAGAGTTTGGTGGCGACAAAGCGGTCGTAGCCCTCGAGCACGTGCTGGTCGCGGCCCATGCGGACCCAGTCAGCGGGCACGGGCGCGTAGTAACGGTCGGGCTCGGTCGGTTTGTCGTCGGTACGCTTATCAACGGTTGCGTTCGAACTCACTTGTGTTCACCTCTTAGTCGCGGTGAACTCGAGAGGTCCGCTGGTAGGAACAGCGGGCCGGGATTCTTCCCGACGATAACCCCCGAGTTCTAGGTATATCTCTAGGCAGCGACCCCCATAAGTGTACCGGAACGCTCCATTTTCTTACTATACCGAACGGTGGCACCGGGTTGCGGTTTCTCGGTCTACCTACCACATTCCGTATGTCATTTCGCGACCCGGATAGCGGCCCCTTGAGTGTGGTCGGTCGGCGGCCGTAAACCGGGCACAGAACAGATCGATAGCGGGGCGTGTCCCGTTGATCGGCCGTCGCTCGAACCCATCACGAGGGCATAATCTAGTTGTATCAGTAGCCGTGACTATCACGGAATGCGAACTCGACACGCCGGAATTGCGGTCGTGATTATCGTGAGTGTGCTGACGAGCGGTATCGTCGGTGCAACTAGTGTCGTCGATCTCGACGGCGATGGTGAGCCGGCGTTAATAGAGATCAGTGACGTCCGGCGGTGAGGGATTCCGATTCTGACGGTCTTGAGGATGGGCCAGAGGTGAACGAGTACGGCACCGACCCAGCCGAATCAGATACTGACAGAGACGGGCTCGATGATGGGGTAGAGGTCCACGAGTACGGGAGTGATCCGACCAACTCTGATACCGACGATGATTCGCTCGAGGACGGCATAGAGGTAGACAAGTACGGAACCGATCCGGCAGAGAGCGATACTGACAGTGACGGCCTCGATGACGATAGGGAACTCGACTTCGGAACCGATCCAACAGAGAGCGATACCGACGGTGACGGTCTAAGTGACGGGGCTGAGCTTGACGAGTACGAGACTGACCCGACGGACCCGGACTCGGACAACGATGAGCTCGAGGACGGGCCGGAGGTAAACGAGTACGCGACCGATCCGAACAATCCCGATACCGACGGTGACGGACTCAAGGACGGCTGGGAAGTGCACCGGGTCGAACTATTCCCCGACGCCGATCCGCTACGGACCGATATCTACGTCGAAGTGGATACGATGGAGGGTGTCTCTTTCGATCGCGACGAAGCCGAGAGGGTCGCTGAAAAGTTTGAGGCTGCGCCGATCTCGAACCCGGACGGCTCAGCGGGCGCGAACCTCCATTTCGTCTATGACGGGCAGCAGATTCCGCATAAATCGTCGGCCGACGCTGATACTCTCCGGCACTACCGCAGGACTCATTTCGATCGGATCGGGAAGGCATACCACTATATTGCGGTCGTCGATGAGGTGGGCGATAGTGGCTCAGGGTCCGATACAATGGGAATGGGAACGATCGGGTACACGATGGTCGAATCTCAGTCCTCTGACGGTGAGACTGCCCGAATCATCATGCACGAACTCGGCCACTCCCTAGGGCTCAAGTCCGACGATTTCAGCGGGGTTGACTCTTGGCAGTACTCTTTCAGCGAGTACCCCAGCGTAATGAACTACAACTCTCCGGCGAATTACCTTGGTTACTCGGAAGGCAAGGCCGGCCCTAATGACTTCGATGACTGGCGCTATATCGAGACGGAAATGTACACGCCAGGGGCAGTCTACGTGGACTGAACGATTCTACTACTCAGTTAGCGGTTTTCGCTAGAAGAAATAGAGGCCTAGGAGTTAGTCGTCTGCGCCAATCGTCGACGCGCCCGCGCCCGCATCCGACTCGAGCTCATCGCGCACGAGGTGGCGCACAAAGGTCTCGAGGTCGTCGCCGATCACCTGGCGGAACTCGACGCCATCATGCGCGGCGGCAAGAATCGCCTGCGACACAGTATTCGCACATGGATAGGTGTCACATAATTCGTCAATAAACTCCTCATTGGTCGTGATCGTATGTTTCGCAGTTGTTTCGTCGTCCATGCGCCCGGCTTAGATGGTCTACACATTGATAAGACGTTCGGCTGTTTCTGTCTCTGCGCTGTTTCAAAATCAAAACTGTCATTTTTGCATATCTGTTCCGAAACGAATCAATTACAATTGTCGACTCGCGGCAACATCGGAGGGTAATATCAGATGTAAATAGTTTCTCCCTAACGATCATGGTATGGTCGAAGCCAGTTTCGCACAGCTAGATAGGGTGGTGGGGAGGACGAAACTGAAGTATGGATAACGAGAGGAGCGCAGGAACAGCGACAGTTAGGAGTCGTCTTCAGCGCCGTTCGACTCTTGGAGGTCAGACGGCTCGAGGTCGCCTGCGAGGAACGCGCGGCCGCGGTCGGTTATTCGATAGCCCGGCTCGTCGTCGTGGCGTTCGACGAGATCGTGCTCCTCGAGTTTTCGGCATCGCTGGCCGACCCAGTTGCGCGTGTTCGGGAGGTTTAGGGAGAGGTTTTTGGGTGTATGCCAGCCGTCGTATTTGTCCAACTCTTGTAGAAGTGGGTAATCAGACGGCTTCATCCAATCCACCTCCCGGTACATGTCTTCAGAGTTTGAATGGGCGGCCATAACACCCAATGATTCCTCTGCATAGAAATTTGTTCGCACTACAAAGGAAGTGCGTTCGGGTGACAAAGGTTAAGTGCAGTCGGCATAATGGACTAGGATGTCACTATCACGGAAGCTCAGGGCGGGAAACCTGTCCGTAAAACGAAGCGGACGGCGTGTGAGGGCACGGCCGTCCTGGGCGATCTGGTGACGCCAAAAACGCCAACCATGAATCGGAAAACACCCCAGGACCATAATTATACGGCCTCTAAGCCGTCGCTCCCGCGTTCCGAAACTATCGGAAAAATC
>SDGW01001514.1_pt1 | contig 15817 bp, 18 predicted proteins | sample 2873831 | NCBI WGS metagenome assembly SDGW01 (sample SAMN08132700, study PRJNA421101) | hypersaline lake metagenome | isolation source: celular fraction 0.22 microns magnesium sulfate-rich crust from ephemeral... | place: Spain: Penahueca Lagoon, Toledo | collected 2011-07
TACAACGGCGCGGTCGCGCCGGGCTACTTCACGATTCAGGTCACGGTGACGGTCTGGATTGGCATGCTGCTCGGCGGCGCGTCGAACCACCGCGCGGTGCTGGCTGGCCTCGCGGTCATCATGGGCCTGCGGCTCGCCTCGCGGTTCGCGCTCGGCGTCGCGCCGGTCTCGGCCGACGCGTTCGCCTCCATCCGACTCATCTTCGTCGGCCTCGTCCTCGTCGCGGTCATCCGGTACCGCCCGGCGGGCATCTGGGGCGACGCGAAGGAACTGGGGGTGGACACGTGAGCCTCCTCGACGTGGACGGCATCGTCAAGGAGTTCGGCGGCCTCCGCGCCATCGACCGACTCTCGCTGTCGGTCGACGAGGGCGAACTCGTCGGCGTGATGGGTCCCAACGGGGCCGGCAAATCGACGTTCTTCAACTGCGTCAGCGGCGTGTTGACGCCCGACGACGGGCAGGTTAGATTCGGCGGCGAGGAGGTCACCGGCGACTCGCCGGAGACGTTGGCCCGGAAGGGACTCGTCCGGACGTTCCAGCGGACCCGCGAGTTGGAGACGATGACGGTCCGGGACAACGTGCGACTCGCCGCGCCCGAGCAACCCGGCGAGCGGACGCTTCCCGCACTCCTGCGCACGGACGGAATGCAGACCACCGAGCGCGAGGTCCGCGAGCGCGCGGACGAACTCATCGAGGCGTTCGAGTTGGACCACCTCGAAGACGAGTACTCCAGTAACCTCTCGGGCGGCCAGCGCAAACTGCTGGAACTCGCGCGAGTGTTGATGCTGGACCCGGACCTGCTGATGTTGGACGAACCGTTCGCGGGGGTCAACCCCACGCTGACCCGCGACATCGCCGACCGCATCCGCGAACTGAACGACGAGGGAATGACGGTCGTCATCATCGAACACGAACTGGAGACGCTGACCGAACTGGTGGACCGCCTCGTCGTCCTCCAACAGGGGAGCCTCCTCGTGGAGGGCGACCCCGACGAGGTGCTGGCCGACGAGCGCGTCATCGAGGCGTACCTCGGAGAGTGACCATGAACGCACGATACACTCACGAGCAGTTGGACCGAGAGATTGGGCGCAGAGAGACGACGGAGGTGGTCGCGTGAGCCTCCTCGACGTGTCGGACCTCGACGCGGGCTACGGCGAGCTACAGGTCCTCTCGGACGTGGACCTCCACGTCGAGGAGGGCGAGTACGTCACCATCGTCGGCCCGAACGGGGCCGGCAAGTCCACCGCGATGAAGGCGGTCTTCGGTATCGCGGACCGACTGGGCGGTTCCATCACCTTCGACGGGAGCGACATCGGCGACCTGCCCCCCGAGGAGGTCATCCACGAGGGACTGAGCTACGTCCCGCAGGTGGACAACGTCTTCCCGTCGCTCACGGTCGAGGAGAACCTCCGGCTCGGGGCGTACATCCTCGACGAGACGCCCGACGAGCGCCGCCGGGCCGTCTTCGAGCGGTTCCCCATCCTCGAGGAGCGCCTCGACGCGAACGCCGGGACGCTCTCGGGGGGGCAACAGCAGATGCTGGCGATGGGCGCGGCGCTGATGCTCGACCCCGACTTGCTGTTGCTGGACGAGCCGTCGGCCGGACTCGCGCCCGACCTCGTGACCGAGATGTTCGACCGCGTGGACGCGGTCAACGAGTCGGGCACGGCCGTCCTGATGGTCGAACAGAACGCCAAGGAGGCCCTGCGGCGGTGCGACCGCGGCTACGTGTTGGCCCAAGGCGAGAACCGCTACGAGGGGTCGGGCGGCGAACTACTGGGCGACGACGAGGTTCGCAAGCAGTTCCTCGGCGGCTGACGAGTTCGAACCGACCGACGCCTTCGACCTACGAATATTTCTCGCCACGTGGTAACAGCACACTTATTTAGCCGTGGCGTCGAGTATCTGGAGATATGGACGTTGTCGTGGTCGGCGGCGGAATCGTCGGACTCTCCTCGGCGCACGCGCTCGCGGAGCGCGGCGCGAACGTCACGCTCGTCGAGAAGGGGTCGCTCGGGATGGGAAGCACCGCGCGCTCGGCGGGCGGCATCAGGATGCAGTTCTCGACGGAGGTCAACGTCAGGCTCTCGCTGGCGAGCATGGAAGTCTGGAACGGCTTCGCCGACGAGTTCGGCGTGAACATCGAACATCGGCGACCGGGCTATCTCTTTCTCGCGCGGACCGACGAGACCGCCGAGCGGTTCCGAGCCGACGTGGCGATGCAGAACGACCTCGGCGTCGGGAGTCGCTATCTCTCGCCCGAGACGCCAGATCGCGACGGTCGAGCCGACGACGCCGGTTCCGGAGGAGGTGCCCCTGACCATCGACCTCGATACGGGGTCGTACTTCCGGCCCGAGCGCGACGGCGCGGCGCTGGTCGGCGGAAAGTTCGAGGAGGACGACCCCGACGTGGACCCGGACGCCTACTCGGAGTCGATTGATATCGAGTGGGCGGCCACGGCGGTCGAGCGCGCGGCCGACTGTGCGACCTACTTCGACGCCGACTCGCGCATCAAGCGCGGGTGGGCCGGACTGTACGCCGTGACGCCCGATCACCACCCCATCATCGAGGAGACCGCGCCGGGGTTCGTCACCGCGGCCGGGTTCTCGGGTCACGGCTTCCAGCACGCTCCGGCGACCGGGAAACTGGTCGCACAGCTCTGTCTGGACGGCGAGGCGTCGCTCGTGGACGTGCAGTCGCTGTCGAGCGACCGGTTCGACGGCGAGGGCGGCGAGTTGGTCGAGCGGAACGTCGCGTGAGTCGGGGCGGTGCGGGCGGCGCGGGGGAGCCACCCGGCGGTCGGGGAACGGGACTTTCCCGGAGTCTGAAACCGATTGAAGAATCGCAGACGGTGGACCGTCGCTCGAAGAAATCCTAACGTTATTAATGAATGGAGAGATATCACTCCGCACCGACATGTCCCCGAACAAGACGACGCGAAGTGGCGTCCCAACTCGGCGAAGCGGTCCGAGGTGCACGGACCGCTCCGGCGACGACGGCACGCCCGCCCGCTGCTCCGTTCGCTCCTCCGACCCTAGCGACGCCGAACCGACGACCGAGAGGTGTGCGACGCGATGACGACGGCACGACTTCTCGCGTGTCTGGTCGTCGTCGTCTCGGCGGCCGCCTCCGGAGTCGCCCCCGCGGTCGCCGCCTCCGCCGGAGCGGCCGATAGTCCCGCGAGAGAGGTCGCCTCCTCTGGCGAGGAAGCCGCGGCGTCCCGAACTCTTGCGGCTCAGTCCAGCACGCCGACGCTCGTGACGGTCAGAACCTCGCTGAACGATACCCAACCCGTAGCGGGGTCGAACGTCACGCTCACGACGCACGTCCGGAACGTCGAAGACGGAGACAGCGACGTGTACGTCGAGACCGTCGAGATACGCCGACAGTCCGACGGCGAGGTAATCGCGGAGAAGACCCCGAACGAGCGACTCTGGTCCGGCCAGCGTCTCGAAAGCGCGCAGTCGTTCGCCTTGGAGGAGGCGGGCGAACACGACCTCACGGTCCGCATCGAGTTGCGCAAGACGAACAGAACCGACTACGTGGTGAACCAACCGGTCGAACTCACCGTCTACGACCCACATCCCACGATGACGGTCGGGACGGAAGCGACTCTCTCCGGCAGTCGAACGACACTGAACCTCTCGCTGACGAACGGGAACGACGAGAAGATTCGGAGCGTCGACGTGCGACTCCGCGGTGAGAACGTGACCGTGAAAGATAACGGTCGGAGCGTCGCGGAACTGCCCGCCACGTCCACCGAGCGGTTTACGTTCGAAGTGAGCGGCGAAACCGAGGGGACCGCGAATCTGACCGCGGACCTCGAATACACGACCGCCAACGGGACCCATCGGAGCGTCACTCGGACGCTCACGCCGACGTTCACGACGCTCTCGAACCCCGGTGCCGTCGAACTCACCGGCGTCTCGGTCATGCGCCGCGGCCAGACGCTCCAGATCTCGGGGAGCGCGAGCAACATCGGAACGACCGACGTACTCGGCGTGACCGTCGGCGTGAAGTCGGGCGAGAACGTCTCGCCCGGTCAATCGACCGCCGAATACTTCGTCGGTAAAGTGGCGTCGAGCGACTTCACCTCGTTCAAGGTGCGAGCGCGACTCGACGGGAACGTCTCGACGGTGACGATTCCACTTAGAGTGAGCTACATCGTCGACGACGTGCGCCGGAATCGAACCGTCCCGGTGACCTACGACGTACCCCAACGCCCCGCGGAGCCGTCCACTTCCGAGTCGGAGTCGTCGCTCCCGCTGAAACTCGTCGGCGGCGGTCTCGTCGGACTGGTCGCGCTCGCGGGCGGCTGGAGGTGGTTCCGTGGCGACTGACGAATCGACCGAGGGAACTACCGCAAGTCTCGCCAACGCGACCGACGGCGAGACTGGAACGACCGACGCTGCTCCCGCCACGACCGACGGCGAATCCGTCGGGAACGACGGCGAGTCGGCCGGCGACGCGTCACCCGTCATCCGCTCGCGAAACGTCGTCAAGGAGTACGATTCCGGTGATGGCGTCCTGCGTGCGCTGAAGGGTATCGACATCACGGTTCGTCCCGGCGAGTTCGTCGCGGTCGTCGGTCCGAGCGGGAGCGGTAAGTCGACGCTGTTGAACCAACTCGGACTGCTCGACACGCCCACCGAGGGCACGGTCTCGGTCCGTGAGACCGCAGTGAGCGACCTCTCTATCGCCGAACGGACGCGACTGCGCAAGCGCACCGTCGGGTTCGTCTTTCAGAACTTCTATCTCATCCCCACGCTGTCGGCCGTCGAGAACGTGAAGGTGCCTCGTCTGCTCGACGGCGAGCGGTCGGCGACCCACGACCTCGCCACGGACCTCCTCGAACGCGTGGGATTGGGCGACCGACTCGACCACCTGCCCAACGAACTCTCCGGCGGGCAGAAACAGCGCGTCGCGGTCGCCCGTTCACTCATCAACGAACCCGACCTCGTGCTGGCCGACGAACCGACCGGAAACTTGGACCAAGACACGGGGTCGCAGGTCCTCGCGGAGTTCGGTCGCATCACCGACGACGGCGTCGCGGTCGTCGCCGTCACCCACGACGAGCAGGTGACGGAGTTCGCCGACAGAACCATCGAACTCGTGGACGGCCGAATACGATGATGGAGTGGTTGTTCGAGCGGTTTCCGCTGGCGATGCTCGCCCGCAGGAACCTCTCTCGGGCCAAAACTCGGTCGGCGCTAGCGATGCTCGGCGTCGTCATCGGCGTCGTCGCCATCGCCTCGCTCGGCGTGTTCGGCGTCGCGTTCAAACTGTCGTTCCTGCAGGGCGCGACGTTCGGGAACACCGTCCTCGTCATGCCGGGCGAGGACGCCAACTTCACGCTCTCGCAGAGTCAGGTCTCGAAGGTGAAGTCGTACGTCGACGGCGACGACGAGGTGTACGCGCTGAAACAGCGCCGCGGACGACTCGCACACCTCCGACAGTCCGGGTCGGTCTCGATATACGGCGTCGAGGACGCCCGCCAGTACCTCTCGACGGAGCGCGGCCGGATACCGAACACGTGGCGCAAGCAGGTGTTGGTCGGGTCCGAGACCGCCGACACCTACGACGTGGGTCCCGGCGACAGCGTCGAACTCGACGGCGAGTCGTACCGGGTCGCGGGCGTCCTCGAAGACCAGCCGCGGGGCGGTGCGTTCCAGAGCCTCGACGACGGCGTCCTCGTCCCCATGTCCACGTTCGAGGGCGACAAATACTCGCAGGTCCAGATTCGGGCCGACTCGCCGACGGAGGCCAATCAGACGGCGACGATGCTCCGCGAGCGACTCGGCTTCGGCCGCGAGGAGCGCTACCGAATCGTCGACTTCAAGGACTCCATCGAGCGGTTCAACCAGCGGATGTCGACCATCAACCTCTTCCTGCTCGGGGTCGGCGGCATCTCGTTGCTCGTCGCGGGCATCTCCATCCTGAACGTGCAACTGATGAGCGTCATCGAGCGCCGCGAGGAGATCGGCGTCCTTCGGGCTGTCGGCTACGGTCGGTTCGACATCCTGAAGCTCATGCTCGGGGAGTCGGCGCTTCTCGGACTCGTCGGCGCGCTCGTCGGTGCCGTACTGAGCCTCGGGCTCGGCCTGCTCATCAATCAGCAACTGCTCGGGGACCCCTTCGCGTTCACCGCGAAAGGGTTCCAGTACATCGCTCTCGGACTCGCGTTCGGCGTCGGAGCGGCGGTCATCAGCGGGCTCTACCCCGCGTGGAAGGCCGCCAACGAGCGCCCGGTCGAGGCGCTCCGGGACTGACTCGACGGGCCGCTCGACTCCCACCTCGGGCTCGCAGTGCAGGCGTCCAGACCTGTCGCGAGGCGACACGGCCGACCTTTCGAGAACCGTACGCGAAGAAACTTCTTTCCGGGCCGACGAGTCACGGGTACGACCCTATGTCACGGCCACGACCGACCACGCCACGGGCAGGACCGACCGGAGTACGACCGGGACCGACCGCGTCTGACCGCACCCACGAGGAGTGAACTCGATGGTCACGCTCGCCCAACAGCTCGAACAAGTGGCCGGACTCGGCATCCTGCTCGTCGGACTCGCGCTGGCGGCGCTCAGTCTCGCGGCGTGGCGGCGCGAGCGCGACCGCCGGATGGTCGTCGTCGCGGTGGCCTACGCCATGTTCGCGGTCCACGGTCTCGTCGTCTTCGCCGAATACTTCCTGCTGGACTACGGCCTGCTGTCGTTCCAGACCGCCGAGCTACTCGAACACTCCTCGGCGTTCCTGATACTCCTCGGGCTACTGGCGTTCTTCGTCGCGCTCACGCGGGAGTGACCATGGACGAACCGGACCTCCAAACTCGTCGCGAGATATACGCGCTGGTGGCCGACAATCCCGGCGTCCACTTCCGGGACCTGCTGGACCGACTCGACTACGCGCAGGGGACCGTCCAGTACCACCTCGACAAACTCGCGCGCGAGGATGTAGTGGAGATGTCGAACGACGGCCAATACACCCGCTACTACGCCGCGGGCGAGTTCGACGCCGACGACCAGACCGTCCTGAACGCGCTCCGCCGGACGTATTCGCGGCGCATCGTCGCCCACCTCGTCGCCGACGGCCCGCTCACCACCTCGGAACTCAGCGACCGAGTCGAGAAGTCGCCTTCGACGGTCTCGTGGCACCTCTCGAAACTCGCCGACGCCGGACTCGTCACCAAGGAGCGCGACGGCCGGTCGGTGTACTACGAACTGACCGACCCCGAGCGCGCGACGTACCTCTACACGGTGTATCGAGGAAGCTTCACCGACCGACTCGTGGACCGGCTTCTGGGCCTCTGGGACGGCTACTGACGGGTTAGGCGGTCTGTCCCTCGTCTTCTCGCGTCGTCTCGTCGTCGCCGCTCTGGAGTCGGCCGGTCCGGTGGAGCGCGCGCAGAACCACAACGTAGACAAGGAGGACACCGCCGGAGACGAGTCCCGGCCGGAGGACGCCCAGCAGGTCGGTCCCGACCGCCGCGGCGTGAATCGTGGCGAAGCCGAACCCGGCGTAGGCGAAGGCGTGGACGACGGTCGGCGACCACGGGCGCTCGAAGCGCCGGGCGTCCACGAACCCGAGGACCGCCACCAGCAGGACGACTAACGCGCCGCCACCCACCGCGACCCCGACCAGCAGATACCGGACGCCGTAGGCCGGAACCGGGGATTGCCCGCTGGCGACCAGCCACGTGTCGGCGATACCGAGGAGCGCGTGGCCGACCATGAGGAGGACGGCGAACACCGATGTCTCGACGTGAATCCGGCGGGCCGCGCGCTGGAAGACGCCGAAGCCGTCGGCGTTGTGGAGGACGCCCGTCAGCGTCGCCAGATAGAGCGCGGCGTAGGAGACGAGACCGATGGCGCGGTCGAGATACCAGACGAGTTGCATCACGACGCCCCCGTGGTGGTGGCTACGTCCGGACAGCCGTCGCCGTCTTGGAATCCGTTGGTCGTCTCGGGGCGGGTCGGGCACGCGTCCTGCGCGTCCGCCACCCCGTCGCCGTCCCAATCTGTCGGGGACTGGCGCGCCGTCACCTGCTGGTCGGCCAGTGCGGTCTGCTCGGCCTCGGTCGCCCGGTCGGCGCGCACCGCGGCGACGTTCCAGACGACGACCAGCGACAGGACCAACACCAGCACCGACCCGACCGTGACTAGTTGCTTACGCGATGTGGACATGGTTCGAGAACTCCTCCGTGCGGTGGAAGACGCCCTGATGGACGACTAGCGCCTCGGCCCCGTCCCACCCGTCGGCGAGCGCGACGGCCTCGTTCGCGGGGAGCGCCGCCAGCGTCGTGGCGAGCGCGTCGGCTTCCGTGCAGTCGCGCTCGGCGACCACGGTCACGATGTCGTGGGGCGTGCCGACCCGCTCGGTGACGGGGTTGTACAGGTGGTCCACGTCGTCGCGTCGGCGCTCGTAGCCCGCCGACGTGGCAACGTTCCAGTCGGTGTCCAGCACGGTCAACGGGTCGTCGTCGCCGTACGGACTCTCGACGCCGACCGGGCCAGTGGGCGACGAGATGTCGCCGCCGCCGTTCACGAACCCCGACCTGCCGACCCCGGTCCGACCGATTCCGGGCCGGCCGAAGCCGAACGGGCCGACCCCCGTCAGGACCTCGGCCACGCGGTCCACGACGTAGCCCTTGGCGAGTCCGTTCAGGTCCAGCGGTGCGTCGGTCCGGACGGTCTCGCCTTCGACGGTCACCGACCCGTCGCCGAACTCGGCCGCCACCGAGTCGGTCTCGCCGCGGATGTACGCCTTGAGGTCGTGTTCGGCCGCGCCCTGCCGCACGTCGAAGACGCCGTCGGTCCGGTCTCCGTATTCGAGGCCGCGCTCGACCACGGCGGCGACGTGGCGGTTCGTCACCGACCCCTCGCAGTTCAGGCGAGCGACCGCGCTGTCGTCGGCGAAGGCGTTCAGTTGCGCTTCGAGCGACTGGGCAGTCCGGCGGGCCTTGGCGACGGCGCACTCGGCGTTCGGGCCGCGAGCCTGAATCTCGAAGTCGGTATCACAACAGCGAAACGACGTGTCCGCCCGACCGAGGAGCGTCCGAACGTCGCCTGCAAGTTGGCGAATCATGGTCGGTCAGTCGTCCTCGCGGTCCTTCTCGTCCTCGTGTTCGTCTTCGTCGTGTTCCTCGTACTCTTCGTGTTCGTCTTCGTCGTGTTCCTCGTACTCTTCGTGTTCGTCTTCGTCGTGTTCCTCGTACTCTTCGTGTTCGTCTTCGTCGTGGGCGAGCGTCACCGACACGAGGCCGGTGAGGACGACGCCGAGCAGGGTCAGTGCGACGAGTCTGTTTCTCGGAACTGGGACGTTCATCGTGGTCGAACCGAGTCACTTCCCTCAAATACGGTTTCGCGTCCGACCGTCGAATGGTCGTACGGTTCTCGAATCGTCGCCGCGTCTGAGAATCACCGCCAGCGCAACGTTGATTGCTCGGCCTTCCGTTCTCAGGATATGACAGTCGCACGCACGGTCGAACTGGAGGGCCACATCATCGACTCGGGGATGATGCAACAGTGCTTCGGGGTCGTGATGGACCTCGGCGGGGACTTCGACGTGGAGGTCTTCGACGTCGGGACGCACAAGGACGCCGAGTCGTACTGCCGAATGATAGTCACGGCCGACGACGAGGAGTCCCTGCGGGAAATCCTGCACGAACTCCACCAGCACGGCGCGCACCTCTCGGACCCGCCGGACGCGACGCTCGAACCCGCGCCCCGCGACAAGGTGGTGCCCCACGGCTTCTACTCCACGACGAACCATCCGACGAAAGTCCGGTACGACGGCGAGTGGCTCCCCGTCGAGAACGTCGAGATGGACTGCGCCGTGGTGGTCGAACCTGCCGCGGAGGACGCCGACGCGGAGAGCGACGACGGTCCGCGCGCTTACACGAAAGTCCTGAACGCAATCGAGGAGGGCGACCTCGTGGTGACCGACGAGGCGGGCGTGCGGGTGGACCCGCCCGAGCGCCCCCGCGGGTCGAAGGGACCGTTCGGATTCATGCAGGGAGGGGTCTCCGCCGAGCGCCCGTCGGAGTCGCTCATCCGGGAAATCGCGGAGGCCGTCGCCGAGACCAAGGCCGAGGGCGGCACCGTCTTGGCGGTCGCTGGCCCCGCGGTCGTCCACGCGGGTGCTGGCGACGCGCTGGCCCGACTGGTGCGCGAGGGCTACGTCGACATGCTCTCGGCGGGCAACGGCTTCGCGGTCCACGACCTCGAACGCGGTCAGTACGGCACGTCGCTCGGCTTGGACGTGGAGACGCTCGAAAGCCCCCGGAAGGGCCACAAGCACCACATCTACACCATCAGCGAGATAATCCGCGCCGGAGGTATCGAGGAGGCCGTCGAGCAGGGACTGGTCGACGAGGGCGTGATGTACGAGTGCGTCGAAAACGACGCGCCGTACGTCCTCGCCGGGTCGATTCGGGACGACGGCCCGCTTCCGGACACCATCACCGACGCGGTGGAGGCCCAGAACGCCATCCGCGAGCAGGCCCGCGAGGCCGACCTCGTGATAATGCTCTCGACGCTCCTGCACTCGGTCGCGGTCGGCAACTGTCTGCCCTCGACCACGAAGGTCGTCTGCGTGGACATCAACCCCGCGACGGTGACCCAACTGCTGGACCGCGGGAGCGCACAGGCCATCGGGATGGTGACCGACGTGGGCACCTTCGTCCCGTCTACGCCGACGTCGAGCAAGAGACGGTCCTCCACGAAGGCCCCGTCAGAGTCCTCGGCAACGGTTGGGTCGAGCTTCCCTCCGGTCGCCTGCTGTCCCCGGACGCGGTGCATCACGTCGACCCGCGGTCGAAGTGAGGTTCTCGTCGTGGATGCGTGTCGCGCGAACGGCACTCGTCACCGATTCCGAGCGCCGTCGGTGCTTCGGGTTAGTGGAGTGCCCCGAAGTCACTCAGTTACTCCGTACAGCGGTCGAGCGTGAAAACGGCGGGGATTCTTCGGATTGCCCGACGAACGCACGGCATGCGCGAGACGCAGCGTCGAACAATCGGCCGCGCGTCGATATCTCCGGGAAACCCGTGGTTGTTCTTCGGTGTGACGTATGCCGTAACGTGGAGCTTCTGGCTGTCGGCGATCGGCTTGGGGGTGAGTTTCGATAGCGTCGCAGGCGTCGCGTTGCTGTTGACCGGACTCCTCGGCCCCGGGGTTGCCGGAATCGGATTCGTCTACCTCGTCTACGACGAGCGGGGGCGTGCGGATTTCTGGAATCGCACGAAGCAGGTCCGCCGAATCGGCGTGCGCTGGTCCTTGGTCGTCCTTCTGGTCCCGATAGTCGTGACCGTCGTGGCCGCACTGGGAGATTGGCTGTTGGGAGGTCCCGGGATAGCGTTGGGCGAGGGAGTGCAGGAAACGAGCGTCAATCCACTGGCGATTCTGCCGGCGCTATTCTTCGCGACGCTCCCGCCGCTCCTCGAAGAACTAGGGTGGCGAGGGTACGCGTTAGACCGACTGCAGACGGACCGGTCGGCGTTGGCCGCCAGTTTGCTCCTCGGCGTCGTCTGGGCGGCTTGGCACCTCCCGTTGTTCTTCATCGAAGGGTCGTTTCAGCACGATGTAGTCGGCTTCGCAACGCTCGGATTTTGGCTGTTCATGATAGGTACTGTGGCGCTCTCGGTCATCTTCACATGGGTGTACAACCACACCTCGCGCAGCGTCCTCGGAATCATCGCGTTGCACGGGTGGGTGAACTTCGTGTCCGAGACCATCGAGGTCGCGGACGAGTTCTACTACCCTGTCTGGGTGCTTCTCGCGGTTCTCATCGTGGGATTATGGGGGGCCGAGACCCTGACGAATGCCGACGACGTACCGCGACCGCCCTCGAACACCGGACAGGACCTTAGCTGAACCCTTCCTCTCTGTCCGAACCAATAGCTTCTTGGCCTGATACGGGTGGCGTGGTGTCGTACCGACGGTCCCCGACCGACTCGCGCACGGTATTCGGCACGCTCTTCTGTCCCTCTCCCCGGTCGAGCGTTTCGACGGGGTCAGTCGCGACGCTGCGGGTCGGGGCGAGCGGTTGTCGCCCGCCCCGCGCTCGCACCGACCGCCTCTCCGTCGAACAGCGCCGCGAACAGCTTCTCCTCGGCGGCCCGGAGGTGCTGGAGGAAGGTGGACTGGGAGATGTCCATCAACTCGGCGACCTCCTCGCCCGAGGTCTCGCGCGGCCAGTCGAAGTAGCCCGCGAAGCGGTGCGCACGTCGGCGGTCTGGGGGAGTTCGGCGGTCACGCGCCCGCCGTCGGCGTCGGCCGAGAGCGACTGGACGACACAGCCCTGCTCGGCGAGGGTGGCGACGACCGACGAGTCGGCGACGGCGAACCGGAACACTCCGGCCTCCTCGCGCTCCGAGACCGTCTGGACGGCCGCGATGTCCGACGACCCGGCCACGTAGTCGGAGACTGTCTCGGCGTCGGCTCCTCGGACGGTGAAGTACTCGACCGGGTCGCCGTCGCTCCCGACCGAGAGGCGTTCGAGTTCGAGGTCGCAGTCGAGCGCGGCCGCCAACTCGAAGAGGGGACCGTCGTCGGGTACCAGCCGGAACGAGAGTTCGGTCACTCTGTCGGCGACCAGCGACTGCTTGCTCTCGACGGCGTTGACCGCGTAGGCGATGGTCTCGCCGAGTTCGTCCAGCACGGAGGGGTCCACGGCGTCGAGCGCCTCGGCGTCGGCGGCGTGGACCACGAGCGCGCCGTAGCGGACGTCCCGGTAGGTGAGCGGGATGGCCAGCGTGGCCGCCGAGTCGCCGGGCGCGATACCGTTACAGTCCTCGCTGTCGGCGGGCGAGCGAGCCACCGCGGTCTCGCCCGCCGAGAGCGCTCGGTCTACCGGCGTCTCGGCAGTCGCGTCGTCGCTCCCGTCGGTCGCCCGGCCGTCGGTCACACCGCCGCGGTCGTTGACCCGCGCGACGACCGCGTCGAGGTCGTCGTCGGCGATTCCGGCGTGGGTCCGGGCGCGTACCGAGTCGTTGACCATGTTCCGGGTCGCTATCCACGCGGCGTCGTAGGGGCCGGTCGCGGCGAACCGCTCGCAAGCCGCGCGTTCGACCTCGTCGCGAGTGTCGGCCTGCACGAGGCGGCGGTTGATTTCCCGGAGGACCTCGTTGGTCTCGTTGAGATGTTCGAGGCGCTCGTTCTGGTCGCGAATGCGCAGTTCCCGCTCCTTGCGCTCGGTCACGTCCGTGTCTACCGCGACGTAGCGGTCAACGTCGCCCGACCCGTCTTCGATGGGCGCGATGGTCATGTCCACCCACCGGAGGTCGCCGTCCCGGTGTTCGTTGATTATCTCGCCGTCCCAGACCTCGCCGTCGGTGATGGTCGTCCAGAGGTCGTCGTAGAACGACTCGTCGTGTTCGCCGGACTTCCAGAGGCTCGGGTCTTCGCCGACGACCGCCTCGGGGTCGTAGCCCGTGACCGACTCGACGGCCGGGTTGGCGTACTCGATGGTGCCGTCGGTGTCGGTCAGGAAGATGGCGTGGCCCGCGTGTTCGACCGCCTTCCGGAAGCTCCGCAACTCCTCGTTGGCCTCGCGGAGCCGGTCCTTGACGCGAGCTTCCTCCTCGACGTACGCCGAGAGGTAGTGGACCGTCGCCAGCGCGAAGCCGCTGACGACGAGGCCCGGTAGCTCCTCGAGACCGGTCGAGGTCGCCTGCGCGGTCCAGACCTGTCGGGCGGCCATCAACGCGAGCATGACGGTGAGGAAGCCGAATCGCCGGTCGCCACTCCGGTAGAGCAGGGCCAGCGAGTAGCCGACCCCGGCGACCCGGAGGACGACCGAGGACGCGAGGACGAGGTTCACGTCCATCACGGCCACAATCGGACTCAGGCCCATCGCGGCCACCCCCCGCGTCGGGAGGGCCTCCTCTGGCGGGGCCGTCTCATCGGCTCCGGCGCGCGAACGTGTTCGGTCATATCCACACGTGACTCGTCCACTCCCTAAAACCGAAAACTCCGTTTTCAGATGGTTGGAATCGAGTCTTTCAGGGCTCTCGTCGGTCGATTTGGGACGAATCGACCGGCGAACGCGATTTCGGGCCGCGGCGATTCGCTCTCCCGACCCAAACAGTATGGGTACGTCCAGAGGGGGCGTCTCGTCGGGAGCGAGCGTGCCCAACAGTATCGGTAGTACGCTCAGTCCACTGGGGCCTGTAGGTCTACGTGTGATGACCCGGAACCAGACGCGGCGCGGACGGCCAACGGCGGGGTGGTCGGGATGAGCAGCGCCGACGACCCCGAGGAGGCGAGCACGCCCTCGGTGCCCGACGTGCCCACCCTCGACGGGATGGTGGACGGCGAGACGCCGGACGCCCGCGAAGAGCTCTCGAAGACGGAGTACCGGACCGACCTCGGGCTGGCGATGGCCGAGGACGCGAAGCGCGTCGCCCGCGGCGAACTCGACGGCGAGGAGTACTGGGAGAAGTACGACCGAGCGGCCGAAGACGAGTTCGGCGACGCCTACCGCGAGACGCCGAACCCGGTCATCGACGCCGACGGCGACCGCCAGACCGTCTCGCGCGAGACGGCCGAGAAGTTGGGCTGTTCGGTCGGGTCGATGGAGTCGGTCGCCGAGTCGATGGCGAGCGAGTCGGGGGCTGACGCCCCCGCAGGCGACGGGGCGGGAGACGGTCCCGACGGCGACGAGACGTGGGGCATGGTCATCGACCTCCAGAAGTGCGTGGGCTGTGACTCCTGTACGGTCGCGTGCAAGGCCGAGAACCGGACGCCGCCGGGCGTCTCCTACAACGTCGTGATGGAGGAGGAACACGGCGAGTTCCCGAACGTCACGCGGACAAACGTGCCCCGGCCCTGCATGCAGTGTGAGAACCCGCCCTGCGTGCAGGTCTGTCCCGTCTCGGCGACGTACAAGATGGACAACGGCGTCGTCAACGTGGACTACGACCGGTGTATCGGCTGTCGGTACTGCATGATAGGCTGTCCGTACGGGGCGCGGTACTTCGACTTCGGCGACAACTACGACGACGAGGTGATGGACAGCGGCGAGGTGACGAGTCCGGAGTACGGCGTGGACCGCGGCCCCCGCGAGGACGGGAAATCGCCGGTCGGCAACGTCCGGAAGTGTAGCATGTGCATGCACCGGCTGAACCGCGGCGAGGAGCCAGCCTGCGTCGAGACGTGCGTGGGCGACGCCCGGAACGCAGGCGACCTCGACGACCCCGACAGCGAAGTCGCCGAGCTCGCCGACTCGAACCGCTCGTTCCAACTCAAAGAGTCGGAGGGGACCGACCCGAACGTCTACTACCTCAAATAGGACCATGGCGACAGACACCCGAAACTACGACCCCGGTTTCCGAAGCGGACGGTTCCGCGTCGCGTGGTACGCCGTGTTAGCGGTGCTGCTGGCGGTCGGCGGCTGGGCCACGTGGCGTCGCATCAGCGTCGGGATGGCCTCGACCAACCTCACGAGCATCTCGCCGTGGGGCGCGTGGGTCGCGTTCTACATCTACTTCGTCGGCCTCTCGGCGGGCGCGTTCCTCGTCAGCACGCTGGCGAACGTCTTCGAGGTCGCCGGATTGGAGAAGATAGACCGGGACGCGCTGTTCGCGGCCATCGTCAGCATGGTCGTCGCGCTCCTGTTCGTCTGGACCGACCTCGGCCGGATGGACCGGCTGTACCACCCGTTCCTCTACCGACAGGCGACCTCGGCGCTGTCGTGGGAAGTCCACGCCTACGTCGCCTACATCGGCGTCCTCGTGACGGAACTGTACTTCTCGATGCGTATCGACCTCGCCCGCGTCGCCGAACGCGCCGAAGGCTGGCGCGCGAAGTTGTGCGGCCTCCTCAC
>SDGW01000553.1_pt1 | contig 15814 bp, 11 predicted proteins | sample 2873831 | NCBI WGS metagenome assembly SDGW01 (sample SAMN08132700, study PRJNA421101) | hypersaline lake metagenome | isolation source: celular fraction 0.22 microns magnesium sulfate-rich crust from ephemeral... | place: Spain: Penahueca Lagoon, Toledo | collected 2011-07
GGAGATCGACTTGGACTCGATGGTCGAACTCGTGTCGGGCGCGTTGTGGTAGACCTTCGCGCCGGTGTCGATGTCCTGGCCCTCGCCCGCGAAGGCGATGGTGATGTGGGTGTCGGTCGAGCCGCGTCCCTTGAGGATGGTACACGGGTAGAGCATGGTCGCTTTCGAGCCCATGCTGCCCGAGACCCACTCCATCGTGCCGTTTTCTTCGCAGATGGCGCGCTTGGTGTTGAGGTTGAACGTGTTCTTCGACCAGTTCTGCACGGTCGAGTACTGGACGTGAGCGTCCTCGCCGACGAAGACCTCGACGCCGCCGGAGTGGAGGTTGTGGGTGCCGTACTTCGGGGCGGAACAGCCCTCGATGTAGTGGACTTCCGAGCCCTCCTCGGCGATGATGAGGGTGTGTTCGAACTGGCCCATCCCCTCCGAGTTCATTCGGAAGTAGGCCTGGACCGGCATCTCGACGGTGACGCCCTCGGGGACGTAGACGAAGGACCCGCCGGACCAGACGGCCCCGTGCAGCGCCGCGAACTTGTTGTCGCTCGGCGGCACGCAGGTCGTCATGAAGTGTTCCTTGACGAGTTCGGGGTGTTCCTGGACGGCCTTGTCCATGTTACAGAAGATGACACCCTTCTCCTCCCACTGCTCCTGCATGTTCTGGTAGACGACCTCGGACTCGTACTGGGCGCCGACGCCCGAGAGGGCGTTCTTCTCGGCCTCCGGAATGCCCAGCTTGTCGAAGGTGTCCTTGATCTCGTCGGGAAGTTCCGTCCAGTCGTCGACTCCTTCGCGCTTGTCGACGTCCGGGCGGATGTAGGGAATGATCTCCTCGACGTCCAGTTCGGAGAGGTCGGGCATGCCGGGCCAGTCGGACGGCATCGGCATGTTCTGGTACTGCTCGAGCGCGCGCAGGCGGCGCTCGAGCATCCAGTCGGGCTCGTCCTTGTCCTCGGAGATCATTCGGATGATCTCCTCGGTCAGGCCCTTGTCGGATCGGACCGCGGCGTTCTCCTCTTTCTTGAACTCGAACCGGGCCTCGGTGTCAGTCTCTTGTAGGTGGTCTTGATCTGAACTCATGGTTGATGTAGTTGTGTTTACGGCCGTAGCGTTATTACGGTTGTTCTAGTCGAATTCCGTTACGCGGTGCCGTAGACTTCCTCGCGGACCCAGTCGTACCCCTTGTCCTCGAGCTGCTCGGCGAGTTCGGGACCGCCGCTCTTGGCGATCTGCCCGTCGAGCATCACGTGGACGTGGTCGGGTTCGACGTAGTCGAGGATGCGCTGGTAGTGGGTGATCTGCAGGATGCCGGTACCCTGCTCGTCGCGCAGGGCGTTGATGCCCTCGGAGACGTCCTGCAGTCGGTCGATGTCGAGCCCGGAGTCGATCTCGTCGAGGACGGCGACCGAGGGCTCGAGGATGGCGGCCTGCAGCACTTCGTTCTGTTTCTTCTCCCCGCCGGAGAAGCCGGCGTTGAGGTAGCGCTGGGCGAACTTCTCGTCCATGTCCAACTGCGCCATCTTCTCCTGCAGAATCTGCTGGAACTCGGCGACGCCGACCTCGCCCTCGTCCGCGGGGCCTTCCATCGGCGAGGACTCGAAGCCTTCGTCCTCTTCCTCCGCTTCGTCGCCGTCTTCGTCCTCGAAGAGTTCCTCGCGTTCCTCGATCTTGGCGTTGAGCGCCGTCCGGAGGAAGTTCGTCATCGTGACGCCCTCGATCTCGGCGGGGTACTGGAAGCCGAGGAAGATGCCGAGCGCGGCACGCTCGTTGGGCTCGAGATCGAGCAGGTTCCAGGTGCGCTGGTCCTCGTCGATCTCGATGTCCTCGCCGAACTCGTCGTCCTCGAGGTGGAGCAGCACCTCGCCCTCGGTGACCTCGTAGGCGGGGTGGCCGGCGATGACCTTCGCGGTCGTCGACTTCCCGGAGCCGTTCGGGCCCATCAGGGCGTGGATCTCGCCCGACTGGACCTCGAGGTCGACCCCCTCGAGAATCTGCTCGTCGCCCTCCGCCACTTCCGCGTGCAGGTTGGATAGTTCGAGACGTGCCATAGTACTCTGTCACTCGAACGGTGGGTCGTATGACTGATAACGGTTTCGTATCCAATTGGATACGGTCCGTCATTAGCAAAATAAGTTTTCAATTCGGAAATCAGCGTTTAGGTAGACGGAGAACTCCCGCCATACGACCCCCTGTTCGCCGGTGGGATCGTTGGGGAGGCGACAGGGACCGAGGGGGTGCTTCGAACCCCGAAGACGGCGGCGTGACTCGTCGATATAACAGCGATAGAACGTCACGGTCGGGGTTCGGTAGCCCCGCGCGCTACATAAAGGAGTCCAGCCCTTTCTGCTCCTGGCCGCTTTTGACCTCGTTCCACGAGATGTCCAGCGCCTCGAGGATGCGCTCGATCGGTCCCTGGAGGGTCTTCTCGAGCATCTTCTCGTAGTCGACCTCGAACGCCTCGGGGATCTGGTCCTCGTACTCGAAGCAGATCACGTCGGGGTCGCGCTTGAACGCGCCGTAGAGGGGATCGGTGCGGGCGTCGAACCCCTCTTCGTCCTCGAGTCGCTCGAAGAAGGCGGGATCGACGCGCTCGAGGTAGAGCCGCTTGGGCTTGCTGCCGCGCTGGAAGTTGGTGCCGAGCAGGAGGTTGGCGTACTTCGCGCCGCGGACCTGTGCCGTGTCGGTGTCGTAGTTGTCGAGTCGCTTGCCGATCCCGCCGGGGATGGCGATCTCCTCGAGGGAGATCTCGCCCGCGAGCACGTCCTCGATGACGCCGTTGACGTACTCCTTGGCGCCCTCGACGTCGCCCTCGCGGACGATCATCTCGATGACGCGGTGTTGAACCTCCTTGGTGATCGGCGCGATGTCGGAGCGCTGGTACTCGAAGCCGACGATGTCGACGTCGTCGACGTCCTTGCCCTCCTTCCAGGTGATGTGGCCCGCGTAGCGTTTCTTCTTGCCCGCCTGGAAGAACCGCCGGTAGAGCTTCTCGAACTCGATCTGGAAGCGGTGTTCGTCGGCGTTTAAGTCCTCCTTCGCGAAGTCGTCGTAGCGACCGTTGATGTACTCCTCGATCTCGAAGGACTGCTCGAGAGCGTCTCCTTTGGGCACGTCCGGCCCGAGTTCGAGCATGACGCTGTCGGTGTCCCCGTAAGTGACCTCGTAGTCCAGTTCCCGTGCAGCCGCGTCGGTGAACTCGATCACCTCGCGGCCGGTGGCGGTGATCGCCGAGGCGGCCTCCTTGTCGTAGAGCCGGAACTGTTCCCAGCCGGAGACGCCGTACAGCGAGTTCATGATGACCTTCACCGCGCCCTGCTGGCGGTCGTACTGCTCGTACTCGAGGCTCCCGGGCTCGTGTTCGTTTCGCAGTTCCTTTTTCTCCTCGCGCTCGGCGAGCAGTTCGGTGATCATCTCGCGCATGACGCCGTCGGGCTCCTTGCGGAAGTGGATCGGTTCCGGTTCCGTGGGCGCGATGTAGGTCTCCCCGTCGTACTCGTCGGGATCGACCTTCGTCTCGGGCGAGGCGTTTATCGTCGTCATGCACATCGGATACAGCGACTTCAGGTCGAGCACGGTGACGTTCTCCTTGACGCCCGTGATCGGCTCGAAGACGGCGCCGCCCTCGTACTCCTCGCCGGCTTCCTGCTGGCCCTTCGAGGGCAGCGCGAACCGCCCGTGGGCCTCGTGGAGGACGTACATGTCGACCGCGTCGCCCGGCGTCGGCGCGTCCTCTAACTTGCAGCCGACGAACGAGCGCACCTCGTCCCAGAACGGGATGATCTCCTGCTGGCGGTCGAGTTCGACGCAGAGTTCGACGTCCCGGAGGTTGTACGCGAGCAGTTGCGTGGGATCGCCCTCCCAGAGGTCGCCGATGTCGCCGGCGTAGCGTTCCTTCCCGACGCCGAGTTCTTCCTCGCCGACCGCGTCGAGTCGGTACGAGTCCAGTTCGGAGAAGACCATCCGCTGGTAGCCGTAGAGCAGGTCGAAGACGACCCGCCCCTTGATGTCCGGACCGCCCCAGTTGCTGCGCCAGACCTCGTCGACCCGCGAGAGCCGATCGATCGAGAGGTCGTACTCGTGGTTGGAACCGGCGAGTTCCTCGAGGCGATCGAGGAAATAGGGCGCGTCGAAGTCCTCGAAGTTCCAGCCGGTGAGGACGTCGGGATCGGTCTCTTCGACGTACTCGATGAACGCCTCGAGCATGGCCTCCTCCTCGTCGAAGCTGCGGACCTCGTGGTCGATCTCGTCCTCGATGGGATCGTAGTCGTCGATCTCGGTGGGAATGTCGCCGTCGCCGATCGGGGCCTCATAGAGCCACATGACGTACTCGTCGCGGTAGGAGTCGTGGCTGGTGAGACAGACGATCGGCTCCTCGCCGTCCTCGGGAAAGCCCGAGCGGTCGTCGACCTCGATGTCGAAGGTGTTGACGCGGGGGTCGGCGTCGACGTCGACAGGTTCGACCTCGTCGTGGGGGACGACCAGCGAGTCGTCCTCGGCGCGGCGCTCCGGCACGCGGAGCCCGCTGCGGACGTCCTTGTCGATCAGAAAGCGGTTCGGGAACAGGATGTCGGCCTCGTAGTGGTCGAAGTCGTCGCGGACCTGGCCCACGTCCCGCGGCGTCTGACCGAAGATCTTGGTCAGCTTCTCGCCCCGGATGCTTTCGTAGGGCTCGCCGTCCCCGTCGTGCTCCCGGCTCCCGGTCAGTCGGTCGTACTCCTCCTCCGGCGGTCGCTCCAGGCTCCCCGTCGGCGCGTAGAAGTAGGGCTCGAACCCGACGACCTGGACGTGCTCGAGGTCGCCCTCGGGCGTGCGCCCGAACACGTGCATGATCGGCCGCTCCTCGTCGCCGTAGCCGACGATCGTGTAGTCGACCTGCATCACGGCGAGTTCGAGATCACCTTCGGGTTCGGGGAGGGTCTCCTCGACGACGTCGATCACCTCCGCGGCGTCGCTGCCGCCGTTGCCGGCGACGGCGACGGCCTCTTCTGCCGGCCGGTCGTCGGCTGCCTCGGAGTCGCCGCCGAACTCCGCGAGTCCGGTCTGGCCCGCCTCAGTCATGGTACTCCGGTTGGCAGCCGTCGGATAAAAACCCCTGCAATCCCCGCCCGCGAGCGCCTCGCGGCGGACGGGCGGCGGAACCGAATCCGCTCGGGACCAGGCTCGGTCCGTCGGTCGGTTCCCTCGAGTCGGTCCGCGGTCCCCGACGAACACTTGCGGGGGCAACAAGACATTTAATGTGGTAACACCTACCATAGAATCAGGTGATCGATGTGTCCACCGACCTGAACGACGATGCGACGGACCGGCGCGAACCGAGTAGCCAGCCGGCGGGGACCGCGACCGTCGAGTCCTACGAGACCGAGGACGGCGTCGTCTTCTACGACGCCGAGAACCCGCTCGCCTGGGTGGAAACCTCCCGGACGCTCACGCTCGAGGAACTGGCCTGAGCCGTCCGCGAAGCGAACGCTTTTCCTTTCACTGCCCGACGTTCGCATGTGGTCTTCGACCGGACCGAGAACGAACCCGAGGAGTGGGACCCCGAAGAGGAGTACTACGACCCCGACAGCGACGGGTTGACCATCCCGCAAGTGGGGGACGAGGACGGTCCGGGCGATATCGACGACCTCTCGAGCGCGATCGAACCGCCGGCGGTCGAACTGAGCGAAGCGGACGTGCCGGCCGACCTCCTCCAGACGTTCTGGGCGCTCGTGTTGGTTCTCAACGCCGCCGTCTTGGCCGTCTCACTGGGTCTTCTGATTCTCCTGTTCGAGGGGTACTCGACCCGCGTGACCGCGCTGGTCGTCGCCGGCGTCGTGCTGTTCGGGTTCGCCGTTCGACGGTACAGGCGGTTCCAGGCGGACGATTCCGGCGACCCCGACGACGGTTCCGAGGCCGAAACGCCACCGGGATCCGACGGCGGGGGTTCCGGGACCGAGACGGCGTCCGACGACGAGGAGTCCGAGACGACGACCGCGTCCGACGGCGGGGCCGAAACTACTTCAGGGTCGGTGGCCCAAGGGCAGTTACCGAACCGAGACGACCCCGAATGAACACAGTCGAGGACGACACCGGCAAGCGGTACCTGCTTCGCAAACGCTCCGAGGACGCGAGTCTGGTCCGCGATCCCGAAACCGGCAACGAGTGTTACATCCGCAACGATCGCCTCGAGGCCGTCGACGAGCCTGCCCTCGAGACGGCGGCCCGAAGCGTCCCGGACCCGATCCTGACCCTTCTAACGAACGTTCACGACGCGGAGACGCTGGGCCTGCTCGTCGAACTCGACGAGCGGGGGCCGCTCGGCGTCCGGACCCTGCTCGACGCCTACGACTGCTGCGAGAGCGACCTGCACGGCCGGCTGACGGTCCTCTCGGCCGCCGGTCTCCTCGAGGAGGCCGAGGTCGCGGGGGAGCGCGGCTATCGAGTGACCGCGGACTGCGAGACGGCGCTCGAGGCGATCAGGCCCGCCGTCGAGTCGACGGCCGAAGCGGACGGCGACACCGCCTGAGCGCCGTCGCCGGGGCCGTCAGTCCGACGCGAGCAGTTCCGACTCAGGCGGCCGACCGCGCTCGAGTCGCGAGCGGTTCGACGTAGCATCCTTCTCGACGCGAACCAGCGAGTCGGCCGCGCCGACCAGTTCCTCGTCGTGGCTGACGACGACGATCTGTTCGACGCCGAAGTCGTTGCGCATCGATTCGATCAGCGAGACCAGTTGCGTCACGTGACCGGAGTCGAGGAAGACCGTCGGTTCGTCGAGAATCAGCGGCGGCATCGGTGCCGATCCCTCGACCCCCTCCGCGAGCAGCCGGTAGATCGCACACCGCAGGCTGAGGTTGAACAGGGCCCGCTCGCCGCCGGAAAGCTGTTCGGGCTCTAGAGCCTCGCCGTCCTTCTGGTAGACGGTCAGCCGGTAGTCGCCGTCCAGATCGATCGCCGCGTAGGAGTCGTTCTGATAGACCAGGTCGAAGGTCTCGTTGAGTAGTCGCTCCAGGGTCTCGACGTTACGCTGGCGCAGCTCCGCCCGTAACTCGCCGTAGGTTGTCTGGAGCGTCTCGGCCTCCTCGTACAGCGACTCGAGGCGCTCGCAACGGTCTTCGACGGTCTCGAGGCGCTCGCGCAGCCGCTCCAGTTCCTCGAGTTTCTCCTCGACGCCGCCGATCTTCCCCTGGACCGCGTCGCGGTCGGCCTCGAGTTCCTCGAGTTTCTCCTCGACCTGTTCGATGTAGGTGGCGGCCTTCTGCTCGTCTTCCCTGGCCGTCTCGACTCGCTCCTCGTCGAATTCGGACTCGAGTTCGCGCTTTCGTTCGCGCTTTTCGGAGAGCGTCTCGCGGCGTTCCTCGTTCATCTCGGCCCAGTCCCCCCGGCGCTCGCGCAGCCGTTCGATCTCGTCGTCGAGGGCGGCCCGCTCGTCGGCGATCTCGACGACGCGCTCGAGCGTCTCGATTTCCGTCTTGATCTCACCACGTTCGGTGTTGAGTTCGCCGAGGGCAGCCCGCGCGTCGGCGACCTCGCCCTCGCGCTCCTCGGCGTCGGCTCGCTTTTCCTCGGCTTCGGCCTCGAGGTCGTCGGCCTCCTCGCGCAGCGCGTCGCGCTGGCCGCGTCGGTCCGCCAGCGCCTCGCGTTTCTCCGCGACCAACTGCTCGACGTTCTCGCGGTTCTCCTCGAGTCGTTCGACCTCCCGCTCGGCCTCGCGCAGCCGTTCGGCGCGCTCGATCCGTTCGTCGAGTTCGTCGCGTTCGGTCTCGAGTTCCTCGCGCTCGTCCTCGAGGGCGGCGAGTTCCGTCCGTTTGTCCTCGAGGACGTCGACGTGTGGCGAGTCGTCGACGGGCTGGCCGCACTCGGGGCATTTGCCTTCCTCGAGCAGACGCTCCCCTTCCTCGATGGCGCTCTCCGCGGTCCGAATGTCGGCTGTAACGTCGTTGATCGCCGCGGTCAGCTCCTCGCGGTCGTCCTCGAGGTCGGCGAGGTGAGACTCGGCCTCGCCGAACGCGATCGGGGCGTCGTCGAACCGGCCGCGCGCGGCCTCGACGTCGTCGGCGAGATCGTCGAGTTTCGTCTCGCGGTCCGCGATCGCCTCCTCGTCGGCCTCGATCCGCTCGTCGAGTTCGGCGGCCTCCTCGCGGGCCGACTCGGCTTCCGCCTCGAGATCGTCGGCCGCCTCGCGGAGTCGTTCGACCTCCTCGGTTCCGGTTTCGATCGTCACGGTGAGTTCCTGCAGTTCGTCCCCGAGGTCCTCGTCTCGCGCCTCGAGTTCCTCGATGCGGTTCCGGACGTCGGTCTCGTCCGGATCGGCCGCCTCGAGGTCGGCGTCCGCGAGGAGGTCCGCGCGCTCGTCGGCGAGCGCCTCGCGGCGCTCCCGACAGTCGGCGATCTCGTCACTGGCGTCTTCGCGGTCGCGCTCGGTCTCCTCGATCTTCGCGCGTAACTCCTCGATCTCGCTCTCGAGATCGGCGATCTCCTCGCGGGTCTCCTCGTGGCGTTCGAGGACCTCCCTGGCCGTCTCGAGGGTGTCCTCGGCCTGCTCGCGCTGGCTCTCGTAGTGGTCGATCTCCTCGGTGAGCTCGGCCCGGCGCGACTCGAGGTCGTTCAGCCGGTCGTGGAGGTCCTGGGATTCCTTCTCCGCGACCTGTTTCTCGAGGTCTTCGAGGACCTCCCGCTGACCGTCGAGCACCGTCTTGACGCCGAGTCGAGCTTCGCTGGCTCGCTCGCGGTAGTCCTCGAGAGCCCCGAGCTGGAGCAGGTCGTCGATCATGTCCTGGCGGTCGCTCGGCGAGGCGTGAATGAGTTTGTTGACCTCGCCCTGGCGGACGTACGCGCAATTGACGAACGCCTCGGCGTCCATCCGCAGGAGTTCGGTCACTTTCCGGCGCACGTCGCGAGCGCCCTCGTAGGTCCCGGCGGGCGTCTCGAGGACGCACTTGGTCGTGGTCGCGCGGTCGCCGCGGAGTTTGAGCCGGCGCTCGACGTGGTACTCGCTGCCGTCGTGGGTGAACCACAGTTCGACCTCGGCCTCCTCCTCGCCGGTCGTGATCACGTCGTCCAAGGTGCGGTCGTCGAGCGCCTTCGAGCCGTAGAGGGCGAAGAAGACCGCCTCGAGCAGCGTCGACTTCCCGCTGCCGTTGACCCCGTGGACGACGGTGACCCCGCGCTCGAGCGAGAGGTCGGCGTCGCCGTAACACTTGAAGTTCAGCAGGCGGACGCGGTCGACCCTCACGCGAAATCACCCAGCGAGGCGGTGTCGGCGTCAGCGTCGCCGTCGACGCCCTCTCGTGCGTCTCCCGTACCGGATTCGTCGGTCGCGTCGGCCGTCGTCTCCTCATCGCCGGCGGCCGGCTCACCGTCGCCGTCCGCGACTGCGGTTCCCGAGTCCCCGTCCGGTTCGGCCTCGCTCGAGTCGTCCCCCTCGGCCGCGAGTTCGTCGGCGACCGACGTCACGTCGTCGTCCGCCGGCTCCCGGTCGGGCGCGGGCTCGAGCGCCGACGCGTCGTCCTCGAGCAGGTCCCGGACCCGGCGTTCGACGCGCTCGCGAACGTTCGCGTCGGCCAGGTCGTCGGCGCGGACGGTCTCGTCGATCTCGCGGGCGGCGTCGCTCAGCCCCAGTTCACGAACCCGCTCGCGGACGGCCGCGTCGGGGTCGGCGAAGCTCACCGAGACCTCCTCGTCCTCGTCGGGGAGTTCCCGGCGGTCGTTGACCCGGGCGACCAGGGCCCCGCGGTCGATCGCGAGTTCCTCGATCGCGGCGGGGGTGATCGGCCGTCCCTCGCCCTCGACGGTGACGACGACGACCGCGTCCGCGAGGTCGTGCTGGCGGACCCGCTCCTGGACGCGGTCGACTCCCTCGCCCTCGGCCAGTTCGACATCGACGAAGACGAACTCTCGGGTGTCGGGCAGGCCGCGGCGGCTGATCGCGACCGCGTCGTCGAAGTCCACGAGGTTGTAGCCGCGGTCCGCACGCTCGCTGGCGCTCGCTCGCTCGGTCGAGCCACAGTAGGTGACCCAGGTGTCCCGGACCTCGGCGGTATCGGCCGCGTGGTTGTCACCCAGCAGGACGGCGTCGAACTCGACCGTCGACGCCGCGAGGACGGTCTCGGTGTCCCAGTCCGCGTGCGCGAAGGGCTCGAAGAGGCCGTGGCTCACGAGGGTCGCGTGGTCGGCCTCGGCGGGAACGGGAGCGAACTCGTACGCGAGGTCATCGCGGCGGGACCGGGGGACGAAGTCCAGTCCGTAGACGGCGACGTCGTCGACGACGACCGGCTCGGCGCCGAGCCGCGTCGCGAGGCCGAGGTCGGCGAAGAGATCGAGCCACTGGGCGTCGCGTTTCGACTCGTGGTTGCCGACGACGGCGAGAAAGGGGATGTCGGCGTCCGAAAGGGTTCTGAGTACGTCGACGGTTCCCTGCAGGTCGAGCAGGCTCGGACGGCGGTCGTGAAAGAGGTCCCCGGCGTGGATCACTGCGTCCACGTCGTCTTCGACCGCGTCGTCGACGACCGAGCGGAAGGCCTCGAGGAAGTCCCGTCGTCGCTCGGGCGAGTTGTACTGCTGGTACCCGATGTGGGTATCGCCCGTGTGGATAACCCGCGTCATTGGCCAGTCGTTGGCGAGCCGACCCTAAATGGATTCCGCGACCGAAGTGAAAGTGAAAACGATACGTCACGCGGCGTCGCGGGCGGCCGTCGGGGCGCTCCGGTCGTTACGACTGAATGTCGAGGCTGTACAGGCGTTTGCGCGCGTCCGAGAACGAGAAGCGCGAGTCGATGACGTTCTCCTCGTCGAGTCGGTTCAGGGCGTACCGCACGGTTCGGGAGGGCAGCAGCGTCTCGTCGGCGAGCTGTTGCTGGGTCATCGTGTCGTTGTACTCCAGGACCTTCGCGACGAGCTTCGCGCTCGGGGGCAGGTCCCGGACGTCGTCCCACGTTCCGCGCTCGCTGGTCTCCTGTCGAAGCGGCTCTGAAGCACTCATCTTACCCTCCATTTTGAATACGGGATAATAATATTTTCTATTCCGTTTAATGCGCTGCAGTCATACCGAGAGTTGAGTGCACCTACCCGAAGTCTCTTAAGAACCAACACCCAAAGGTCGGGTGATGAGCGACACCGTGGACGACGTCGACCTCCCATACGACGAGGACGAGGCGTCCCAACAGGAGAAAATCCAGGCGCTCGAGGAACGGCTGGAGATCCTCGAGACGCAAAACGAGGAGATGCGCGACAAACTCCTCGATGCCAACGCCGAGAACAACAAGTACCAGCAGAAACTCGAGCGACTCACGCACGAGAACAAGAAGCTCAAGCAGTCCCCGCTGTTCGTCGCCACCGTCCAGGAAGTCACGGACGAGGGCGTCATCATCAAACAGCACGGGAACAACCAGGAGGCCCTGACCGAGGTCACCGACGAGATGCGCGAGGACCTCGAGCCGGACGCCCGGGTCGCGGTCAACAACTCCCTCTCTATCGTCAAGCCGCTCTCGAACGAGACCGACGTCCGCGCCCGTGTGATGGAAGTCACCGAGAGCCCCGAAGTCAGCTACGAGGACATCGGCGGTCTCGAGGAACAGATGCAGGAGGTCCGAGAGACCGTCGAGATGCCCCTCGAGAAGCCCGAGATGTTCGACGACGTGGGTATCGATCCCCCGAGCGGCGTCCTGCTCTACGGCCCGCCGGGGACGGGCAAGACGATGCTCGCGAAGGCCGTCGCCAACCAGACCGACGCCACCTTCATCAAGATGGCCGGCTCGGAGCTGGTCCACAAGTTCATCGGCGAGGGCGCGAAGTTGGTCCGAGACCTCTTCGACGTCGCTCGCGAACACGAGCCCGCGGTCATCTTCATCGACGAGATCGACGCCATCGCCGCCAAGCGAACGGAGTCCAAGACCTCCGGCGACGCCGAGGTCCAGCGGACGATGATGCAACTGCTCTCGGAGATGGACGGCTTCGAGGAGCGGGGCGAGATCCGGATCATCGCCGCGACCAATCGCTTCGACATGCTCGATCGGGCCATCCTCCGCCCCGGTCGGTTCGACCGCCTGATCGAGGTGCCCAAGCCGAACGCGGAGGGCCGCGAGATCATCTTCGAGATCCACACCCGCGGGATGAACGTCTCCGAGGACGTCGACTTCGCCGAACTGGCGGCCGACGCCGAGGAGGCCTCCGGTGCCGACATCAAGGCCGTCTGTACCGAGGCTGGCATGTTCGCCATCCGCGACGACCGCACCGAGATCCGGATGGAGGACTTCCGCAGCGCCTGGGACAAGGTGCAGGCCGAGTCCGACGAGACCGAAGACGTCTCGAAGACCTTCGCCTGATACGGTTTGCTGTACCGATTTACCGGTGGGACCGCGAGGTGGTCGCGGTCTCACCGGCAATGACGTACAGTAGACCGTACGTGATCGCGCCGGGAGTTCGACGTCGTTTTTCGCGCCGCGTTCGCTCCGGAACCGCAATGGTTGCTGTGAACACCGCGTTTCGATTCATGGACCGACGAGCGCTCGCTCGAGCGGCCCACCGCTCGAGGGCGAGCGGGACCACAAAGCATATTTTCTCCACTGCCAACCCGTCGGATAGGACGGTGGACAGCGGGTAGGGGTACTCGCAGTTTCTGTCCACCGATTTATCACCGGCTCCGAGTCGAACGTAACGGCTACTCGGTATCGGAAGATCCGCGAGCGGCGCCAGTGTCGTCTCGACAGTGTCTCGGCGGGCCATCCGAATCGGCCGTCCGTTTCGACTCGGTTCCCAGACGGACTGGCGCAGTTATCTCCAGCGCAACCGAAGGACGTGGCGGTTGCTCCGGCAAATCGGTACAGCGGACCGTCTCACTCGTCGCGTTCGATGACGAATTCGGTGAACTCCTCGAGCTTTCGGGCCGTCTCGTCGTCGAAGCCGAGACCGTCGATCTCGGCGCGGGCCTGGGCCGCCAGCTCGAGGGCGCGATCGCGGGCGTACTCGATGCTGCCGGCGTCGGCGATGATCTCGAGGGCCTCGCGGACGTCGTCGTCGGTGGTGTCGTCGGCCGCGAGGATCGCCTGGAGTCGGTCGGCGCGCTCGGGCTCGCTCGCTTCGATCGCGTGGATGACCATGAGCGTCGTCTTGCCCTCGCGGATGTCGTTACCGAACTCCTTGCCGAAGTCGCCGGCCCGGCCCAGCGAGTGTTCGACGTCCAAGATGTCGTCGCCGATCTGGAAGGCGACCGCGGTCAGTTCCGCGTAGTTCGCGACCGACCGCTCGACCTCGGAGGGCTGGTCGGCGATGATGGCGGCCAGTCGCGCGACGATCCGACCGAGACAGCCGGTCTTGCACGCGCACATCTCGAGGTACTCCTCGGTGCCGATGCGGACCTCGCGCTCGTTGTGCCAGCAGATGTCCATCCCCTGGCCGAGATGCGTGCGATTGAGTTCGTGCATGAGCATCTCGTAGGCGGCGAGTTGCCGGTCGGCCGGGAGGTCGGCCGGATCGTTCGTGATGATCTTCAGCGGCAGGAAGTACATCGCGTTGCCGGCGTTGAGCGCGATGTCGCGGCCGTAGACGCGGTGGAGCGCCGGTTCGCCCCGACGGATCGTGGCCCCGTCCTCGACGTCGTCGACGATGATCGTCCCGTTGTGGAGGATCTCCGGGATGCAGGCGTAGGGGAGATACTCGGCGGGGTCCTCCCCGAACCCCTTCATGAAGACGAGAAAGAGGATCGCCCGCCAGCGTTTGCCGCCGCGGTCGAGCAGGTCCCACAGCGGCGTCGCGAGCGCTCGCTGGATGCCTTCGGGATCGTACTCGTAGGTCGACGGTCCGAAGTACGATTCGAGGTAGTCGGCGTCGATCTCCCGTGGGACCAGGTCGGCGATGGCCTCGTCGATCGCCGGTCGCCAGTCGGCAAGCGTTTCCCGCATACGCGGTCCGAGAGGGACCGAAGTAAAAAAGATTCGTAGTTCAGTGTGACTGAACTGTCATCAACGACAGTACAGTTCTAACAACGACCCGGTTCGGCGAGCGGAACCGTTACCCGGCTCTGCCGCGATAACTCGGCCATGTCCGAGTGGATCGGGACCGTCTTCGAGAGCGACGTCGGCTGGGACCACCTCGAGGCCCTCGTCGACGTGGGGAACCGCATGGCGGGCAGCGAGGGCGAACGCGAGGCCGCCGAACTGACCCGGGACGCGCTGGCCGACGCCGGCGCGCGAAACGCCCGCCTCGAGCCCTTCGAGATTCATGGCTGGGAGCGGGACGGCAGCGCGATCGAAGCGGGCGAGACGAGCCAGGACTGCATCGCACTGCCGCGCAGCCCCGCGGACCGGGTCGACGCGCCGCTGGTCGATCTCGGCTACGGGCTACCGGCGGACTTCGAGGAGACCGACGTCGAGGGGGCGATCGTCATGGTCCGCAGCGACGTGCCGGACTACTACGATCGGTACCTCCACCGCCGGGAGAAGTACCACCAGGCCGTCGCGGGCGGCGCGGTCGGATTCGTCTACCGCAACCACGTCGAGGGCTGTCTGCCGCCGACCGGCAGCGTCGGCTGGGCCGACCAGCCGATCGGGCCGATCCCGGCCGTCGGCGTCTCGAGCGAGGTCGGCGCTCGGCTGGCGCGTCGGTTCGACGGCGACGAGATCGGGCTGTCGGTCGACGCCGCTATTCACGCCGCGGAGAGTCAGAACGTCCGCGCCGAACTCGGACCGGACACCGACGAGCGCGTCCTCGTGACCAGCCACGTCGACGCCCACGACATCGCCGAGGGGGCGATGGACAACGGGGCCGGGACGGCGATGATCGTCGAACTCGCGAACGCCCTCGCGGGCCGGGAAGACGAGCTCGAGACCCGCGTCGAGTTCGTCGCGTTCGGCGCGGAGGAGGTCGGACTGACCGGCTCCGGACGGCTCGCCGATGAAGTCGATCACGAGAACATCAAAGCGGTCGTCAACAACGACGGCGTGGTCCGCGATCGAACGCTGTCGATCGTCACCCACGGGTTCGACGGCCTCCGGGCGGCCGCGAACGACGTCGCGGACCGGTACGACCACCCGATCGAGACGGTCCCGACGCTCGGCCCCCACAGCGACCACTGGCCGTTCGTCGAGCGGGGCATCCCGGGCTGTCACGTGAAGGCGAAGTCCGACGGCCCGGGACGGGGCTGGGGACACACCTTTGCAGACACCATCGAGAAACTCGAGCCCCGAACCCTGCGCGAACAGGCGATCCTGCTGACCGCCTACGTCGTCGAACTCGCCCGAGAGGACGTGACCGTCGACCCCCGGACCACCGACGCCATCGCCGCCGACCTCGAGTCACAGGGGCTGGCCGAGGGCATGAAAGTCACCGGCGACTGGCCCTACGAGGAGTAGACGCCGCTCCGGGTCCGGTCGGGCCGTCCGCACGCGATCGACAACCGTACGCTTTTGAGCGGCCGCTGTGAACTGCCGGCCATGGATGCCGCGTGGAGCGCGGGCGACTCCCCCGTCGTCGGCGTCGTCGAGCCCGAGGCCGACGGAACCGAGGGCGTCGCGGCCGACCGCCTCGAGAGGGCGGTCGCCGACGCCGGCGGGACGGTCGTCGACGGCGGGCTCGAGGGGGTTCTCGCGGCCGACCCGTCGCTGCTCGTGACGCCCGGCGAGGCGGGGGCGGTGGGGCCGGGGGGCGCCGGCCGCCCCCCCCCCCCCGGCGGCCCGCGCCGCGGCCGGGCGGCCGCGGGAACCCCCCCCCGCCCCCCCCCCCCGCCCCTCCCCCCCGCCGCCGCCACCCCCCCCCCCGGGCGGGCCGCCCCGCCGCCCCCCGGTCCCCCCGGCCCCCGCCCCGACGCCCCCCCCGCCGGGGGGGTCCCCCCGCCCCCCCCCGCCGC
>SDGW01000554.1_pt1 | contig 15773 bp, 15 predicted proteins | sample 2873831 | NCBI WGS metagenome assembly SDGW01 (sample SAMN08132700, study PRJNA421101) | hypersaline lake metagenome | isolation source: celular fraction 0.22 microns magnesium sulfate-rich crust from ephemeral... | place: Spain: Penahueca Lagoon, Toledo | collected 2011-07
TTCCACAGGTCTGAATTTGAGGCGGGGGTCCGGGACGGACGGGTTGTCTCCTGGCTTTTTCCTCTTCAGGCCCCGGAGGACCTCATTATCTCATCGCGGTTGCGTGTGTTAAGTACATCTCCTGTTTCCATCCAGCCTCTACGTGCCTGTGAGACTCCGAGATGCATGTAATCCATCTCTCTCGGTGAGTGGGCATCGGTTGAAACGACGTACTTTGCTTCTCGGTGTTCTTTAACAATGTTCCATGGAAGGTCGAGACGTCTGGGCTGCGAGTTGATCTCCAGAGCCACGTTCTCCTCGACAGCTTTCTCAACTATCCTGTCTATATCTAAATCAAGAGGCTCTCTTTTATTCACCTTCCTGTTCAGTGGATGTGCGAATATATCCACAGGATAACTCTCGAACACTTCCAGAATTTTCTCCGTCGGATCCTCCAACTTATTGTGCATTGCCACTACGACGAGCTCCAGCATATCCAGCATCTCTTCATCGACGTCCACACCGTTCTCTGTTATGTTGACCTCCATTCCGTGTAGAACGTCTACGTCAAAGCTCTGGTTTGCCTCCTCTATCTCTTCCTTCTGTTCCCTCAGTTCCTCCGCGTTCTGAGGTCCGTCGGCGACGTGTAAAGAAGGTCCGTGGTCTGTGATAAGTATGTATTCGTAGTCGAGTTCTTCCGCCTTCTCCGCCATCTGTCTTATCGTAGCCTTCCCATCGCTGTGGACTGTATGCATCTGTAAGTCGCCTCTTATATCCTCCCGTTTTACGAGTGCTGGAAGCCTTTCTTCCTTCGCGGCGTCGATCTCTCCCGTGTTCTCCCTCATCTCCGGGGGAATGTACTCGAGCCCGAGTTCGTTGAAGACCTCTTCCTCCGTCTCCCCCGCTACTTTCTCTCCGTTCTCCCTGTCGAAGAGGCCGTACTCGTTCAGCTTGAAACCTTTGTCAAGGGCGACGTCCCTCATCTCGATGTTGTGGTACTTGGAACCTGTGAAGTACATCAGCGCCGAGCCCCAGGAATCTTCGTCTACTATCCTGAGATCCAGTCTTACATCTCCAGAGATTATCACGGAGGTCTTGGTCTCACCCTTCCCTGTGACCTCTTCCACTTCGCTCATCTCGCAGAGCTCTTCCATCGCTTTCTCCGGTTTTTCAGCCGTTGAAAGGACATCTATATCCCCTACTGTTGGCCTTCTCCTCCTGAAGGACCCGACTATCTCGACTCTGTCGAAGGAAAGCTCACTTATCCTGTTTTCTATCTCGACGACCGTGGGGAATATCTTTCCCAGAAGCATCCTCTCCTGGCTCTTCTTCGCCCTGTCGATATGTTCCAGTATCGTTTCCTGTGTCTTCTCGCCGAAACCTTCCAGCTCTTTTATTTTGTCGTTTTCCGCCGCTTCCTCGAGGTCGTCGAGATCCCTTACATCTAATTCACGGTATAGTTTCCTGACAGTCTTAGGACCGACGCTCTCCACGGCTGTAAGGGCTTCGATGTCGACGGGAGCCTCCTCTCTCAGCTCTTCATAGTACTCGAGGCTTCCCGTGTCTATGTACTCCTCTATCTTCTCCGCTAGAGATCCTCCAACCCCGTCCAGCTCCTCGAGTTCTCCTCTCTCACGAACATCTTCCACAGGTTCTGAAAGAGATTCCATGGTTCTAGCCGCTCTTCTGTACGCTCTCGGTTTCCACTCCTCGTCCTGCATCTCTAACAGGTCTGCGATCTCCTCGAAGATGTCTGCGATTTCCCTGTTCTTCATAGTTGGTCTATATGCCTCCAGACTTAACCGTTTAACTGTGGTGCGGTTGGGGAAAGATTGAATACAGTTGTATGAGACATCTCAGGTATGACTTTCAGAGTAGGAGCTCACGTATCTATCTCAGGAGGAATGGAAAAAGCAGTTGAAAGACAGGAGGACGCGGAAGGGAACTGCGGACAGATATTCGCAGGATCTCCAAGGACATGGAACGTCTCAGAGTATGATGACTCGGAAGGAGAAGAACTGCAGACGTTAAGGGATGAGAAAGGTCAGAACCCGTACTGCATCCACTCCACGTACCTTGTCAACCTTGGAACGCCTAAAGACGACCTGTTCGAGAAATCTTTGAACTGTCTCCAGGCAGAACTCGACGCCGCTGCAGCACTGAACGTTGAATACGTAGTTTTCCATCCCGGGGCACATACAGGAAGCGGTCTGGAGAACGGAATCGAGAGAATCGCCGAAGGAATCGACGAACTGGAAATTCCTGAAGGAGTAACTCTTCTGCTGGAGAATACGGCCGGGAAAGGAACCACTATTGGAAAGACGTTCGGCCAGCTGAGGGAGATTATGGATAAGATGGAAACGGATGAAGAAAAAGTTGGTGTCTGTATCGACACATGCCATGCTCACGCGGCAGGATACGAACTGAGAGAGGAAGACGGCTTCGAAGACATGCTCCAGGAGGTTGAGGAAGATCTTGGACTGGAAAAGGTCAAGATGCTTCACCTGAACGACTCCAAAGACGAGAAAGGAAGCGAGAAAGACAACCACCAGCATATCGGCGAAGGAAACATTGGCGAAGAAGGATTCAGTAACGTCGTCAACTCGGAGAAACTTGAAGAAATTCCTATGGTTCTGGAAACGCCTGTAACAGATGAGAAAGGGTATAAAGAGAATATAGAGAAGATAAGAGAGTTAAGAGGTTAGCTACAGTTGTAGCTTTCTACCTCTAGAACTATTTCATTTCTTCTGGACTTATCTTCTTGAGTGATTTTCTGTAGGAGGAGAAAGAAGAAAGGAAGAAATCTGTCAGGAGGAGATGTTTCCATACTGGGATGTCTGCTCCAGCAGTTCTTCCGTGGTTTCCCCTCCTATATATTCTGCTTCGCTTTCCTCTTTGTTGTAGTTGATGAGGCCTAGGTTGTCCATTTTTGGGAGATGGACCTGTTTCAGTTCTATACCGAGGGAGTACATATCTCTATCTTCTTCGGATTCTCTACGCACCTGGTTCGCTATGTCGTAGACAGAGCTTTCTCCGTATTCTATCAGGCAGTTTAGAGTCTCTCTTCTTTTCGGATCAGACATAGCGTTGAAGTGCTCGGTTTCAGCTCCGGTATCAATCAGGTTCTCGACCAGTTCGTTTCCCTTGTAGCTTACAGTTTCTCCCTCTCTGTCGTACTCTAAAATCCCGAAGTCTGCCATTTTCGGTATGTCGTTGTGCTCCAGTTCTATCTTAGCTCTCCTGATATTTTCAGGATTTGACGGTCTTGCGCCAGTGTGTCTTGCAATATTCTCCAGATTTTCTTCACCATTTTCCCTAAGATAATCAATTATTTCCTTTCTTTTGGTTTTGGATAGTATTTCAAATATATCGTTTACTACGGCTTTTTCTCGCTCCTTTCCGGTTGATTCTGCATCTCTCATTTTTCTTCACCTTCTGCAACTCATAGAAATTGCTTCCCGATCTATTTAATTCAAATATGCAGTCTAGTGAAACGGTGATCCAGGCTACAACCATGGAGTTTTTCTGCAGCTTTTCTGTAGTTTAATAAGTAAGTCTCCAGAAGCAATATCCATGCCTGCACATGGTATAAGGGCCGATATCGAATTTCTTGCACTGATAGTTTCAGCAGGAATTCTCTCGTTTTTCATGGCTGATAGAGTTATTTCGAACGTCCTCTTCACCGCCTTACTGTCGATACTGTTCTTCATGATAGGACTGCACGTTAAAACAGGCGAGCTGAGGAAGAGTATGCATTACAGGAAGGAGATACTGATTGGAGGGCTTGCCATATACGGTCTGATACCATTGTTAGCCTTCGGTATCTCAACTTTTACGCCTGAAGGGCTTGGAAACGCATTCATAGCGATCGGGATTTCAGCGGCAGCAATCGGAACACCGGTGGTTTTCTCCAACATAGGAAAAGGAGAAGGCAGCCTAGCACTGGTTATATCAAGTCTCTCACTTTTTGCAGGATTCCTTGTAATTCCTCTACTGCTCTTTGGGTTCGACGTAAATCTTCCTCTGCAGGAGTTCGCGGTCAAGAATCTTGTGTTCCTTGGAGCTCCTCTAGCACTTGGACTGGTTTCACAGGGATACGAGAACTTCCTTATCGAGGATCTCAAACACCATTTCTCTAAACTGGCTGTCTGGATTCTGGCACTTGTAATGATTGTACAGTTCCGTATGATCTACAGTACACAAGGCGCATCATTCATCACGGAACTGGGAATCGGCGTAGTACTTCTTACAGGATTCACAGCTCTATCATTCCTCATAGGCTACGGTGTCTCCAAAGCCGCAGGAGTAATGGAGAGAAAGGCGCGGACAATCGGCTTCGTCTCGTGTTCCAAATCGCTTGCCGTATCCCTTTTCATCGCTTCACAGCTTGGCGGAGAAGCAGTGATATTTGTCTCCGCATACTACTTCATCAGACAGGGAGTCGCTGGATTGATCGCAGAATACTTTAACCACGGAGAACTCAAGAGTTTGAAAGCATTTCTGCCCTCAAGTCTGCTCTAGAAAAAGCGGACATATTTTTAAGGTTGAATACCTGAATTGTTTTTAAATAGGAAAGCATGTTCGACATGTTTTTTCTGGTGAAATAAATGACGGATATACACAAAGATCAAAGAGTAGGCGTCTATGTAGACGTCCAAAATATGTACTACAGCGCAAAAAACCTATACGATAACAAAGTTGACTTCAAAAAGTTACTAGACTCTGCGGTGATGAACCGCAACCTTATCAGGGCTTCTGCATACGTTATTCAGGCAGATACCCCTGACGAAAGCAACTTTTTCGAGGCTCTCAGACAGATCGGTTACGAGGTCCATATCAAGGAACTGAAGGAGTTCTACGGCGGACAGAAGAAAGGAGACTGGGACCTGGGAATGTCAGTAGACATGATCCAGCAGGCGAAGAAGCTTGACACAGTCGTCCTTGTAACCGGAGACGGAGACTTCGCAGTGCTTGTCGACCACCTGAAAGCCCTGGGATGCAGGGTCGAGGTAATGAGCTTCGGAAGAAGCAGTGCCAAAGAAATTAGGGAAGCGGCCGATAACTTTATTGACATGGATGAAAAACCGGACAAGTTCCTGGTTGATTAATCCGTGGTGAATAAATAATGGCATCAGCAAACCAGATTTCGGCAGAAGAGATAATCAACACAGAGCCTGTAAAAGCACAGAACGACAAGAGCCTTGCGTCCATCAAGAACAAGATGGAGGAGGAAGAACTGAGAGCAATTCCTGTAGTCGACTCCAAAAACAATCTTGAAGGGGTTATTGGCTACAGAGATCTTATCAGGTATGTTCAGTTCAATCCGGAGACCACCAAGCTGAAGAAGGTAATGCATCAGCCACCAGAACTTGATATCGAAGACAACCTGGTTGAGCTATGCAGCCTCAGGATTAACTCTGGTAGAAAACTTCTCGTAAACACTGAAGGGAAGAAGTTGAAAGGAGTGATTGGCGACAGAGAGTTCCTAGAAGGATTCGCGGAAGCGGATGAGCTGGAGAAGGTCTCCACAAGAGATATTGAGACACGTGACCTAGAAACCGTTTTCGAGGAGGACAGTCTGGAAGAGGCGAGACATAGAATGCTTGATAAAAACATCTCCCGACTACCGGTACTGGATAAGAACGGGAACATGACAGGGATCATTGACAGCGTCGATGTCTTGAAGACCATGATTCCGAGAGAGGCTCCTGACACCAGTCAAGCCAACCCTCAAGGGGATGAGGGTGGCGAACCTTACAGAGCAGGAGGGGAGAAGGAGAAGCTTTCCGAAGTGCCTACAGAAGAACTTATGCAGAGAATATTCCTTACATCTGAAGAACATATGTCTGTGAAAGAAGCAGCACAGCAGATGTTTGACGAGGAAAGAGATGAAGTTATCTTCGTCGACGGCAATTACCCTCAGAGCATTGTAACGATCAAAGACATAAGCCAGCACTTAGCTGACTACGCTCCAGGCAACACAGTGTTCGTCAATATCTCCGGTCTTGATCTTCCTGAAGAAAGACAAGTAGTAATGAACAAGATCAAGACACAGCTACAGGGATCACTTGGAAGAAAACTTGACAGAGCGGAAGAGCTCCGTCTTGTGGTCAAAAAGGCAGAGAAAGATGGAAAGAAGCATCGTTGGGATATCGATCTCCGGCTTTCAAGTGAGTACGGCCTTACCAAGATTGATGAAGAGGGTTGGGAACTTATGGACGTAGTGGATAGAGCTCTGGAAGAACTGAACACGGTCGTAAGGAAGAAGAAAGAAAAAAGAAATGATCACAGGGCTTAACGCCCACCTAGCTCTTCATTCTCCATTTTCTCTAACTTATCTTCTTGACTGGATCCATAGGTCTGAGCTACGTCTTCAAAGGCCACTGCCGCCCAAACTAGATAGACAAACACGGCGATCAACAGGATGTAGAACGGATATATTGCCAGAGGATGCCCTGAAAGGAACGTAAAGTACATCATTATGTACGAAACGAACAGAAGCAGGACTGCTATAGACATCATGAATCTCTTGGAAAATTCCTGTACTGTTTCATCCTCAATGCCTTTGAAAGTGGTATAAGCTATGAAGAAACAGATAGCGCCAATAGCCAGTGTTCCAGCTGTATTGACACTGATAATAAAACTCTCAATATTCATAGAAACACTTTATAAATCCCTTTTTAAATAAATTAGCTGATTTTCTGGAGCTCGACAACCTCTATATCGAAGTTTCCAGATGTTTCCTCTTTGAAACGGGTTTCGTTTACGTCTCCAACGACATAGAACATAGCACTTGTTTCGCTAAACCTTGAATGGATTAACTGTTCTCCAAAGAATTCTTCCGCATCACTTTTTAGCTGTTCTTCCATAGAATGAACTTCGTAACTGCTGTAGGAAGGATATGCTGCGGATACTGCTAAAAGACTGAAAACTATGAACGCTGCAGGTATAATATATCTTATCTTCTCCGCCTGCTTTTCCTTGTAGTATGTTGAAGGTTTCAAGCCGATAACACGGAAGCAGACAAATCCAGAGATAAGAACTGCAAGCATGTTCATACCGGCAACAGTCAGTGAGTTAGTCAGTAGAGACAGGCTCTGCATCTTCAGACTTATTCCAACACTCGCTATAGGAGGCACCAGAGCGATCGCTACAGCGACACCGGCAATCTGGTCCCTAAGGCCTGTGGCAAAAGTCAGTGCGGCTGCAGCTCCAACAAAAACAGCAAGTAAAACACTTATTATAGATGGCTGCGAAACCAGTGTCAGTGTAGGGTTAGAGCTTACTGAGAACGGTAATGCCGCAAGGAACGAGAAAAGAACCGCGATTAACGCACTTAACGCTCCGGTTTTCAGGGAGGTGGACATCATCTTTCGATCCCCAACTGTCAGAGATAAGGCTCCGGATACGAACGGTGAAAGAATTGGTGCAAGCATCATCGCACCTATAACAACAATCACGTTATCAGCTACAAGTCCGTAAGAAGCGATTATCGATGAAAGAGCGATCAAGCCCCACTGTGCACGGTTGAAACTTGATGATTCCTGAGCCTTACTGTAGATCTCCTCCTGTGAAAGCATCGAGCTGGAGCCGCGAGTCTTCTGACCCTTTTCGATCAATCCTTTCTGCTCCAGAACACGGATGGAGAGATCTCCGGACTCAATGTCTTTTACAGACTTTAACTCTTCCGTCAGTTCGTCGATATCTTCAGACTCCGACGTAACCTTGAACTCGACTACTTCTTCATCGTTCTTCTCGGCCTCGTTAGAAGAGATATCGCTTGAGAAATCACTGAGAATTTCCTCGACTTTCTCCTTGTACTTCTTCGGAGCCGTTACCTGTAACTGTTTCACAACCAACTTTTCGTAAAGCCTATCTAAATAGTTTTGATTTAGTACTAAAGCCCTAACCCTTGTAGAACCATCAGAACTAGAGCTAGGAAGATAAACTCTCCGTCTACAATTATGCCGTAGAAACCTGGACCATACTCTTCACTTGCAAAATGTATGAAAACAGCAACGTAGAAGTTGAGAGGTAGTAGAGCTAGAAACAGATTCGGGAGCGCACCAGTGTATACGAGAATTAGGTTAACTCCTGTCAGAAAAGCATTCATTAAATGAGTGAGTTTCTTTGTAAACTCTATGCCATAAGAATTTGGAAAGGTACTGACACCTTCCTCAAGATCTCCTTCAATATCCTTGATGTCAAAGATCACCGTGTTGATGAAGAAAATAGCGCCGAAGAAAAAGGCGGTATAGAGCGCTTCTAGAGTCCAAAAGCTGTCAAAGAAAGCTGCTGCTATAGCTGCCAGTATCGACCAGCCTATACCGATGATAAGGTTATTGAAGAATAATCTATCTTTTAGTCGGAGAACTGAGTAGATCAGGCTGAGAACGATCTCTACTAAGACGAATAAAAGGACCAGACTTGATTTTTTCCCGGCAATAAATAGAGATACGATATAAACTAGAGTACTAAATGTAAGAAAAATTTTACTATATCTTCTGATGAATTCTGCCTTCTGAGGATTATTTAGTTCATCCTCATCCACGTCTGTGAGCTGATTTAAATTATACACAGTGGACACGATCGAAAATGCAATGAACATTGGTCCAAAATGGATAGGAAGGCCTGTCAAAATCAAGGCGCTGAAAACGGTCGCACTACCTGCTAGGGATAGATAAATATTTCCGTGGACCAGAAACTGGATTATACGGTTCATCAGTTCAGCCGCCTATCAGGAACATCAGTAGTGCAGCTAGACCCAAGAATATGGTTTCACCGTCTACGATAAGGTAGTAAAGCGGTTTTCCAGAATCTCTGTCCAGGATTTTAAGATATCCGAATATGTAGAGATGAAACGGTATGAGAATCAGGAACTGAGGGTTCAGGTAGCCAGCAGCTATTAAAGCCAGCTCTGTCGCTATGAGTAGAGAGTCTATCACATAACTCAGCTTTACAGTGGTATCAAAACCGAGGGTGTTCGGTATCGTTTTTACTCCTTCCTTGAGATCTCCTTCGATATCCTTTATATCGAAAATCATGGTGCTTCTGAAATACGAAACTGTAAAGAAAGCGGCCAAGAACAGAATGGGAAGACTTGTAGCGGCACCGCTATAGGAACCTGCTATCAGAGGCAGTATTCCCCATCCCAAACCGACGATAAAGTTCTTGAGGAAGAAAATCTCTTTCAAACGCAGAACCGAGTAGGCAAGTCCCAGACCGATGTTTCCTATGGTAAGCAGTAGAGCTGTAAGGGAATGTCCCCAAGCCAGGCCCAATGAAGCAATATAGATCAGAGTGCTAAGCACGAGGAATACTTCACCGTATTTCCTGACAAAACTGGCTCTCCGTGGAGTATTTACTTCATCTTCCTCAATATCCGTGAATCTGTTTACATTGTACATGAAGAACACGATCGAGAAAGATATGAGCACAGGCTCAAACTGCAGAGGTAAACGGGCTAGAACCATTGTTGTGAAAGCTACAGATGCGGCTGCTAGAGCGAGAAAAAGGTTGCTGTGAACTAGGAACTGGACTATATTGTATCTGTAAACAGAATTTAAAAGCGGCATATGGTTGAAGTCCCCATCTACCGGTTTAACCATGGTTGTGGAAACTGGAAATTTTTCTTTCACCTTATTTTCACTATATCTAAAGTTTCAGAGTTTCTGTATCGAAATTGAAGTTAAAATCTAGAATAGGCCTATCTGCATATGAAAGTGAAGATAGAAGGAGCCGGCCTTTCAGGGCTAGCAGCTGGTGCAGTACTGGCTACAGAAGGTCATGAAGTGGTCTTTTACGACAAGAAAGAAGAATTTGACTGTCCTGAACATATATCTGCAGTTCGTAACTACTCCAATTTCAGCATCATGAATGAGCTTGAAAAACGAGGCCTGGAAGAGATAGAACATAATGGCTTAATAAGAAACACATTTCGACATTCTCCCAACTACTGTTCAAAAGCAACTGGAGAACAACCTATATTCTACCTTTTCAACAGAGGTTCTGACAGAGATACACTGGAAGGACAGCTTTACAGAAGAGCAAAAAATGAAGGTGCAAAGTTCAGGTTCAATTCTAACTGCAGTGATCCTGACATAGTAGCTACCGGCAGCTCAAGGCCGGATATAGTAGGATTCGGCTATAACTACCGTGATTTGAATATGGATAGAGATGAGCTTCACGTTTTCTACAATAATGACTACGCTTCGAAGGGCTATGTCTACGTCACCAAGACGGACAAATGCGGGACTATCGCTGCAGTCAGTTTTGAAGATAATTTTAACGAACTTAGAGAGAACTTCGAGAAGTTCCTGAAAAAAGATTCTGTTCAAGGACTTGTAGACAGAAGAGAAAGAATTGAGAGTATTGCGGGATACGCGACTTATGACGTACCACGTACTGCTGAGAAGGACGGCAGTCTGTACACAGGTGAAGCCGCAGGTTTCCAAGATCCTTCCAAAGGGTTTGGCATATACTACGCGTTGATGAGCGGGTTTTTGGCCGCCAAAGCTATTAATGAAGATAAAGACTATGATAACCTATGGAAGAATGAGTTTGGTGAAAAATTAAAGAAACAGTATATACGGCGTATAAAGCTGAACAGAGCCACTAACAACCATTACGACAACAAAGTAGAAAGCATTGGTACAGAAGTTAATATTAACGAGTACAGAGAAAGAACAAGAAAGACAAGTCGACTTCTAAAAACAGTTTATCCTATGCATCTTGCTTATAGGAGATTAAAACATCTGAACTTCATTCAGCAATGACTTGGAAAACCAACTATCTGAAAAACCCTGTAATTTATACAAGGTTTTTACCTGGCTGTAGGCGGGTTATGTCTTCTATGGTCAGTCTCAGTTCTATCAAATATCGGTATATCTCACTTCTAGCTGCATCGGCTTTTTCACAGTGTTTTCTGCATATACTATAAACCGGAGAACGGACTTTGAGGAGGACGAAGACAATTTAGAGTTTGGGAGTCGAGAACTTACGGAGAAAACATACACTGTTGGCGTAATCTCTTTCTAGCGCTGGTAACTGCCGCACTAGCTAAACTTGTTCTTGTTATCCCCGTATTTGTATGGATGGGTATTCTCGCTGCGTATTCGATGCCTCTTTTGCCTCAATCTTTCAGGTATCGGCGGCTGAAAGAAATCCCTCTTGTGAAAAACGCTGTTGTGGGATCGGCCTGAGCTCTATACATTGTAAGCTTACTGTCATTGTACTCAGGCAGAGCTTTCTCTACTCAGTTGTGTATCTTTTTCATCAACATCTTCTTTTTCGTTTTTATTGGATCGGTTATACCGGATATAAGGGATATTAAAGGAGACAGAGAGGCAGGGGTGGTGACTCTGCCAGTCATATATGGAGTTGGTAAGACAGTTTACCTCCTTCTGGCGATCAACACAATTGCCACGGTTGTCTTCTATATTGCTACTTTTCTCGGTTACCTTCCAGAACTGGCGTTTCTAGCCTAACGCATTTCTTCAGTTTCCTATAATATGGTTTACGGAAGAGGGAATAGCTGGGAAAATGACGCTACTTTGTGAGATAGACGATACATACGTTCTAGCTCTCCTGGTTATGCTTGGTCTATGAATATAGGAAACTGTTGTTCCAGTAGAACATATATTCTGGACGGATCAAATCCATAAGAAGTACGGTCTATACTTCTTTCCTCGGATGAAGTTTGAAGGTTACCTTGAGGAGAAGTTCCCGGATGAGTGGGAGACTGAATGTGCGGATTCAAGTCTTCTAGAAGAGGGTATTAAGTACTCTCTGAACTCTGGAGGTAAACGTGTCCGACCTCTTCTCTGTCTAAAGCTCTGCGAATCGTTAGGAGGCGATCCTAGCAAGGCCAAGGCTTTTGCAAGAGCTATCGAAGTATTCCACAACTATACTTTGGTCCATGATGATATTCAGGATGAGGATGGATATAGACGTAATCAGGAATCTGTGTGGAGAAAGTTCGGAGAACCACAAGCTATTTCCATAGGGAATGGATTAAATGCTCTCAGCTACCGTCATCTGCTGGAGAATAAAGATCTTTTCGAGGAAGAGAAGCTTCTGGAGCTTCTTCAGATTCTCAATGAAGTTGATGTCGAAGTGAATGACGGACAGACGATGGATATCTCGTTTAGAAACAGGGAAAATATTTCAGAGGAAGAGTACCTGGAAATGGCAGGAAAAAAGACAGGAGCTTTGCTTGGAGCATCTCTTGAAGGCGCTACAGTAATAGCGGACGCGGACGAATCTACAAGAAAACATGTTGAAAGATTCGGTGAAAAGATAGGTCCTGCATTCCAGATACGTGACGATGTTATCGATCTTGTCGGGGATAAAGGAAGAGAATTTAAGGGTCAAGATATTTGTGAAGGTAAACGCTCTCTGATAGTAGTGAAAGCCCTGGAACGTCTAGATGAAGATAGAAAGAATGAGTTGCTTGAAATACTTGATGAACCAAAAGAGGAAACTGAGAAAGAGAGTATTGAACGAGCTATTGAACTCTTCAAATCCGTGGATGCGATCAAAGATTCGAACAGAGCGGCTAAAGAGCTTGTAGATGAAGCATGTAACGAGCTGGATAATATAGAAAAGGACGTGAATGAGATTGAAGAAATTGCAGAGTTTCTTGTTGAAAGAAAATTCTAGTTCTTAATTTTGGGCTCCAGGCGTGTTCAAAATAGATTTCAAAGATTCCATTTATTGGAGATTAATTGTACAAAAGTTAAGTTTTGTTTAAGTGATATTACCAGGAAAACAAGACTTGCTATGGCTGAAAAAACTTCCTTCGATGAGGTGAAAGAGGACTGGGACAGTATCAGGGAACGGATACAGCAACGGGAGGAAGAGTTTGAAGACAATATTACTCAGGGAGAGACCGCAGGTATCGCAGATTCGCTTTCCCGAACAGTTGAGAACTGGGAATCTGGCCGAAAATCTTTGAGAACTCTTCCTGTTCTAAACACGGTAGAAGAATATACAGGCAGTAAAGCCGATAAGGAAACTCGGAGAACTATGGTAGGGCTGGACGCATACATCAACAACCTGGATGATATCATCGACACTCAGAACCCTGAAAAACAGGAAAAAGTTGAACTTGGAGCAGCCGTTGCATTTGCCGGTCCTCTAACATTTCTCAATACACCTGAGCCATCTGAAGTAAACTTAGAGGAAATAGCTGTCAGATACCTGACTGATGTTTTCCAGATACCGCATGAAGAGAACAAAAGATCTTCTCCTGGAAGATACACGCCAGATCTAAAGCGGAGGAAGCTGCAGTTGAAACCCTAGATTACCGTTCGCGGGATATAGACGGCTTCGTAGATATAGTGTCTGCAGGTCAAGAGTTAACTCAGGAGAGGACAAACTTACTGAAACAGGGTCTCCGTAACTACCGTGCCAGAGAACTTCTGGTCAAGGACCTTGAAGACATAGGACGTGACTTGAGGGATGAGGATCCTACTGCTGCCCTGAGAATTGTAGAACAGTTTGAAGAGCAGAAAAGTATCGAAATTCTGGAGGATATTTATCAGGAGTTTGACTACTCCAGTGGAGAGGGCTATACCAACGTGCTGGAAGATATGCAGCCTGACAAAGATTTGATCCAGACAAAGATTGGCGAAGTGCCTCAAGGACTTCTTTACTGACTCTATCTTTGTAGGCCAACAAGACGTCTAGATCCGGACCTCAAGTCTATCTGATTCGTAGGCTCCGAGAATCCGTCCGGCCAGATCCGAGTCTTTTGTTAGCGAGATCTCTCCGTTCTTCCCAACTGTCGCGGTGAAAAGGAACTCGTCTCCATCATAAACATCGACGTCCTCTCCAGAGTAGTCCGTACCGATATCAATTATCAGCGAGTTACCTCTTTCCTCTACCTGGAACTGTATCCCGCTCTTCAACGTGCTTTTCTTCGGCTCAACTGTTATATCGAGGCCAAGCTCGTCTTCAAGTCTATCGATGTTCTCTCCTCCCTGCCCGATTATATGGGATATGTCGTCTTCTGGTACAAGAAGTCGGATATGTTCGTCGGAGATGAATTCGATTTCAGGGTTGTTTACTCTGCCTGAAAGTTCGTGTTCTAATTGTTTCTTTGCCAGCTTTCGTGCGCTGGAGCTTTCCTCCCCGTTTTCATCTACAGGGATGACAACTGTTTCCTCTCCGTATGTGTAGATCTCGTACATCGGTTTCTCGTCTTCAAGTCTTCTGATCTGGACGACAGGTCTTGCCAGGTCGGCTTCCGTCATGCCTTCTGGAACCTTAACGGTCAGTTCCAGTTTGTAGACTTCCGCGACCTCTGCGTTCTCGATATGTATTACTGTGTCGACTACCTGTGGGATCATTCCAAGTTCTACTCTTCCGATCAGTCTCTGTACTGCGTCGACCGCTTCAGCTGCGTGGACTACTCCGAGCATTCCGACTCCGGCCATTCTCATATCGCTGTAGACTTCGAAGTCGTCAGTTTTCCTGACCTCGTCGTAGACTGTGAAGTCCGGTCTTACAAGGAGCAGGAAGTCTCCTGTGTCCTCCATCGACTCCTCAAGTCCGGTGTACTGCGTGATGTCCGGGCCGACGTCGAGGTCTCTCGGCTTCTCCATCGTCTTGATAACGTTGTCCTGATCCTCGTAGTGTTCCGCGAGAGCCTGTGCAAATGTTGACTTTCCGTGTCCTGGAGCTCCAGCGATCAGTATTCCCTCAGCGGTCTCATCCAGCCTCTCCAAAAGTTTGTCGGAAAGGTCGTAGTCACCGAGTGAAACCTTGGAAACCGGTCTTACTGCAGTAATTTCCGGAGCCTCTGAGAACGGCGGCCGTGCGATTGCTATCCTGTAAGGGCCGATCTGGACGACCGTTGCTCCTTCCTGTTCCATCTCAACCAGTCCGTCGTCGGAAAGCTCTGCCTTCTCGATTGTTTCCTGGATCAAACTTTCAAGCTCATCTCGTGAAATCGGTTCATCGCTGATTTCCTCCAGCTCAAACTCTCCCGGCATCCCTCTCTTGGCTTTCGGTATGGAGTCCTGTTTCAGGTGGACGCTCATTGTTTTGTCGTCAAAGTATTCTTTAAGCGAGAACTTTTCGATCCGTTCTTTCTCGAACAGTTCGTGGTCGATTCCCTTGGCGTCCGCGATTCTGGCCTGTACAATGTCTGCGGTGTAAAGCTTTGCACCCATCTCTTCAGCGATATCTCTGATCAGTGCGTCGATACGGCCGGAAGCGGCCATGTCGATCTCTTCCTGAGTAGGCTTTCTGCCCTTGAAAGAAACTTTGAAACCTTTCTCCTCTCCAAGCTTCCTGATCTGTTTTATCTCCTCGATGCCGGTGTATCCGATCTCAAGTCCTTTGTTCGCCTGGTTCTCCAGTTCGTCGACAACGAATTCTGGAATAACTATTTCTCCTTCAATTTCTCCTTCTTCTGCGAGTTCGGATATTTTACCGTCAATAAGGATCGAGGTATCAGGGACAATCTTCATCTTTTCACTAAAACATTACAGGCCAATTTTCAAAAACTCGATTAAAGAAAAGTAGGGAGAAAAAGGAAAATTTAATCTTCATACTCAAACTCTGGCTCGAAGACTAGAGAATAACCCCTCCCTGATAAGGACACGTCTCCGGATCCGTCAAACTCGTACTGTGTAGGTTCTGTATGCTCCTCTTCTTCCATTTCTTCTTCCACGGTTCCGTTCAACATTTCATCTATAGAAGGCGTTACGCTTTCAATAGTGCCATTGTGCTCGACTTCCGACTTTGAGACAGCGGACGTGTCTTCCTCTATTCTCTGCTGTTTTTCT
>SDGW01000555.1_pt1 | contig 15771 bp, 21 predicted proteins | sample 2873831 | NCBI WGS metagenome assembly SDGW01 (sample SAMN08132700, study PRJNA421101) | hypersaline lake metagenome | isolation source: celular fraction 0.22 microns magnesium sulfate-rich crust from ephemeral... | place: Spain: Penahueca Lagoon, Toledo | collected 2011-07
GTCGGATTGCCCCGCGAGTCGAGGATTCGGCGCAGCCGAACGTCGGTGATGAGCGTCATTTGCGGTCGTACCCCCGCTTGACCGTGAACGGAAGCACGCCCGCGTCGTACTCCTCGGCGGCGATGAGGATCGGCTGCGTCTGGTCGGTCTCGATCAGCACCGGTGCGCCGTAGGAGACCTGCAGCGCTCGCGCGCCGAGGATGCGTGCTTTCTCGTAGCGGTTGTGTTGTTGCTGTTGCATTGGTTACTGGTACGGGGAGACGATGTCGACGAGGTCGGTGTGACTGACGAGCATACGCCGGCAGCAGTAGCGGTCGACGCCGAGTTCGTCGAGGACCTTCTCCGGGTCCTCGTCGCCCTCGTTCGCCCGCTCGTCGAACTCTTCCCAGTGTTCGGCGACGACGTTGCCACAGGTGAAACACCGGACCGGTACCATCATGATTGGATCACCTTAGCGGTAGGACTTCTGGTAGCGCGCCCGAGCGCCTGGGCCGCCCCACTTCTTCGGTTCGGACTGGCGGACGTCGTTGACCAGCAGCGAGCGGTCGAACTCCATGAACGCGTCGCGGAGTTCGGCGTCGTTGGTGTGCTGGACGATGCCGCGCGCGATGGCGGTGCGGACGGCGTCGGCCTGCCCGCTGATACCGCCGCCCTCGACGCGGACGTCGATATCCATCTCGCCGCGCAGGTCCTCGCCGACGATGCGGAACGGCTCGAGCATCTTGAGCCGGGACATCTCCGGTTCGACCAGCTCGACGGGCTGGGAGTTGATTCGAACGCGACCCTCGCCCTCGCGCACCGTGGCGCGGGCGACAGCCGTCTTCTTCTTGCCACTCGTGTTGGTTACCATGTGACGTTAGCACCTAACTGTTCGGACACTTCGTGCAGGTGGACGAAGCGGATGTTCGACAGGCGATCCAGCGACGTCCCCTCGAGCACCTCGGACTCGGTGTCGTCGTCGTTCTCGTAGGGGTTGCCGACGTAGACGCGAACGCTGTCGAGCGCCTCGCGGCCGCGCGGTTTCTTGTACGGCAGCATCCCGCGAACGGACCGCTTGAAGATCGTGTCCGGTCGCTTGGGGTAGTAGGGTCCGCTGTCCGAACCCATCTGCAGCCGCGTGCGGTACGTCTCGAAGATGTCTTCCTTGTCGCCGGTGATGACCGCGTCCTCGGCGTTGACGATCGCGACGCGTTCGCCGTCCAGCGCGCGCTGGGCGACTTCGCTGGCGACGCGACCGAGGATGCAGTCCTGGGCATCGACGACGAGATCTGCGTCGAATTCCGCGAGACTCATCGAATCACCCGGACATCGGATCCGTCGGGGTTCGCTTCGAGCGCCTGCTCGAGCGAGACCGGCTCGCCGACCTGTTCGATCTTCGTCTCGGCGGACGAAGAGAAGTTGACGGCGGCGACGGTGACGTTTTTCTGTAGTGCGCCGGAGCCCAGCACTTTGCCGGGAACGACGACAGTCTCTTCTTCGCGTGCGTACCGCTCGATGCGGCCCAGGTTCACCTCTGCGTGGGTGCGCCGGGGCTTCTCGAGTCGATCCGCGACATCTCGCCAGACGTCGGCGTCCGTCTCGCGGGACGTCGACTTCAGCTCGGCGATGAGATCGTTGAGCCTCGGATTAGTCTTGCTACTCATTGGTTTCCTCCAAATACTGCAACGGCCCGGGGAGACGAGGAAGCGTCTCCGCGGGCGTGGTCGGAATCGATCTGTGAGAAGTGATGCAGGGAGCAGGATTTGAACCTGCGGACTCCTACGAGACAGCGCCCTGAACGCTGCGCCGTTGGCCTGACTTGGCTATCCCTGCTCGCACTTCCGTCTATCCGTCGCCCCTTCAAACCCCTTTCGATTCCGGTGGACACGCGATCGCCGATCTCGTCGCTCACGGCGTCGGCGAGCGGCGTGCCCTGTTCGGGTCGGGGGCGTCGGTTCATTGCTATAGCTGTACTGCTTCTTCGAGTTCGGTCGCGCGCGCAGCGATCGTCTCCGCGGCCCGCGTGACCAGTTCCTCGACGGTAAAGGAGCCGTCCGTCTCCACGTGGAAGACGAAGGCGTTGGGCACGTCCTCGACCCTGACCTGCTTGCCGGGGTAGCGGTTCGAGAGGTCGTGATCGAACTCGCTCGTGGGAACGAGTTCGCCGTCGTCTTCTACGACACCGCGGATGATCCGGGGTTCCTCGTCCTCGAACTCGGGGAGATCACCGTCGACCTCCACGCGCTGGAGGTGTCGGTAGCCGACCGCGACCCCGCCCTGGTGTTTGGCGTGGTTCTTCCCGCGGTCGATGACCGCGTCGGCCTCGGCCTCGAGGCGCTGGCCGTCTTTGAGCTCGATGATCGGGACGTTCTCGTCCGCCGGTCGGACGAGATCGTCGCTGGAGACCAGGTCGCCGGAGTAAGCGGTGGCCGGCCCTTCGACGTCGATCGAGAGCGTGACGGTATCGTCCTCGCCGAACTCGCCGACCGGCGGCGTCGTCAGCGGGACGAGCCCGAGCCGCAAGGCGAGTTGCTCGTCGAACATGACCGACGAGTTCTCGACGAACCGGACAGTGTCGATCGCCATCGTGGGCACGTCGGCGACCATCGCGCGACGGATGCCGTTGGCGAACGCGGGCGTCACGCCGCGAACGAGGAACCGCGCTTCGCGATCCTCGCGTTCGACGAACTCGACGTCGTACTCTGCAGACATGATCTAGTAGCCGCCCTTGCCTTTCGGAGCGCGCGATCCGTCGTGCGGGATCGGCGTGACGTCCTCGATGCGCCCGATCTCGATGCCCGAGCGGGCGAGCGCGCGGATCGTCGCCTGCGCGCCGGGACCGGGGGACTTCTGGAGGTTGCCGCCGGGGCCGCGCACGCGAACGTGCAGACCCGTGATGCCGGCCGCTTTGACCTCCTCGGCGACGGACTCGGCCATCTGCATGGCCGCGTACGGCGACGCCTCGTCGCGGTTCTGCTTGACCGCCGTTCCGCCGGAGGACTTCGCGATCGTCTCCGCGCCCGTGAGGTCGGTCACGGTCATGACGGTGTTGTTGAACGATGCGTGCACGTGGGCGATGCCCCATTTCTCGTCGTCTTGGCTCATGTTACTGACCCTCCGCGCGTTCGGGGTGGAGTTCGTCCGCGAGCGGGCTGTTCTCGTCGAAGGCCACCAGATCCTCCTCGTCGACGTCGACGACGTAGGAGGGGACGCGGTGGCGCTGGTCGCCGATCACGACGTGGCCGTGCGTGATGAACTGGCGGGCCTGCTGGGGCGTGTTTGCCAGCCCGTTCCGGTAGACGACCGTCTGCAGTCGGCGCTCGAGGATGTCCTCGATCTCGAGCGACAGGATGTCGCCGAGCTCGTCGGTCTCGTTCAAGATGCCGACGCGCTTGAGTCGCCCGAGGAACTCCTCGGAGCGTCGGACGACGGTCTCGTCGCCCTGCGGCTGGCCGAGCAGTTCGCGGGCCTCGCGTCGGTAGGAGCGAAGCTCGGACTGAGCGCGCCAGAGCTCTTCTTTGTTCTTGAGTCCGTAGCGGTCGACGAGGGAGTGTTCGGAAGCGATGCGTTCACCCTGGTAGGGGTGGTTCGGCGTCTCGTACTGCTTGGTGTCAGTTCCGAGTGGCATTATTCACCCTCGTCCTCCTCGCCGGCGGCCTCTTCGGCCTGTTCTTCGCGGATCTCTTCGACGTTGACTCCGATGGTGCCCTCCGTTCGGCCGGTGGACTTGGTTCGCTGGCCGCGGACCTTCTGGCCGCGCTTGTGGCGAACGCCCTTGTAGGAGTCGATCATCTTCATCCGGTTGATGTCGTGCTGACGGGTCAACTGGAGATCGTTGCCGATCTCGTGCGTCGTCTCGCCGGTGTAGAAGTCCTCCTGACGGTTGTTGAGCCAGTCGGGGACTTGATCGGCGTAGTTCTCGACGACCTCGACGACCTCGTCGATGACGTCGTCGTCGAGTCGACCGAACGTCGCCGTTCGGTCGACGCCCGCTTCCTCGGCGATGAGACGGGCGGTTCGGCGGCCGATCCCGTTCATCTCCGAGAGCGAGCGCTCGACGGACTTCGTCCCATCGAGGTCGGTCTGCCCGATGCGGACGAAGTACTGGAGATCTTCGTCGTCCTGTTGTTCTTGAGGTTCTTCCGCGCTCATGTGTCGTGTATCTGTGTCTGGTCTGCGTGCGTTGCAAATCGACTGGCGGGAAAACGCCAGCTGAGTATCCGACGTTGTGGCGGGGATTCGAACCCCGGAGGCTTGACGCCACATGGTTAGCAACCATGCGCCTTGGGCCGCTTGGCTACCACAACACGGTCTATCTATCGTCGCCCTTCCGGACTCGGGGATCGCTCCCCTACACGTATCGCACCCGGACCTACCCCCGTCGACTACTTAAGCGCAACGAAAGGTGGCGACGGCCCGGCAGTAGCAGGCCTGTTACCGAGTCGCATCGAATCGGGGGACTGCGCTCGAGTTCGGCGACGGAGACGGGCGATCGAGCGCGTCCGATCGGCCGGCGCTACGCGCCGACGAACTCCTCGATGTACTTGTCGTTGACCTCCCACTCCCCCTCGTCGTTTCGGATCATGTATTCGCCGTAGTAGGGCACCCGGTTCGCGACGACGTCGCGGAAGGCTTCGCGAATCTCGGGTTTGGTCATCTCGCCCATCGGTTTGAGGTCGTCGTTGCGGTTGAGACACCCCTTCAGATAGCCTTCATGAGTGACTCGAACGCGGTGGCAGTTCGCGCAGAACGTCGGGTTCTCCACGGGGTCGACGATTTCGACCATCCCGCCGCCGCTCTCCTCGTCGCCGCCGACCCAGTAGCGCTTCCGGTCGTGCATCTCTCGGTGTTCGATCTCCACGGCCTGTTCGGCAAGCCAGTCGTGGACGCGTTCGATTTCGACGTTCCACTCCGGCTTGCCGGTCAGTTCGGGCATGTACTCGATCAACTGGAGCTGGAGCCCGTCGTTTTCCGCGACGTGATCGACCATCTCCGGGACGTAGCCCGCCGTGTGCTCGAAGACGACCATGTTGAGCTTGACCGGATCGAGACCCGCCTCGAGCGCCGCGTCGACCCCTTCGATGACCTTCTCGTAGGCTCCGCTCTTGGTGATCTCGGCGAAGTCCGCCGGATCGAGCGCATCCTGTGAGACATTGACCCGTTCGAGACCAGCGTCGACCAGATCCTCGGCACGGCCGGGGAGGAACGTGCCGTTGGTCGTCAGCGAGACTTCCATTTCGTCGGGCGTGCGCGCGATGATCTCCTCGAGATCGTCCCGGAGCATCGGCTCGCCGCCGGTGAACTTCACCGCGTCGACGTCGAACTCGGCGGCGACCTCGAGAAAGCGAACGACGTCGTCGGTCGACATCTCGTCGTCCTGCGGGTCCATCGGCCCGCGAGTGTCGCCTAACCCCTCGTTGTGACAGTAGACGCAATCGAAATTACACCGATCGGTGAGCGAGACGCGGACCCCGGTCACCTCGCGCCCGAACTCGTCGGTGAGCATGCTACCGAGTTACAGTCGGACCTGCTTAAACGCGCCGGGGATTTCGGCGCTTCGTAACGGATTTCGGTTTCGGTTGGTGTCAACGGGAAACGACGATCGGATCCGTCGGCACCCGCTGCCGTCGGACGTGTCATTACAACTGAACCGATTCACACACCGATCGCACAGTCCTCGGTTCTCGCGCTCGCTGCTCGGTCCGAACCGCGCGTCCGTCGTGCGATCGGGCGTGTATTGACTTTCAGTGGCTACTGTGGTGGTCAGGGACTCTTAGTCGTCGGCGTGGTGAACGCGGCCATGAGCACCATCGCGGAACTGACGATCCCCGCGGCTGAGTTCGCGCTGCGACATACGCTCGAGGTGACCGACGACCTCGACGTGGAGATCGAACGCGTCGTCGCGTACGATCCCGACCACGTGATGCCGTACGTCTGGTTTGCGAGCGACGAGTCAACGCTCGCGGGCCTCGGCGACGCGCTCCGGGACGACCCGAGCGTCGACGAGGCCGAGCGACTCACGGACCTCGACGGCGAGCGACTCTACCAAATGCACTGGGTCGACGACGTCACCGTGATGCTCCACCTGCTGACCGAGGAGCGGGCCACGGTTCTGGAGGCGCGGACCGAGAACGAACGGTGGCGACTCAGGGTCCTCTTTCCCGAGCGTGACGCGCTCTCTCGAACGTACGAGTTCGCGACCGAGCAGGGCCGACAGATCGAGATCCAGAAGATCCACCAGTTAGAAGAGAACCGCCGGGGTCGGATCGGACTCACCGACGCGCAGTACGAAACGCTGGTCGCGGCCCTCGAGCGTGGCTACTACGGGATCCCCCGCGAGATGGACATGGAAGCGCTGTCGGACGAACTCGACATCTCCCACCAGGCGCTCTCCGAGCGCCTCCGGCGGGCTCACCGGACGCTCGTCGAGGAGGTGGTCGATATCGGCGAGCCGGACGAGGGTGCGTGATCGGCGTCGTCGATCGCACCGGGCGGCAGAAGACCTACCTCGCCGACCCCCGAACGGGGCCGTATGGACGAGGACATGCTCGCCGATCAGCGTCGCCTCGTGGAACTGATCGAAGCGGAAGGCTGGGACGTGACCGATCTCGAGCTCTCGGCCTACGACAGCCCGTGGGCCGACGAGGACGACCCCGAGGCGACCGTCACGATCACTGCCCGGAAGCCCTACGAGAGCGAGGACGACGACGGCGACGACGAGGACGACGAGAGCCCCTTCCGTGTGAAGTAGGTGTCGCTACGGCAGTACTTCGAGTCCGATCCGTTCGGCATCGGCGTCGTCGTCCGATTCGCTCGAGACGGCTCGGGTCACCCCTTGATGTTACAGACGGGGAACGTCCGCGCGACCTTGTCGCCGATGCCGAGTTCGTCGGAGACGCGGACGACCTCGTCGACGTCCTTGTAGACGCCCGGCGCTTCTTCGGCGACCGTCGCGCCCGACTGGGCCTTGACGTAGATCTGGTTTTGCTCCTGTAGCTGCTGTTGAACGTCGCCGCCCCAGTACTCGTTCTTCGCCTGGGTGCGACTCATCAGTCGACCCGCGCCGTGAGCGGTCGAACCGAAGGTGAGATCCATCGAGTTCTCGCCGCCCCGAAGGACGTAGCTGCCCGCGCCCATGCTCCCGGGGATGATGACGGGCTGTCCCACGTCTCGGTAGGCTTTCGGCACCTCGGGGTGGCCGGCGGGGAACGCCCGCGTCGCACCCTTGCGGTGGACGTAGAGTTCGCGCTCCTCGCCGTCTACGGTATGCGTCTCTTTCTTGGCTATGTTGTGGGCCACGTCGTACAGCAGGTGCATGTCCATGGACTCCCAGGACCGATCGAAGACGCGCTCGAAGACCTGCCGCGTGCGGTGCATGATCAGTTGACGGTTGACCCACGCGAAGTTGATCGCCGCGTTCATCGCGCCGTAGTAGTCCGCGGCGAGTTGCGATCCGGCGGGCGCAGCCGCGAGTTCCTTGTCCGGCAACTGATTCAACAGGCCCTGATGTTGCTGCTCGATCTTCCGCAGGTAATCGTTACAGGTCTGGTGACCCAGCCCGCGCGACCCGCAGTGGATCAGAACGACGATCTGGTCCTCCGCGAGCCCGTAGGCCTCGCCCACACCGTCGTCGAAGATGTCGGTCACGCGCTGGACCTCGAGAAAGTGGTTCCCCGAGCCCAGCGAGCCGATCTGGTTCTTCCCGCGGTCCTTGGCCTTCTGGCTGACCTTGTCGGGGTCCGCGCCCTCGCGCATCCCCTCGTCCTCGCAGTGTAACAGGTCGTCCTCGACGGCGTGGCCGTTCTCGAGCGCCCAGTCGACGCCGCGGGCGAGGATCTCGTCGACGGTGTCGACGCCGGCTTCGACGATGCCGCCGCCGCCCAGACCTGACGGAACGTTGGCAAATAGTGAGTCGACGAGTTCCTCCTCGCGACCTTGCAACTCGTCGTAGGTCAGGTTCGTCCGCATCATCCGGACACCGCAGTTGATGTCGTAGCCGACCGCTCCCGGCGAAATGCAGCCGTTTTCGGCGTCGAGTGCGCCGACCCCACCGACCGGGAAACCGTACCCCTGATGGCCGTCGGGCATACAGATCGCGTGCTTCGTGATCCCCGGTAGATGCGTCGTATTCGAGATCTGTTCGAGCGTCTTGTCTTCCTTGATCTCCTCGAGCAGCGCTTCGCTAGCCAGTACGCGTGCAGGGGTGCGCATGCCGTCCGTCTGTGGGATCTCCCAGACGTACTCGCGCACCCGCTCGAGCGTGATGCCGTCCGCGTCGAAGGTGGTCATACACGAGAGTCGGACGGCGGCGAAGAAAGATGTTCGTCTCTCGGCTCGCGGCGGGTTGCTTGCTGGTCCGTCCGGGTCCGTCGTTCAGACGTCGAAGACGACGTACGCCTCCCAGCCGCCGTCGGTTCGCTCGAGTCGCATCTCGGAGTACGTCACCGCCTTCACCTCGCGCGCGTCGACGTCGGCGAGCGGGACGCCGCGGGCGCTGCCCTCGAGGTGCCACGCCGCCGATCCGTCGGCCGCCTCGCTGCTGGCGATCGAGCCGACACGGTGGTCGACCGGGAGTTCCGCCCGAACGTCACGGAGATAGATCAGTTCGTCGAGATAGTCGAACAGCAGCGCCTCGCGGTTCTCGGCGGTCACCGAGAGCGAAAACCGTTCGCCGTTCTCGGCCGGGATTTCGTCGCACGACGCGGCCGCGAGGCCATCGGCCACCGCTCCGAAGACCGCCTCTAGCGACTCGCCGGTCGCCGCTACCGCGACGTCGGCCGTGTGATCGCGCAGTTCGAACCCCATTCGAGCCTCGCTTCGTCGGCCGGGATCCTATGTCCGTCGTTTCGGACGCGTCGCCTTTTGATAGGGTCGAGCGAACACGAATCGCCGCGAACATGTCGCCGCTGTCTGACGTTCCAGAGGATCGACTGCCGGTGGAATTATATTGACGACGCTGGTAGTGTGTGGTAGTGAGCGTCAACATCGACAGTCGCGTCGTCGCCCCGGGGAGCGGCGATTTCGTCGACGAAGCCTGGCAGCTAAAAGAGGCGATCAACCGTCAGGAAGGTGTGCTCAAACAGCGATACGACTTCTTCACCGACGCGTATCGCCGGTCGAAGGTACACTGTTACGTCCAGAACGGTGAGCTAATCGGGTTCGCCGCCGTTCGCCGCGACGGATACATTCTCTTTCTGGCGGTTTCGTCCGACTATCGCGGCGAAGGGATCGGCAAACGACTCGTCGCCCGCGTGGCCGACGACCACGATACGATCACGTGTCACGCCCGCACCAGCAACGAAAACGCCCTCCAGTTCTACGAACACCTCGGCTTCGAGATCAAACGCCGGATCGACAACTACTACGAGGACGGCGGCGACGCCTACTACCTGAAACTCGGGGCCGACGTCGGGATCACCGACCGGATTTCGGAACTGATTCGCCGGTAGCGATCGACGACGCTCGCGTCCCGCCTCGGTTCTCCGACCGGAGCTCGCCGACGGTCATCAAACGGCGCTCTCGTGGAACTGCTCGTGGATCTCGAGCCCGCGCTGGGTCTTCACGAACTCGGCGATCGGGCGCTCGGCGTCACAGTGGTCGCACCGAAATTCGTTTCCCGGCGCGGGCAGCTCGGTCAGGTTGCGTTCCCACTGTTCTGCGCAGTCGGGACACTCGAGGTCGATCCAGGCTTCGCTCATACGTATGACCCTTGGACCCGATCTATCTTAACGGCTGCTTCCGTGCGACCCCAGCTCGAGGCGTCGATCGTCGGACGCCGTGACCTCTCACGCGGGAAAACGAGCGCAATCCGGACCCTCGCCTCGAGGGAGTAAAGCGCCCATATTCGTCCCGTTCCGAGAGACGGCGACCCGTAGCAGCCGCCGGTATCCCGGCGTATCGAGTTCGCGCCTTTCGGCAGGATTATACGCCCCCACCCACGACTACTCGAGTCGTATGGAGGAGCGAACGAGGGCCTATCTTCGGGGGCGATTCCGTGATCACTACCGACGGACGGAGATCACGCCGCCGCCCGCCGCGAACGAACGCGAGTGGGGCTTTATCCCCTGGACCGAGGGGCCCGATACGACGATGGTCCGCCACCGATCGCTCCTCGAGTTAGGCGATCTCTCGGAGTTTCTCGTCCGGAAGCGCCCGCGACACGTCTACTTCTCCGCGGGACGCTTTCGCGACCCCGGCGCGAGTTCGATGCACGCCAAAGACTGGCAGTCAGCCGACCTCGTCTTCGACCTCGACGCCGACCACCTGCCGAGCGTCACCCTCGGCGAGGACAGCTACGCCGAGATGCTCGCGAAGTGCAAGGACGCCCTGTTCAGACTGCTCGAGTTCCTCGAGGACGACTTCGCCTTCGACGACCTCGAGATCGTCTTCTCGGGCGGACGCGGCTATCACGTCCACGTCCGCGACGAGAACGTGCTGCACTTGGAACGGGAACACCGCCGCGAGATCGTCGACTACGTCCGCGGCATCGGGCTCGAGTACGACGAGTTGATCGAGACCGAGACCGTCGCGGGGCTGGGTCGGAAGACGCCGACCGAGCGTCGAACGCTCCAGATCGAAGGCGGCTGGGGGGCCAGAACGCACGAGCAATTCATGGACTTCGTGGACGAGCTGCTCGCGCTGGACGACGACGCGGCCCTCGAGCGCTTGCAGGCGTTCGACGGTATCGGCGAGGGCAAAGCCGAGGCGACGCTGAACGCGGCTCGAAACAACCGCGAGCAACTCGAGGCGGGCAACGTTACCGTCCACACCGCGGTCGCCCAGTTGGCCGAACGATTCGCCGAGACGGCCGTCGAGCGGGACAACGCGCCGATCGACGAGCCGGTCACCACGGACACGAACCGACTCATTCGCTTGCCGGGCAGTCTCCACGGGGGCAGCGGTCTGAAGACGGTGCGCCTCGAGCGAGACGACATCGCTGATTTCGACCCGCTCGTCGACGCCGTCCCCGAGACGTTCACGGGCCACGAGATCGCCGTCGACGTGACCGAGGGCGGCGAGATCGAGTTGGGAGGAGATAGCTTTACGGTCCAGGAAGGCGACCAGTCACTACCGGAGTACGTCGCCGTGTTCCTGATGGCACGCGGCCGGGCCGAGAAGGAGAAAGAATGAATCTAGACGAGTTGCGCTCGGTGCAGAGCAAGGAGCGTCAGAAGGACAGCCTCCAGAACCTGCGCCCCTCGTTCTACCAGGAGGTCGGCGAGTACATCGCCGATCTCGAGGACGAACGCGACCGCGTCGCCGATCGGGCCGACGACCCCTTTTCGTCGCCCGAAGTGGGCCGCCTGACCGACGAGATCGAGACCGCCAAGGACGTCGTCGAGGCGATCTACGAGCGCCGGATGGGGAAACTCGTCAAGCAGGCCAGCCTCGCCGCGGCCGGGATGCCGGCCGACGACGAGGGCCTGACCGCCGAGGAAGCCGACCTGTTCGACGATCTCGTCGACCGGATCGGGTCGAACAAGTCTCGCGTACTGGACGTTCTCGAGGGCGTCGAAGCGTCGCCGGCCGACTCCGACGATGCCCCCGGCGCGGCGGCTGACCCCGATCCGACCCGGGCCGGGGAGCCGAGCGACCCGCAATCCGCATCGACCGGTCCGGCTCCCGACGGCTCGACGGCGGACGACACGCCACCCGTTCCGCCGGAGGAACCGCCGACGGAGGTCGATCCGGGAACCGAGACGCGATCGGAGTCGGAGGCGGCCGACTCGAACGGCGTCTCCGCCGCGGACGTCATGGGTGGAGACGGGCCGTCGGCGCAGCCAGCTGGCCAGCGAAACGGAGCCGATACCAGCCAACGAGTAGCGGACGGCGCTCGCGAACCCGACACCGATCACAGCCCCGACACGGGTTCCGATACAGCCGGCCCCTCCGACGGGAGTGGAGATGTCGGCTCGGACGAATCGACCGAGTCCGCTCCCGCGGCCGTCGATCGAACGACCGTCCGGATCACCAGCGACATCGGCTCGATCCTCGGCGTCGACGACCGTGAGTATACGCTGACGAGCGACGACGTAGTCACGCTGCCGGAGGAAAACGCGGCCCCGCTCGTCGACCGAGAGGCGGCCGAACGCCTCGAGTGACCGCTGTGTGGCGGCTGGCCGATTCACGTACGTACCGAGTTCTCGGGAGACGTTCGTACTGAGACATATTCCCGTGTGAAACCGTAACGTATACAACAACACTCGCTAACTCCCGTGCATGCTCGACGTTGGCGACGAAGCGCCAGAATTCGAACTGCAGAACCAACACGGCGAGACCGTCAGTCGGTCGGATTTCGACGGCCAGCGGCTGGTCGTCTACTTCTATCCACGCGCGAACACCGACGGCTGTACGACCGAAGCGCGCGAGTTCAACGACGCGCTCTCTCGGTTCGCGGACCTCGACGCCGCGGTCGTCGGCATCAGCGACGATCCCGTCGACGATCTCGCCGACTTCGCGGCCGACTACGACCTCGAGTTCGATCTCCTCTCCGACGAGTTCGGTGAAGTCGCGACCCTCTACGAGTCCTACGGCGAGAAACGGATGTTCGGCAACACCTTCGACGGCGTCTTCCGAAACACCTACGTCGTCGGACCGGACGGTCGGATCGAGGCGGTTTACGAGGGCGTTTCGCCCGATGGCCACGCAGACGAGGTCCTCGCCGACCTCGAGCCGGTCGATATCGCCCACTGAGGTATCGGCTCTACGAAACCCGGCTTACCGGTCCGATTCCGTGGACGAGCCAGCAGCCCCCAGCACGCGGACGCGGCCCGTGTCCGTAACCTGGAGTAGATACTCCTCGAGCGAGAGCTCGATAGTGACGGTGCCCTCGCGGTGGCCGTGCGTGACGAGCGCATCGAGGGCTTCGGGGTCGACGTGATCGTACAGCGTGAATCCGAGGTCGGTCGAACAGCGGATCGGATCGGTATCGAGTGCGGTCGCGAGCGCATAGACGGCGGCCATACTCGCTGGCGTCGTTTCGTCGTACGTCCGCTCGGCGAGTATCGGTCGATCGTCTGCAGGATCGCGAGCGGAGTCCGTCATCCGCGACGCCCTCCTCTGTAGTACGCTCGAACAGCGCCACCCAGACCCCAACCGATCGGTGGTCCGTCCATCACCGGGCGCTACTGGACTATTGCCTACGAAGCTTCGGCTTGAATAAGAGAGTTCGATCGACGTACCGACTCTGGTACGTCGATCGAGATTCAATTGAGAGTCGACAGTCGCCCCCTACCGTGGCGAGGGGTTGGCTTCCCGTTCCGTTCTATCGGACTGAAGATCTGGATCAGCTTTTCCCTGTCCCACGCAAATATCTCCTATAGCGTATGAGTCCCTCGCCGAACGGGAAGATCGATCATGTCTAAAGCGGACGCCGTCGAAGCGCTGGAGGAACTCGGCCTTCGGAAATACGAGGCACAGTGTTTCGTCGCGCTGACCCAGCTCTCGGAGGGGACGGCAACGGAGATCAGTCGGGTCGCCGACGTTCCGCAGTCGCGAGTCTACGATGTCGTCGACCGGCTCCACCGGCGCGGACTCGTCGACGTCCAGGAATCCGACCCTCGGCGGTACGCCGTCGTCCCCGTCGACGTCGCTCGAGAGCGACTCCGACGGGAGTACCGCGACCACCTCGAGACCGCGACGGCCCACTTACAGGAACTCGAGCAGCGGACGATCGACGAGGACGGCGTCTGGCAGGTCGCGGGCCAGCGGGACGTCGACAACCGGACGCGGACGGCGCTCGAGGACGCGACGAGCGAAATCTATCTCCTCGCGGGCGACGGGAGCGTGCTGAGTCCGTCGCTGCTCGAGTGGCTCGGGGCGGCGCTGGACCGAAACGTCGCCGTGTTCGTCGAAGTCCCGTCCGAGGCCGACCGGCGACGCGTTCACAACGAGGTGCCGACAGCCGAAGTCGCCGTCTCCGACTTCGCGTTCGATTCGCACGTCCGGGTCGAGCGACCGCTCGGCCGGCTACTGCTCGTCGATCGGGAGACGGTCGTGCTGAGCGCGTTGACGACCGGTCTCGTACCGGACCAACGGACGGAAACGGGGTTCTGGGCCAGCGAACGAGGTCACGGACTCGTCGGCTGGTTTCGGTACGTCCTCGAGTGGCGACTGACCCGTCTCGAGTTCGTCACCGACGACGAACTGCACCCCTGCGATGCCACTGCCGAGTGTGAAACGTGCGAAGAATGAATCGCTGTAAACCGGGCCGCGATCGGCGACCTTACTGGAAGGTCCGGCCGACCTGTTCTTCCTTTCCGGGTTCGGCCTGCTGGAACTCCTCTTCGAGTTCCTCGTACTGCTCCCGCGTTTCGGGGGTCACGCTCGCGTTGACCTCCTCGAGGGCGTGCTCGAAGTGCTCGCGGCTGATGCGGACGTTGCCGATGGTGTCGTCCATCTCCTCGGGGTCAACCGAGTTGATGAACTCGCGGCTGGCGGCCATCGACGCCTCGCGGCAGACCGCCTCGATGTCGGCACCGACGTAGCCCTCCGTCTCGCTGGCGAGCCACTCGAGGTCGACCGCGTCGGCCAGGGGCTTGCTGCGGGTGTGGACCTCGAAGATCTTCTTGCGACCGTCCTCGTCGGGGACCGGCACGTGGACGTGGCGGTCGAGCCGTCCGGGACGGAGCAGGGCGTTGTCGATCAGGTCCGGCCGGTTGGTCGTGGCGATCACGACGACGTCCTCGAGTTCCTCGAGACCGTCCAGCTCGGTCAGGAGCTGGGAGACGACGCGTTCGCCGACGCCGGAGTCGCCCTGGCGCTGGCCGCGTTCGCCCGCGATCGAGTCGATCTCGTCGAAGAAGATCACGGTCGGGGCGTTCTCGCGGGCCTTCTCGAAGACCTCACGGACGCCCTTCTCGGACTCTCCGACGTACTTGTTCAGCAGCTCGGGGCCCTTGATCGAGATGAAGTTCGACTGGGCCTCGTTGGCGACGGCCTTCGCGAGCAGCGTCTTCCCGGTGCCCGGCGGGCCGTACATGAGGACGCCTTTGGCGGCCTGCATGTCCATGGCCTCGAACACTTCGGGGTAGTCGAGGGGCCACTGGATCGTCTCGCGCAGGCGCTCTTTGGTGTCCCCGAGGCCGCCGACATCGTTCCACGTGACGTCGGGGACCTCGACGAAGACCTCGCGGAGCGCGGAGGGCTGGATGCCCTTGAGCGCCTCCTTGACGTCGCCCTCGTTGACCTCGAGCGACTCGAGGACGTCGGCGTCGATCTCCTCGGACTCCAAGTCGAGTTCGGGGCGGATGCGCCGGAGCGCGTTCATCGCGCTCTCGCGGGCCAGCGACTCGAGGTCCGCGCCGACGAAGCCGTGCGTGTTCTCGGCGTACTGCTCGAGGTCGATTCCCTCGTCGAGGGGCATCCCGCGGGTGTGGACCTGCAGGATCTCCTTGCGACCCTCCTTGTCGGGGACGCCGATCTCGATCTCGCGGTCGAAGCGACCGCCACGGCGGAGTGCGGGGTCGATGGCGTCGACGCGGTTGGTCGCGGCGATGACCGTGACGCGGCCGCGTTCCTCGAGGCCGTCCATCAGGCTGAGGAGCTGGGCGACGACGCGGCGTTCCACGTCACCGCCGGCCTCCTCGCGCTTGGCGGCGATCGAGTCGAGTTCGTCGATGAAGACGATCGCGGGCGCGTTCTCCTCGGCCTCCTCGAAGACCTCGCGGAGCTGCTCCTCGCTCTCGCCGTAGTACTTCGACATGATCTCCGGGCCGGAGATCGTCTCGAAGTGGGCGTCGATCTCGTTGGCGACGGCCTTGGCCATCAGGGTCTTCCCGGTGCCCGGCGGGC
>SDGW01001449.1_pt1 | contig 15770 bp, 18 predicted proteins | sample 2873831 | NCBI WGS metagenome assembly SDGW01 (sample SAMN08132700, study PRJNA421101) | hypersaline lake metagenome | isolation source: celular fraction 0.22 microns magnesium sulfate-rich crust from ephemeral... | place: Spain: Penahueca Lagoon, Toledo | collected 2011-07
AGTCATGATATTAACTATATGGCATTAAGTGGGATGTTAAGTCAATTGAAAGACCGAACAGGACGACCGATTCATCCTTCGATTACCCTTGCTGATTTAGTAGGAGGATTAGCTGCTACTGAATCAATATTGGCTGCTTATATATCACGTGAGAAGACAGGAGAGGGGGCCTATATGGATTCTGCTATATTAGATTCCATGCTCTCCTTAACCCAACTTCATATGTTAAACCTTCAATACGCCGATGAACATCAGGGGCTCTCCTCATTAAATGGAGAACTTGTCTCCTATAGCATCTATGAAACTGCAGATAATCGGTACGTTAGCTTTGCCGCTTTAGAACCGAAGTTTTGGAAAACATTCTGTGAAAAAGTAGGTAGAGAGGACTGGATCTCATGTCAATTCATAAAGAAAGATAGTGAAGATCCTTTTGTACAAGACATCATTCAATTGTTTAAAAGCAAAACATTTCAACAGTGGGAGGCGTTTTCATCCCAAGTTGATTGTTGCTTAACACCTATATATGAAATGGAGGAAGTGCTTACGAAACCCTATGTAAAGGAGAGGATGATCCAAGAGGAAGATTCGGCTGGAATCGTGCATGTAGCATCAAGATACCATGCTCAAAAAAGTCAGAGAGAGGTGTGGTTTCCTAGATTAGGTGAGCAGACTGAGGGGATTTTATCAGATTTGTTGTGTTACCCAGAGGAAAAGATTGAAACCTTGAAAGAACGCATGATCATTCAATAACGTGGAGGGTGAAACGATATGATGAATGTACCATTAACATTACCTGCAATGTTGGAACGTGCCGAGAAATTTTTTCCGAAAAAAGAAGTGATTACACGTACAGCTACAGGGACGCATCGAATCAATTATAAGGATTTAACAGAACGGACCCGAAAGCTTTCACATGCACTAGAAAAATTGGGCGTAAGAGAAGGAGAGCGCGTTGGGACGTTTGCTTGGAACCATTACCGCCACCTTGAAGCGTATTTTGCAATTCCGGGGATGGGTGGGGTATTGCACACGATTAATATTCGTTTAGCTGCTCAGCATATCTCTTATATTGTGAACCATGCAGAGGATAAAGTTCTCTTAATTGATGCAGACTTACTCCCGTTGGTAGAAGCGGTTCAAGATGATTTGAAGACAGTTGAAGCTTTTGTTGTCATGACAGATGATGAGGAGCTTCCCGAAACAAAACTATCTCCTGTCTATCATTATGAGAAACTATTAAAAGAAGCTGATGGAACGTATGAATTTAAAAAAGGTATTGATGAAAACGCGCCTGCTGGTATGTGCTATACATCTGCTACTACCGGGAATCCGAAGGGCGTGGTGTATTCACACCGTGGAATTGTATTGCACTCCATGGCGCTAGGTTTGGCTGATGGTGGAGCTGTCTCTGAATCTGATGTCGCGATGCCTGTCGTTCCAATGTTCCACGCCAATGCATGGGGGCTTCCTTTTGCTGCTGTTTGGTTTGGAAGTAATCAAGTGATGCCAGGTGCCCAATTCTCACCTAAAACCATCGCTGAGCAAATTGAATCTGAACGCGTGACCATAACAGCTGGCGTGCCTACGATATGGTTAGGATTACTGCGAGAGCTGGAAACAGGTGATTATGATACCTCTAGCTTGCGCTCAGTCTTATGTGGAGGATCAGCTGCTCCAAAAGGGATGATTCGTGCGTTTGAAGAGCAGTACAATGTACCGTTTTTACATGCATATGGCATGACCGAAACCGCACCTCTTGCTACAATATCTCGTCTGAAAAGTTATCAAGAAGACTTGCCTGAAGAGGAGCGCTTAGAAATTCGCTCCAAACAAGGTTCACTTGTTCCTGGATTAGAGATGAAAGTGATTGGAAAAGACGGAGAAGTTGCATGGGATGGCAAGGAAATGGGTGAACTATTATTAAGAGGCCCTTGGATTGCAGATGAGTATTATAAGGATGAACGTTCGGCTGAAGCCTTTCAAGACGGTTGGCTGTACACAGGAGATGTAGTCACTGTGGATGAAGAAGGAATTATTAAAATTGTTGACCGTACAAAAGACTTGATCAAGAGTGGGGGCGAATGGATTTCATCTGTTGATTTAGAAAATGCGTTGATGGCTCATGAAGATGTGTTTGAAGCAGCTGTCATTGCAGTTCCTCATCCTGAATTGCAAGAACGTCCAGTCGCCTGCGTTGTCTTAAAGGACGGAGCCAACTCCTCACAACGTGACATATATGAATTTCTAAAGCCTCAGTTCGCAAAATGGTGGCTTCCGGATGATATTGTCTTCATGGAAAGCATTCCGAAGACATCTGTTGGAAAGTTCTTGAAGCGTGCGCTTCGTGACCAGCTTGAGGACCATTTTACGATTAAGAGTGAATAGAAACATAAGCAGGAGTTTAGCGCTCCTGCTTTTACATAGTAATCTTTTACACGGGAGGGAACATAATTGATTAAAACTGTGAGTGTAATTGGAGCTGGAGTCATGGGAAATGGCATCGCACAAGCCATGGCTTCTGGAGATAAGAAGGTTTTTTTATATGACATCACCGATGAAGCCATTGATAAAGGGGTGAACATGATCGAGAAAAGTCTAGCACGCTTTGTGAAGGCTGGACATCTATCAGACGATCGGAGGAATAAAGTGTTAGAAAACATTACAGCAACGAAAGATTTAGAAAAAGCGGTATCAAGTACAGACCTTGTTATTGAAGCGATACCTGAAAATCTTCAGTTGAAGAAAGAGCTATTTGAGAAGTTAGAGGAACTCACACCTGCTGAAACGATTTTGTCCACGAATACTTCTGACTGCACATGTTTTAGAATGCATGAGGATTTATGAAGAGGGTGTGGCTTCAAAAGAGGACATTGATAAAGCGATACACCTAGGCTTGAATTATCCAATGGGACCTTTAACTCTAGCGGATTATGTAGGGCTAGATACATTATTGTATGCGAGTGAGGGGATGATTGAGGCCTATGGAGACCGATTTAGGCCACCTCAAATTTTACGAAAGCTTGTTGAAGCAGGACACTTAGGTGTGAAAACAGGAAAAGGATTTTATACTTACTAAAGGAGAGAAACGAAATGAATAGAGAAGTCGTTATCGTAGATGCGGTACGTACACCAGTAGGGAAACGGAAAGGATATTTTCGTAATGTTCATCCCGTTCATTTGGCATCAAAAGTATTACAGGAACTTATGAGTCGAGCTGGGGTTGAAAAAGGGATGGTAGAAGATATTGTGATGGGATGTGTGTCCCCTATAGGAGAACAAGGGTATAATATTGGTCGCCTCGCGTCACTTGATGCAGGGTTTCCGGTGGAAGTTCCAGCGGTACAATTGAACCGAATGTGTGGATCGGGTCAGCAAGCGATTCATTTCGCAGCTCAAGAAATTTTAGCCGGGGATATGGATATTACGATTGGTGCTGGTGTTGAGAATATGACGAAGGTACCCATCTTAAGTGATGGCAATCAGTCCACCATACCAGATTCGGTTCATGAGAAGTATGATATTGTGCATCAAGGAGAATCGGCGGAACTGATCGCTGAAAAATACGGGATGACTCGAAAAGAGTTAGATGCGTATTCCTATGAAAGTCATCAACGTGCCATTCGTGCGACGGAGGAGGGGCGTTTTCAACGCGAAATCCTACCTATTGAAGGGGACGATCGTGAAGGCAATACAATTATGGTGGATCAAGATGAAGGCCCGCGAAAGGATACGTCGATGGAGGCACTTGGACAGTTAAAGCCTGTGTTTAAGGAGAACGGTGTGATTACAGCAGGGAATGCTAGTCAAATGAGTGATGGTGCAGGGGCTGTGTTAATGATGGAGCGTTCAAAGGCTGAAGAACTAGGGCTGAAACCTCGTGCTCGAATCATCAATCGAGTGGTAGTTGGTTCTGATCCGAAGATGATGTTAGATGGTGTGATCCCAGCTACGAAGAAGGTGTTAGCGAAATCTGGGCTGACCATTGATGACATGGACTTGGTGGAGATCAATGAAGCCTTTGCTCCAGTCGTTTTGGCATGGCAGAAGGAGATGGAAACAAGTCTGGATCGTGTGAATGTAAATGGCGGAGCTATCGCACTTGGGCATCCGCTTGGTGCGACAGGTGCCAAGCTAATGACGACGTTGTTGCATGAGCTAGAGCGCAGAGACGGTCGCTACGGGTTGCTTACAATCTGTATCGGGCATGGGATGTCTACTGCGGCGATTATTGAGAGATTGTAGGATAGATTAAGTAAGCCGTTCCTTTTATGGGAGGAGCGGCTTTTTTTTGAGCGAGAGTGGGGCGGCGACCCGAGCAAAAGCAGCACCGACCCGAGCAAAAGCGTCGTCGACCCGAGCGAAAAGAGCGCCGACCCGAGCAAAAACAGCGCCACCCCGATCATATTCACCTTATCGTGTCTTCTACTTATTTCAAAATCGGTCGAGTTGTTCCTTCAGCCCAATCCATAATAAAGCTGTTCTGCCTCGGGTTGAGGTTTTCAGGTAAAGATGATCGATCAAAAAACTGGTGGTCCTCACTCTCTTCATCATTTTGTGACAGAACTCCATCGTAATCCTTACTATAAAAAATAACTTGAACACTATACATTTGATCACCGTTAGGGTAAGTGACATAGCAACTTTCACCGGAGTACAAACCGAAAAGTTCCGGCTGCAAAATCGTTAACCCTGTTTCCTCGTAAACCTCACGAACTGCAGCATCCGTAAAAGTTTCACCGATTTCCATAATGCCACCTGGAATCCCCCAAATGTCCGCATCACTACGATGTTGTAGAAGGATTCTTCCATATTCATCTTCTACAATAATGCCGCATCCTACTGTAAAAAGCCTCTCTGTACCAATCAAGCTTCTCATATGTTGAATATAACTCATTCTTTAGCACCTTCTCTTTCTTCAATATAGCCCTTCATCCTTGATAACGGTAATGGTTCATCATTGGTTAAACGATCTAAACCAAACTCAAGCGTTTCATCACCTTGAGCAACTGTTGTCTTCACTTTTCTTAGGCTGAAATCATAAGAGAACGTATGTAATGTACCGAAGAAATCATCATAATCTTGATAAAACAAACCTTTTCCAGGAGTTGCAAAAATATCAAACAGGTCATTCTGAGAGTGTAAAGATTCTTCTAAAACACTTTTTCGTTTATGCGTACTCGTTTCAATCTTTCGGTTATACTCGTTCATTTCTAAAAAGTGGTTGGTACAGCTGACGGCTTGTTGACCTCTGCGTACGACAACTTTCTCAGGTGACCCTTCAACAATGGCAATGTTCCCATTCGTATCACCCAATGAGTAGTTGTAGCAAGCTGCATGAGGTAATGCTTTAAATAAATCGATTGCTTCTTCAAGGTTTTTACATGTATCCAGTACCATGCGTGTGATCATTGTGCTCATAAATCCTTTTTGTTGATTATGGTTATTAACATAATGCAATGCCATAGCTAAGCCATGCTCATTGACACCTTCATGCAGTCCAGTACAAAGCATGGTATAACCGCATGTGGAATAGGCTTTTTCACTATTTTTTATAGCGAATTTGTAATCATAAATATAAGGCGAAAAATCATAGTTTCGTATAAATAGTTCGGGGGTGACGATAGAGGAACAACCTAATGCTCCAAGTTTCGGTAAGTCATATCCACTGAAATAACGAAAAGCTTCTTGATAAGATAGATTTAACGGATCACCTAATCCTTTTATTTCTTCAATGAGATGCGGAGCAAAGTTTTCAAGCAGAGATGTACCTTCTTCCCAATCTACTTCACTTGAGGTTAAGCTGTTAAGAAGAACTAGATATGACGATTTGTCTGTCACCGATTGGAGTTGCTTTCGACCAATTTCATAGTTTGTATCAGCCCATTTATGTACATCAACGATAAAAGGTTTCATTCATTTAACCTCCAAAAATTGTATAAATTCTATTATTCTAAATTTAAGCTGATTTGTAAAATAAATGTAGGAGTGATGGCATGTATTTAAAAAAGATCGTGTGTACCGTAGAGGAAGAGAAAAGGGAAGCATTTGATCAAGCTCAATGTCAATGGGCACCACTATCACAAGTTCCAGGGTTTCTAGGGCAAGTAGGTGGGTGGAGTGGGGGTCATGCAGTTATTTTTGCTTTTTGGGAGAGCAAAGAAATTTACAGATCCTTTATGGAAGATGTGCATAATCAAATATGTAATCAAAACCATCAAAAGAACACCTACAATTCTATTTCAGTCACACATTGGCACACGGATAAAGCCGCTACACAATTAAGAGAAGTTTTGTTGGAAACAAGCACCATCTCAATGAAAAAAACTGATCAAAGTCTATTAAATATTTTTGCTTCTGCTGATCATTCTAAAGGAAGCTTGTATCTTTCATTTCATCCTAATAAAAAGGGAGATATAAGACTATATCACCCTTGGACAGTATTAGCGAACGAATAATTGTTGGATCTGATTGCAAGAGTATGCTAGCTCGTCGGCTAAACTATCAGTAATGGTGTAACTATGATCAATTCGAATGGTATTCATACCTAAGTTTTGCGCGCCTTTTATATCTTTTTCTTCATGATCTCCTATAAAAAAGCTTTCTTCTGCAGTTACTCTCAAATTTTTTAATGCTTTTTGAAAAAGTCTTGGGTCAGGCTTTTTCATCCCTTCATTTTCTGAAATATGTACGGTATCAAAGAAGTGATCCAAATGTAAGTGTTTAATATTTTGCCACTGAAAATCTCCAACCCCATTTGTTATAAGTCCGAGTTTGTACCCTTGTTTTGTTAAGGATTCGAGTAATCGATTTGTATGAGGAAAAGCAACACAATCCTGCGCGAAGTTTTTTACATAGTCAGAAAGCAATGCAACCCAACTGTTAAGGGGTAACGTGAACTCCTCTTCCATATGTTGATAGACCTGATCCTTCCACACATATCCATTTTGATCTAATTGTAGAAAACGATCACGAAAATGATCGTAAGAAGTTGTTTTTAGTATTGAATGAAAACGTTCGTATTGATTTGGAAGAAAAGCTTCTAAAGAAGAAGGGCGGTCTAATAATGTTCCATCTAGGTCAAATAGAATTGCTCTCGTTATCACGTACCTCACCTCTTTTAATTCTAAATTCACAAATGGGTCTAAAGACTTATTAGTGAATTTTTAAGATTATTAGCTCTACTATATCAAATTTTAGTAATGAAAGCGTTTGTAAAGGGTCGGTTGTATTACAGTTTTATTAAAATTTTTATATTGTGTAACACGAATGTAAATTAGTGTGTCATAAAGTGTGATTTTTTGATAAAATTGTGTCGAAAGTAATTCCCATCATAGGGAAATTAAGGGGGAAATGGATCGTGATAAGAAGTATTCAAAGGCAAATGCGTCGCAAACGTAAAGCGGCAGTAAGTTCAGTGATGGCTTTAGGAATGGCTCTTTCTGTTGTATCTCCAAATGTTGCATTGGCAGCAGAGGATGAAGATGTCGTTAATCTTCGCATTATGGAGACAACGGATATTCATTCTAACGTAATGAACTATGATTATTTTACTGGTTCGGAAGTGAATGATTTCGGTTTAGTTAAGACAGCTACACTTATTCGTCAGGCAAAGGACGAAGCGAAGAACTCTCTATTAATTGATAATGGTGACCTTATTCAGGGAAGTCCGCTTGCCGATTATATGGCAAAAGATAAAGAGTGGGCTGAAGATGAGGTTCACCCTGTCTACGAAGCTATGAATATCTTAGATTATGATGTAGGAAACTATGGTAACCACGAATTTAACTATGGTCTGGAATACTTAAGTAAAACAACAGAAGGATCAGCATTTCCATATGTAAATGCAAACGTTTATAAGGATGATGGTGACGACAATCCGGATAACGATGAAAACTATTTTGATCCATATGTGATGCTTGATAAAACCGTTGTTGATGAAGACGGTGAAGAACATACAATTAAGGTGGGTGTGATCGGTTTTGTTCCACCACAAATTATGAGATGGGACCGCTCAAACCTTGAAGGCAAAGTAATCACAAAAGGGATTGTGGAAACAGCAGAAAAGTTTGTTCCACAAATGCAAGAAGAAGGAGCTGACCTTATTGTAGCTGTTCCTCACTCTGGTATGGGGGATGTTACACAAAACGGCATGGAAGAAAACGCAACGTATGACCTTTCTAAGGTAGATGGTATTAACGCTATTCTATTTGGTCACGCCCATGCTCAATTCCCTGGAGAAGATTATGCTTCCCTTGAGGGTGTGAACATTGATAAAGGTACAATTAACGGCACCCCTTCTGTTATGCCAGGTTTCTGGGGATCCCACCTTGGTATGATTGATTTCTCTCTTGAAAAAGTTGATGGAGAGTGGAAAGTAAATGATGCTCAGTCTAAATTAAAAGCGATTTATGACTCTGAGAGTGGCGAAGCTTTAGTTGAAGCTGATCAAGAAATTAAAGAAGCAGTTAAAGATGATCATGAAGGTACAATTGAATATGTAAACAGTGCAGTTGGACAAACTGAATCACCGCTTTATAGTTATTTCTCTCAAGTTCAGGATGATCCAACGATCCAAATCGTTACAGATGCTCAAAAAGAATATGTGGAGAACTATATTCAAGGTACAGAGCTTGAAGGTTTACCTGTACTTTCTGCTGGAGCGCCATTCAAAGCTGGTCGTGACGGAATCACAGACTTTACAGACATTGAAGCAGGCGACCTAGCGATTAAAGATACAACATCTCTTTATAAGTATCCAAACACTGTGAATGTTGTGCAACTATCAGGTGCAGAGGTTCGCGAATGGTTAGAATGGAGTGCAGGTCAGTTTAACCAAATCGATCCGAACAGTAGCGAGGAGCAGCTTCTTGTAAAAGAAAACACTCGTAATGGTGGTTTCCCAAGCTATAACTTTGATGTAATCGATGGCGTATCTTATCAAATTGATGTTACAGTTCCACGTCGTTACAACAATGGTGGTACTGAAGTGATCAATGATACACATCGTATTAAGAATCTAACGTACAATGGCGAACCAGTTGATCCAGATCAACAGTTCCTTGTTGCAACAAACAACTACCGTGCAGGAATGCAAATTGCTAATCCAGATGGAGAAAGCATTGTAATCGAATCTCCAGACGAAAACCGTCAAGTACTTGTTGATTATATCCGTGACAACGGTACAGTTGATCCAAAAGCCGATGGAAACTGGAGCTTTGCACCTGTAAAAGGTAACCCAGATCTAGTATTCTACTCTTCTCCAGAAGCTCAGAAGTATTCAAAAGATAATGAACAGATCGCTTTTGATGAAGAGCTTGATAATGGATTCGCTAAATATTCTATTGATTTAGCAGCTAAAGGTAACAACGATGATGAGAAGAAAGATAACGAAAAAGATGAAGAGAAGAACAATGACAAAGGTAACAACGACTCTAAAGAAACAGACAGCACAGATAAAGAGAACGATATGGAGTATGTATTGAAGTCTGGGGATACTCTAGGTAAAATTGGCGCTCAATATGGCGTTCACTGGAAGACACTTGCAGACTACAACAACATTGAAGATGTGCGTAAGCTTATGCCAGGTCTTGAAATCATGATCCCAGTTCCAGATGGTGATGCGGACTATGAAGTACATCTTGTTAAACAAGGTGATACACTTGGTAAAATTGCAGCACAATACGGTGTTCATTGGAAAGACCTAGCGACATATAACAAGCTAGAGAATCCACACATGCTTCAAATAGGACAAGAAATTAAAATTCCTAAGAACTAAACGCTAAAAATACCGATCCTTCACGGGTCGGTATTTTTCATGCTCATCTTTAAGTGATTATGGAACATTTGAACCTAAAAAAACTCTTCTCAACATCAAATCCTTTGATATATAATTAATGAAATTACACTTAAAGGAAGTCATGCTCATGAATACCAACCTTGCTGAACAGCAGCAATCTACTAGTTTTATTAGCCAATCTATAAAAGAGGGGGCTCTGGCTGGGTTACCCATTGTATTCGGTTATGTTCCTATAGCGATCGCATATGGAGTTCTAGCTAAAGAAGCAGGTTTATCTCTCACAGAAATCACTATGATGAGCATGTTTGTATTTGCTGGTGCAAGTCAATTTATGGCTGCAGGTATGGTTTTAAGCAGTGCAGGTCTCATTGAAATTGTGATTGCAACGTTTGTCGTGAATTTCAGGCATTTTGTAATGAGTTTTTCATTTATGAATCACCTCAGACATATTTCTCTCAAGTGGAAGATTCCCATTTCACTTGGATTAACAGATGAAACATTTTCCGTTGCATCTTTAAATAAAAAGAGAGCAAAAGAAGCCCATGGCATGTGGTTCTATGCTGCTATGATTCTTGTAGCTTATTCCGCTTGGGTATTAGGATCGTTAACAGGCGGGTTGATCGGCAATATTATGCCAAAAGCATTAAGTCAAAGCATGGGTGTGGCGTTATATGCCATGTTTATCGCTCTCTTGCTACCATCCATAAGAAGTGAATGGAAAGTCGGAATAATTGCCTTTATTAGTATGTTGGTAAATTATATATGTGCTGTTCACCTTGGCATTAAAGAAGGTTGGAGTATTGTAATTGCCACAGTTTTAGGCGGTATTTCAGGAATCTTTTTATTACCAGAGGAGGATGAAGAAGAATGATTTTCGTCATAATTGGAATGGCCATTGCTACGATGGTACCAAGATTTTTACCTGCTCTGGTAGTTGATAAATGGACGTATCCCCGATGGGTAAGCAGAGGTTTGAATGCAATACCTTACGCTGCTTTAGGAGCGCTTATCTTTCCTGGAATCACCTCGGTTGTGGAAGGTGAACCACATGTTGGTGCAATTGCCGGGGGAATTGCAGCGATTTTGGCTGTTTTACGTCTGAATGTGATGTTTGTGTTAATTGGAGCAATTGGAACTGTATATCTCCTGACACTCTAATGGGTTCCTGTCACACGATATGGGTTTTCGCATATAGTATAGGGAATTCATTATGGAAGGAGTCACACATTCATGGATTATCGTCAGAATCAAGGGCTTGATTGGCTTGGCCAAATCTTGTTCCCAGGTAGTGGCGGCCAACAAGGATTTCCACCAGGTCAGGGTGGACCTCCAGGAGGGTTCCCGCCAGGTCAGGGAGGCTTTCCTCCTGGTCAAGGGGGACCACCAGGACCACCTCCAGGGCAAGGCGGATTTGGCGGTGGCGGCCAACTTCCACCTCCTCCACAATCACCACCAGGTGGCCAACAATATGGTGGTGGACCAAGTGTGTTTGCAGTAGATCCTGGATCAATGTATAGAACCTCCACGCCACCAAGAGGATTTTCATTCCTTTTGGATGGCGTGTTCTTTTGAAATAAGGTTTGAAATAAAATAATATAAGGGTAAGGAGTTAGAGATTGTTGGAGGTGTAAACATGTACCATATTCGAAAAGCGCGACTGGAAGATGCAGAAGCGATTGCACATATTCATGTTGAAAGCTGGAAATCTACATATAAAGATCTCATAGACAAACAAGATATTGATGGGATTAGTGTTGAAAATCGTATTGCTTTGTGGGAAACCGTATTGAAAAAGGCTGTGAATGGGCAAGTTGTCCTTGTAGCTACTGATGAGAGTGATAAGATTATTGGGTTTATTTCAGGTGGGAAAGAGCGCACAAAGGAGTATGGGTATGATGCAGAGATTTATGCGGTGTACCTATTAGATGAATATCACCGCAAGGGAGTTGGGACAGGTTTACTTACCCACTTTGTGCAACACATACGACAATCAGGATATGAATCACTCCTCGTGTGGGTGCTCACACAAAACGTAAACAAAAAATTCTATGAGAGATATGGTGCATCACCCATCCAAGCGGAAGAAACCACGATTGGAAAAGGCACATATAAAGAAATTGCATATGGATGGCCTGATATCGAGGCCTTATCTAGTTTGTTAGAAGATAAGAAGCAGTCCTCTATGTAAAAAAGCGCTCGAAAGCATCTTAATGATGTTTCGAGCGCTTTTGATTTTCTAGTCTTCCTTCCCATAAGGTTCAATATGAATATGTGAAAGCATGCGATGCATCTCGAAAGATATCGTAAGCGGTTTTACATATAATAATCCCCACTATAAGACCTGCAACAGGGTCTAACCAATAGGCTCCAAACTGGGCTCCCACAATACCAATAAAAGCACCTATAGATACTAGTGCGTCAGAACGGTTATCTTGTGCAGCTGCATAAAGAGATTGACTGTTAATACGTTTGGATAATCGTAAATTATATACATACACACCAAACATAACGAGAGCAGCGATAAGGGCAGTCCAAGCAGTAACCATACTTGGTTCATTCTCATAGCCTTCAAAAAGTTGCTTTCCTGTCTGGAATAGAACTTCGAATCCAACCGTCATCATGATAAATGCTGCAACAAGTGATCCGATGGTTTCAGCACGGAAATGCCCGTAATGATGGTCTTTATCAGGTGGTTTACGGGAAATTTTTAAACCTATCAATACGGCTAAGGATGCAACGACATCTGTCACATTATTTAAACCGTCTGCTCGGAGTGCTTGAGACTCTCCAAAGTGTGCAACGATCAGCTTAACCGTAGATAGAACAAGATAAGCACATATACTTATCCAAGCTCCTTGCTCTCCCTTACACATACTAAGAAATCATAAAAAAGATTTTCTTGGGAGAGAGTGAAAACAGACCAAAACGGTTTTGGAGAATTTCTAAAAAAGAGGGGTGAATCAATTGATTAAAGAAACAATTATTATTGAAGGGTCAGTCCGCGGTATGAAGTTTTCGAAACCGATCTTATTACAGTATAATCCGAAAGATGAGAACATAGAAGAAGCTATCATAAACTTTTTTAATAGTCATGCAAAAACTTTCGAAGAATTAGCTGTACAACGTGGTTGGAGAGACTCATATTGGACTTTTCCACAGTATTATGAACTAGTTATTTAATATATATATCCAGGCAACCCACATCGGGTTGCCTTATTTTTTGTTTTTTTAATCGAAGTAAATGCTTTCGCGTTGGTGAAATAGAAGGTATTCTAGAATAGAAAGATGAATGAAAGGGGAAGTAGAATCAGCATGAAGCGTTTTATTCTTTTTATAATAATCGGAATCTTTCTAACTTCATGTAACCAACAAGACCCTTCTTCACAACAAACTTCTCTCCGGATCTCGGCTGCTTCTAGTTTGACTACAGTCATGAAAGAAATAAAAAAACAATATGAGAACAAACATCCAGGGCAAAAAATTACGATTCAATATGGTTCATCGGGGACGCTAGCCCACCAACTAATTCAAGGGGCCCCTTCAGACCTATATATATCAGCAAGTGAACGTTGGATGGATGAAGTTGTACGAGAAGGGCTTATTCAACAGGAAGATGTTCAACCCTTGCTGAAAAATCGATTAATCTTAGCATCTTATCAAGGAAATGAGATTAAGATCAGCCAATTAGATGATGAATCATTAGATCAATTTGCGATGGGCGATCCTGAGAGCGTACCTGCTGGGGCATATGCGAAGCAAGCGTTGGAATATGCAAAGGTATGGGAAACTGTAAAAGATAAAGCTGTCTACGGAAAAAATGTACGTCAGGTATCATCATATATACAATCCCAAAATGTTGAAGCAGGACTTGTTTATCAAAGTGATGTACAGGATTTGAAAGGTGTCAATGAAAGCCAGGTTATACCAGAGGAGTATCATGAGCCCATTACATATCCGATGGGAATGATCAATGAATCGCAAAAATCTTCATTGATGCAAGGTTTTATAAAGTATCTGAAAGGTCCAGAGGCGAAGAAAGTGTTTCAATCATATGGATTTGTCCCAATTGAGTAGGTGAAAGCATGAACTTAGATCCTTTGTGGTTATCTTTAAAAATTGCAAGCATATCTTCTTTAATCGTTTTTGTCGTAGGTACTTTCTTAGCTAGGTGGTTATCCAGACGTCATTTTAGAGGCAAAAATCTATTAGAATCAGCCATTTTATTACCTATGGTTCTCCCACCCACCGTTGTAGGGTTTGGGTTGCTTTATATATTCGGAAAAAATGGTGTTCTAGGAAAGTGGTTGCAAGCTTTGTTTGACATACAACTTGTGTTTACATGGTATGCAGCTGTTATTGCCTCAGTTATTGTTTCATTCCCATTGATGTATCAAAGTGCTGCAGCTGCGTTTAAGAATTATAATCCCAATTTAGAAAATGCAGCCTATACGATGGGAGCCAGTAAGATAAAGGTCTTTTGGACAATTTCATTTCCATTGGCATGGCCAGGACTTTTAGCAGGACTTGTATTGTCATTTTCACGAGCTTTAGGAGAATTTGGAGCTACGCTAATGTTTGCAGGATACATCCCAGGTAAAACAGATACGTTACCCATTGCGATCTATTTTTCTGTTGAATCAGGGAATTCCCAAGCAGCCCTATGGTTAGTTTTAATCATGGTTGTTATAGGATTTGGCACGGTTTATTGGTTAAATCGCTGGAATAAAAGACAATCGATTTGGATTACTGGCGTAAAGGATGAAGAAGCATAATGTTAAAGGTAGATATTCAAAGTGAACTACATCATTATACATTGGATATTTCTTTTGAACTCAATGAGGAGATTGGCGTTCTTTTTGGACGGTCAGGTGCAGGTAAATCAACCATTTTACATGCTATAGCTGGATTGCATACCCCAGACAATGGGCACATTACCATTCACGATCGATCCGTTTATAGTGCTAAAGGGATTCATTTACCTCCTCAAAATCGTAATGTGGGGTACGTATTTCAGGATTATGCTTTGTTTCCTCATATGACAGTTTCAGATAATATCTATTATGGAATAGCTCGCAAGTCTCGACCTGAAGCAAAGGAACATGTAGATGGCTTAGTCCATGCACTTGGCATATCCCATTTGCAATCGAAATATCCTCAACAAATATCAGGAGGAGAAAAACAACGAGTCGCACTTATTCGAGCGCTCGCTATGAAGCCAGATGTCCTTTTATTGGATGAACCTTTTTCAGCCTTGGATGAGGATACGCGTGCAGAAGGACATCAAGAACTTCTTCGGTTAAAAAATGAATGGAAAATCCCAATGCTACTCGTCACTCATAATCGTGAAGAGGGGGAAAAGCTGGCGGATCGTTTATTTAAAATAGACAAAGGAAAGCTCCTTACTTAGTTAGGAGCTTTTTTAATACCTATTTTATTTATGTCATTAAAGCCCCTTATGTGGAAGACTTGGATTCGAGATGATTGAGAGGTGTCCGTTACTTTTGTGTAGATAGTGGGGGTCAGTGAAACGGCAAGCCTCCTGTGGAAGACCAGCCGAGCTTCCTCGTTCGCAAGCTCTCTGCGGGATCTCGTCAGCCCTTTGCTACCACTGGAGTTTGCCGTTTCCTTCCCCCCACGCGTTTATGAAGATTAACGGACCATAATTGTATGAGTTCTAACCCTTACGGACATTTGTTCCTTTATTTTGGACTGTTATGGCAATTCGAGAGTCGTTACGGACATATGGTACCTTATTTGTGACAAATTGGGTTTTTTTTAAGTGATTTGAAGCAAATAACGGAATAAATGTCCGTAAGTATCGATATCTCAAGTTCGCTGCGGTGCCGTTAGTCACTATTCGGCTAAGGTGGGCTGTGGAACGGGTTGACTCCTCCGGTAGAAAGGGCGAGCGAGATCCCGCAGGAACGAAGTGACGAGGAAGCTCGATCGGTCTTCCGGGGAAAGCAACCCGTTC
>SDGW01000556.1_pt1 | contig 15747 bp, 14 predicted proteins | sample 2873831 | NCBI WGS metagenome assembly SDGW01 (sample SAMN08132700, study PRJNA421101) | hypersaline lake metagenome | isolation source: celular fraction 0.22 microns magnesium sulfate-rich crust from ephemeral... | place: Spain: Penahueca Lagoon, Toledo | collected 2011-07
GTTCCGCCTGGACCCAGACCCACCGGTTGTAGTTCTCGTCGGAATTTACCCGATACTCCATGTCGACGGACTCTCCGTCGGCGATCCGCTCCATCGCCGCCTCGACCGCCGGCACGTCGTCCGGGTGGACCGCGTCGGGGAACGTCCGCGGGTCCGCCCTGATATCCTCGATCGACCCGCCGTAGATCTCCTCGTAGGAGGGGTTCACGAAGAGCAGCTCCGACCAGTCGGCGTCGAACATCCACAGCACGTCGCTGGAGACGGTCGCGATCTCCCGCAGGTGCGAGGTCGCCTCCGCGCGCTCTCGTTCCGCCCGCACTCGGTCCGTGATGTCGCGGGAGCTGACGACGTAGCCGTCGAGCGCGTCGTCGGTGAGGTTCGACATGCGACTCTCCAACCAGACCCACGACCCGTCGGCGGCTCGGTGTCGGTACGTGACCGACTCCTCGGTGAACCGATCGGTGTCGACCGTGCGGCGGAACGTCCGCTCGACCGCCTCCCGCTCGTCCGGATGGATGTACTCGAAGGCGACGTCGCCGAGGAGGTCCGCGGGCTCGAAGCCGAGGATCCGCTCCGCCGCGTCGTTGACGTAGGTGAACCGCCCCTCCTCGTCCAGCAGGGCGATCTTGTCCTGCGCCTGGTCGAGCAGTAGACCCAGCGGCTCGGACTCGTCCACTTTCTTACACTCTCTAACGAAGAAACATAATGGTCACGACGGTTCACGTCCAAGTTCGCGGCCGTCAGCGTGGAGTGAAATCGACTTTCGAGCGTCTCAGACGTGCTCGGCGAGGAAGTCGACGACCTCCCGGTACGCCTCGATGCGGTTCTCCAGCTTCGCGAAGCCGTGGCCCTCGTCGTCGAAGATCAGTTTGCGTACCGGGACGCCCTGCTCGCGCGCCTGTTCGACGATCTGTTCGGCCTCGCCGACGGGCACCCGCGGGTCGTTCGCGCCGTGGAGGACGAACAGCGGCGACTCGATGGCATCGATGTTGTTGATCGGCGAGATCGACTCGAGGAACTCCCGGTCCTCCGCCAGCGAGCCGTACTCGGCCTCCCGGAGCTTCCGGCGCCAGTCGCCGGTGTTCTCCAGGAACGTGACGAAGTTCGCGATGCCGACCACGTCGACGCCGGCGGCCCACAGCTCGGGATACTCGGTGAGTGCCGCGAGCACCATGAAGCCGCCGTAGGAGCCGCCCATGGCGACGACGCGGCCGGGGTCGACCTCGGGGTGATCGTGGAGCCACTCGACGCCCGCCCGGAGGTCCGCGACCGAGTCCATCCGCTTCTCGACGTCGTCGAGCGCGGAGTACGCCTTCCCGTATCCCGAGGAGCCGCGGACGTTCGGCTCGAAGACGGCGTACCCGTTGTTCAGCAGGTACTGCTTGACCGACGCGAAGGAGGGTCGGCGCTGCGACTCCGGCCCGCCGTGGATGTCGACGACGACGGGGTAGCCGCCCTCGGGCGACTCCGTCTCCGGCACGGAGAAGAACGCGGGGATCTCCCGACCGTCGAAGGTGGGGTAGTGGACGAGCTCCGGCTCGACGAACGTGTCCGGCGGGATGCCGGCGGTCGAGGCCGCGGTCCAGCGCTCGGTCTCGCCGGTCGTCGCCTCGACGACGTAGACGTTCGCGTTGTGGGTGCTCCCCGTCGCTGTGATCGCGAACCGGTCGCCGTCCGGGCCGAAGCTCACGCCGCCGGCGACGCCCTCCGGGAGATCCGGGGCCGGGAACGGGTCGATCCGGTCGGGCTCGACCAGCTCGCCAACCGTGAGTTCGGTGTAGCCGTCGACGTTCCGGGAGTAGACGACGCGACGGGACTCCTCGTGGACCGCGACCCCGTCGACGTTCCAGCCGTCGTCGCCGCCGGGCTTTTCGGAGGCGTCGCCCGCGTCGTTCTCGTCGCCCGCGTCGCTCGCGCCGGTCCCGCGTTCCGGACCGTCTCCGGACGCGACGACCGAGAACGCTCCGCTGGCGAGCTCGAGCCGCTCCAAGCGCAGCGTGTCGCTGTCGCGGTCGGTGACGAGGTACAGGGACTCGCCGTCGGGACCCCACTCCGGGCTGCCGTACCGCACGTCTCCCTCGTGGGGCGTGTGGTGGGTCAGGTCGCCGCTCGCGACGTCGAGCGTGTACACGTCGTGGTCGAACGAGGACTGCGCCTCGTGGACGATCAGCCGGTCGTCGCTCGGTGACCAGCCGGCGACCGAGAGCCAGCCGTCGCCCTCGTACACCAGCTCCGCGGCGTCGCCGGTCGCGTCCCGCGCCTGGACGTACACGTCGAAGACGGACTCGTCGCGCCGGTTCGAGGCGAAGGCGAAGCGGTCGCCCTCGGAGTCCCAACCCCCCCAGCGGTGTTTCGCCTCGGGGCGCTCGGTGAGGTCGACGATCTCGCCGGACTCGTAGTTGAGCCGGTACAGCTGCGCGCGCTCGTTGCCACCCTCGTCCATGCCGAAGACGGCCTCCGCGCGCTCGGGCGAGGAGTCGACGAACGAGACCGACTCCTCGAAGAACGTGCGCTGTTCGGGCCACCCCAGCGGCTCGTCGACGGACCACACCTGGCCGGTGCCGGTCGTGTTCAGCAGGAAGGAGAGCCGACCGTCGGGGCCGAGGTCGGCCCCGCCGGCGTTCCGCACGTTGAGGTACCGCTCGATGTCGTATCGGTGCATGGGGTCCGGTTCCGGCCGCGGTGGGAAACCGTTTCGGGTGGTGGAACGGGCGGTTCCCGACCGTTCCCGTCCGCCCGACCGCGCCGCGATGCCGTGTCTTTTTATCCGGGCCCGCCGTCCGGTCGGCGTATGCGCGTCGCGTTCGTCTCGCTTCTCGCCCCGGGCCACGGCGTCACGCCGGCCCGGGCGCGAACGCGACGGGTCGCCCGCGGGCTCGCCGACCGCGGCCACGAGGTCGTGTGGCTCTGCGCGCGGTGGTGGGGCGGCGACCACGGCGTCTTCGAGGAGGACGGGATCGAGTACCGGTCGGTGACGGTCGAGCCGGCGCCGACGGCGTTCGCCGCGCGGCTCCCGCTCGCGCTCCGCCGGGTCGCCCCCGACGTGGTCCACGCGGTCAACAGCCCGCCGACGCCGGGGCTCGGCGCGACGGTCGCGGGGACGCTCGCGCGGACGCCGGTCGTCGTCGACTGGTGGCGCGACCACCCCGCGGACGCCGCCCGGCGGTACCGCTTCCTCGCTCGGGGCGCCGATAGGGTGACGGCCCCCTCGCGGACGACGAAGACGCGGGTCCGCGAGCACGGGGCCGACGGCGACGACGTGCGGGTGGTCCCCGAGAGCGTCGACTTCGACCTCGTCGAGTCGGCCGACGTCGACGACCGGTTCGACGCGGTGTACGCGCGGCGGCTGGACCGCCACGCCAACGTCGAGACGTTCCTGCTCGGGCTCGCGGAGCTCCGCGGACGCGACTGGACCGCCGCCGTCGTCGGCGACGGCCCCGAGCGCGAGCGGGTCGAGGCGACCGCGAGCGACCTCCGGATCGACGACCGGGTGTCGTTCCTCGGCGACCTCCCGCGCCGCGAGCGCGTCGAATTATTTAAAGGGACCCACGTCGTCGCCGCGACGGCGACGTGGGAGACGTTCGCGACGGAGCTGCTGTGGGCGCTCGCGTGCGGCTGCGTCGCCCTCGTCGAGTACCAGGCGGACTCCAGCGCGCACGAGCTCGTGGAGGGCCGCGAGCGCGGTCGCCTCGTCACGAGCCCGGCCGAGCTCGCGGACGAGTTCGTCGCCGTCGGCGACCTCGAACGGAAGTCTATCGAGCCCGACTTCGCGGAGTACGACCGCGGTCCCGTGCTGGACCGGTACGTCGAGGCGTACCGGGAGCTCGTCGCCGACGAGTGATTTAAAAACGGAGCGGACGGCTTAAAAACGAGAACGGAGAGCCGCGACCGAGAGACGCGCCGGACGCAGACTACTCGTCTCGGGTGATCGTGCCGCCGTACTTCATGAAGACGAACGCCAGCCCGAGCGTGCTCACCATCGCGATGAACGTCGCGACGCCGAGCGCGCGGGCGCCCTGCGGGACGAAGACGGCGTTCGAGCCGCCCCCGCCGCCGGTCGACTCCGTCTCGATGTCCTCGCCGACGGCGAGGCCGCCGTGCATGCCGACGGCGGTGTGGGGAACGCAGTGGTAGTGGGTGATGCCGACGTCGTCCTCGCTCGTCTCGTACTCGTAGGTGTGCCCCTCCTCGCCGACCGGGTCGCCGCTGTCGAGGGCGGCCGGGCCCTCGACGTTCTGCACGTTGTGCGCCCCGCCGTTCCCGGTCCACTCGAACGTGATCGTCGTGCCGGGGTCGACCCAGAGCAGGGTCGGGTCGAACGCGAGTCCCTGGTCGCCGGCGCCGACCGACACGGTCACCTCGCTCTCGCCGCGGGCGTCCTGGTACGACCCGACGTTCCCGCTGCTGGCCCCGCTCGGCCAGACCGGCTGTTCCTCCTGTGCCGCCGCGGTCCCCGCCGTCGCCGTCGCCGCTCCGGCGGCGGCGGCCGCGCCGCCCGCGGTCCGCATAAACGCGCGCCGAGAGACGTCGTCCGAACTCATACCCCCCGGTTTGTGACGGGTTGTAGTGAATATGTTGATCCGACCGCGGGCGGCGTCGCCGTCCTGCCCGGCCCGCGAGGACCGACGCGTCGCCGACGGGCGTATAAAAACGGCGCCCGTAACTCCCGCATGAGCTACCCGGTCACCTACTACTGCCCGCACTGCGGGACCCTCGTCGAGCTGGAGCGCGACGGCTACCTCGCGGACAAGTCGGTGACGCCGTACCCCCTCGAAGGGTGGACGTACGTCGCCCCCGCGGAGCCGTTCGAGGACGAGCGCGACGTCGACGGCGTCCGGTTCGTCTGCGGCGAGAGCGACGGGGTCGTCTGGGACCCCCACGACGGAGTGCGCGGGACGGACGTAGGCGGGAAGATCGACGGCGAGGAGGGCGACGGGGACGGCGGGCGGCTCAGAGACGACGACCCGGGCTGCGGCGAGCCCTTCTACCTCTCGTTCGTCCGGTACGACGAGGGGCGCGAGATCGACCCGCGCGCCGAGAGCGAGCTGGTCGAGATCGACCCCGACCCGCGCCCGAGCGGTCCGCGGGGGCCGAGCGGACCGAGCGGCGTCGGGGACGACGGCGGCTCCGACGGCGGGTTCTGGTAGCGCGACGCTTCGAGCCGACGATCGGAGGCGATCCGTCACGACCGACCGTACTACCGCGACCGACCGTACTATTATCTTCGCGAGGCGCGACGGGACAGGTATGCCGGACACCAAGTCGGGACGCGACAAGCAGGCGCGCGACGAGGAGCGCCGACGGATCGAGCGCGACATCTCGGAGGCCCGCGAGCGCGGCGACGAGGCGGAACCGCCGGACGACGGTCCGCCGGTGTGTTACCGGCGGGGCTGCGACGAGCCCGCCGCGTTCAGGGTCACCGAGCGGTATCAGGAGGACACAGGGAAGGGCGCCGTGGAGGCGACCGCCCTCCTCTGTACGGACCACACGGTCGCGGAGGGACCGGCCAACCTCGACAGCGCGTACGACGAGTACGTCTTCCGCGTCGAGCCGATCGAGACCGGCGACGGCGACTGACCGGAGCGGGCGACGGCGACTGACCGGAGCGGGCGACGCCAACAGACAAGCCCCTTAATGCGGGAGCGAGAAGGCTCGGGTATGGAAAGCATCAACCGGACCGCTATCGAGCTCGTCGACGAGGCGCTCGACTTCGCCGGCGAGCTCGACGTCGTCGGCTACGAGCTGGACAACGGCGCCACCGTCGTCGACTTCGGGATCGACGCCGCCGGCGGCGTCGAGGCGGGACTGCTGCTCGCCGAGATCCAGACCGCCGGCCTCGCGAACCTCCGCACCCGCGTGGGCGAGGTCGCGGGCGCGCCGCGCCAGTACGTCGAGCTGTCGACCGACCACCCCGCGATCGCGCTGCTCTGCTCGCAGAAGGCCGGCTGGGAGCTCGCCTTCGACTCCGGCTACGAGGGGCTCGGCTCCGGGCCGGCCCGCGCGCTCGTCGGGCAGGAGGCGGAGTTCGAGCGCGTCGGCTACTACGACTCCTCGGAGTTCGCCACGCTCGCCGTCGAGTCGACCGAGCTCCCGACCGAGGAGGTCGCCGAGCACGTCGCCGACCTCGCCGAGGTCGACGCCGAGGGCGTCTTCCTGCCCGCGTACGCGACCGGCTCGACCGCCGGCTCGGTCGCCACCGCTGCCCGCGCGGCGGAGCTCGCCGTCTTCCGACTGCTGGAGCTCGGCTACGAGCCGACCGACGTGCTCCACGCCTCCGGTGCGGCGCCGATGGCGCCCGTGACCCGCGACGAGGACCTCGCGATGGGACGGACGAACGACGCGCTCGCGTACGGCGGCGAGGTCCACCTGCAGGTCGCGCGCGACGACGACCGCTTCGACCAGATCGTCTCGACCGCCCGCGAGGAGTACGGCACTCCCTTCGTCGAGGTGTTCGAGGACGCCGGCTGGGACTTCTACGAGGTCGACGAGCGCGTCTTCGCGCCCGCGAAGGTCACCGTCGACGTCGTCGACGGCCCCGTCTACGCCGTCGGCGAGACGGACGAGGAGCTGCTCGCCGAGTCGTTCGACTACCGCTGAGACGGGTCCGTCCCGACCGACGAGGACCATATGCGAGTCAAACCCGTCCCCGACCCCCCGGCCGCCGTCGACGACCTCCGCGAGCTCCGGCGAGCGGTGCCGCTCGTGCCCGGGCGCACCGACGACTGCTGCGCCCGCCTCCGCGACCGGTGTGACCTCCCCGACCGGCAGACGGCGAACGACTGGCTCGCGTTCCTCCGCGCGCTCGGACTCGTCCGGGAGACGTCGCGCGGGTTCGTCAGGACCGACGCCGAGCCGACCCCCGAGCTGGTCCGCGAGGGGCTCCGCGAGGGCGTCCTGCTCGTTCCCGAGACGCTCGCGGCCCTGCGGGCGGCGACGCCCGGGGACCCGCTCACGCCCGACGGGCTGTTCGAGGCGACCCGGGAGTCGGTCCCGCGGCACGACCGCGCCCGCGACCCGGAGTGGGAGGCGACGTGGCGCGACCGGGCGGCCCGGCTGTTGGAGTGGCTCGCGCTCGTCGACCTCGCGGAACGGGTCGATCGGGAGCGGGACGGCGACCGGGAGCGGGACGGCGATCGGGAGCAGGACGGCGACCGGGAGCGGGACGGCGAGCCCGCCTACGTCGCCGGCGATGCGGCCGGAACGGCGGACTGAGCGCGTCCCGAGCGGAATCGCGGGAAACACCCCGTAACAAGCCTTTTACTCGGCGCCGGAGAGGGTGTTCCCATGGGACGATTCGACCGGCGTGAGTCGCCGCTGTCGGTCACGTACGAACCGACGAGCGTGAAGGACCTGCTCGTGGAGATGAAAGACACCGCGGAGCTTTTGATCGACCTGTCGTACTCGGCGGTGCTCCACGGGAGCCCGACGATCGCCGACGAGGTCGTCGAGCTCGAACACCGGATGGACGTCCTCCAGATGCGCGCGCGGATGAGCCTCATGCTCGCGGCCCGGAGCCCGGACGAGGCGGAGACGCTCGCGCCGGTGCTCGGCGTGGTCGGCGCGGCCGACAAGATCTCCGACGCCGCGGGCGACATCGCGAAGATCGTCAGCGAGGAGATCGGCCTCCCCGACGCGATGCGGGGCGCGCTGACCGAGGGCGTCGAGACGCTCGTCCGCGGCACCGTCTCGTCCGACTCCGGCTACGCCGGTCGCACGCTGAAGGACATCGACTTAGAGTCGAAGACGGGGGTCCGGGTGATCGCGATCCGGCGCGACGACGACTGGATCCTCAACCCCGGACCGAAGACGCGGATCGAGGCCGGCGACGTGTCCCTCCTCCGCGGGCCGGAGACGGGCGTCGCCGAGGCGTACCCCGAGCTGGCGGGCGAGCCGTTCGAGCCGGACGAGCCGGTCGAGCCCGCGATCGACGACCTGGAGCGCGCGGTCGACTCCGTCGTGCTGATGAAGAACCTCTCCGAGCTCGCGGTCGATCTGGCGTACGGCTCGGTCCTGTTCAACAACGAGGAGCTCGCCGAGGAGGTGCACAACCTGGAGATCGAGGTCGACGCGCTCCAGTCGCGGTTCGAAGCGTGGACGCTCCGGGCCGCGCGGGAGGCCGACGACCCCGTCTCGCTCCGCGGGCTGATCCACCTCGGCGTCGCGACCGAGGAGATCTCCGACGCCGCCGTGGAGATCACCGAGGGCGTCTCCCGCGACCTCGGCGTCCACCCGGTCGTGGAGATGGCGGTCCAGGAGTCCGACGAGATCATCACCCGGACCGTGGTCCGGGAGGGGAGCGACCTGGCGGGCACCAAGGTGGAAAACGGGATCCCGACGACCGACGTCTCGACGAGCGTGATCGCGATCCGCCGCCCCGACGAGGGGTGGCTGATCGGCCACGACATCGACACCGTCCTTCGCCCCGGCGACGCCGTCATCTCGAAGGGGACCCGCACCTCCGCCGAGGAGTTCGAGGCGCTCGCGTCGTGACCGCTCCCTCGACCGCGGACCGCGAACACCTCGTCCGCGACTACTACGACGCGCTCGACGCCGGCGACTACGAGCGGCTCCGCGGCCTGCTGGACCCGGAGTTCGTCCAGCGCCGCTCGGACCGGACGTTCGAGGGCCGCGACCGCTTCGTGGCGTTCATGCGCGACGAGCGGCCGATGACGGACACGACCCACGCCGTCGACGCGGTGTATCCGAAGGGCCCCGGCGTCGCGGTCCGCGGGCGGCTGCTGGACGCCGACGGCGACGAGCTGTTCGCGTTCGTGGACGCCTTCGACGTCGTCGACGGACGGCTGGCGGGGCTGGAGACGTACGTCTAGTACCGTACGTTGCCCCCTTGTCTGTTCATCCGCCTTTTTCCGTCGCTCTCGTGTTATAGAGAATCAAGGAGAATACCTGACCCTTTAGGGTCAGGATGAATCCGACAACTCCTACACAATCAACCGTCGATAGCAAGGCCGGATATTCCACGCCAATCGGCACTATTAACAAAACAGCACCTATAACCAGTTATGAAGCCAGAAATGAGTCGAACCATCCGAACCTTCGAGGCCACCATCACGAACCAGCAACAGGTTCGTGACGACCTTGATCAACTCGGATGGGCCGCCTCAAAACTCTGGAACGTCGGTCGCTACTACGCACAAGAACAGTGGGACGAAACGGGCGAGATCCCCGATGACGGGGAGCTCAAAGCCGAACTCAAACGCCACGAACGCTACACGGACTTACATTCTCAGTCCAGTCAGCGCGTTCTCGAAGAACTCGCTGAAGCGTTCAACGGCTGGTTCGGTAAGCGTCGGAACGGCGACGACCGTGCCAGACCGCCCGGCTACCGCAAAAACGGAGATTCCCACCCGCGCTCAACCGTGTCGTTCAAAGCGGCTGGCTTCAAGCACGACGCACAGTTCACCCGCGTTCGCCTCTCGAAAGGCCGCAACCTCAAAGAACACCGTTCGGACTTCATCCTGTGCGAGTACCAGACCCGCCCGGACGTTGATCTGACCGAGTGGGACATTCAGCAGGTTCGCGCGATCTACAAGCGCGACGAATGGCGGCTTCAATTCGTCTGTCGCACCGTCATCGACCCGGACCCACCGGGCGATGAAGTGGCCGGTGTTGACCTCGGGATTTGCAACTTCGCCGCCGTCTCGTTCGGCGGCGAATCGGTGTTGTATCCCGGTGGCGCACTCAAAGAGGACGAATACTACTTCACGAAGAAGAAGGCTAAGTGCGACGATTCCTCGTCTCGTGTGGCCACCCGTCTTGACCGCAAGCGGAGGGGTCGTCGGACACACTTCTTGCACGCACTCTCGAAAGCGATTGTCGAGGAGTGCATCGAACGAGGTGTTGGGATGCTTGTCGTTGGCGACCTCGGCGGGATCCGAGAGGACGACGAGAACGGCGAGTCTCGGAATTGGGGCGACCACGGCAATCTCGACTTGCACGGGTGGGCGTTCAATCGCTTCACGACGCTGCTCGACTACAAGGCAGAAGCCGAGGGTATCGACGTAGAGTTGGTGTCGGAACGCGATACGTCGAAGTCCTGTTCGGCGTGCGGCCACACGGACGATAACCAACGGGTCGAACGCGGACTGTACGTGTGCGAGGCGTGCGACACGGTTGCGAACGCAGACGTAAACGGTGCGGAGAACATTCGACAAAAGGTACTCCCGAGTCTCGCCACGGATGGCGGCGATAGGGATAACGGCTGGTTGGCACAGCCAGCGGTTCACTTGTTCGACCGTAGTGAGGGCCGTTTCGCCCCACAAGAACAGGTTGCTAACCGCGAACCATAACATCCCAACTCAGCGGTGCGGTGCCGTGGGATTCCCGCGCCTGAAGGCGCGGGAGGATGTCAATAACGGCCCCTTTGTGTCCCCCCAATCTTCATTTCCGAAGAGCGTCAACGCTGTCAACAAGGATGTCACATCAGATACGACTCGAAGACGACGTGTACGAGCGAATCAAGGCGAATAAACGGGACGACGAATCGTTCAGTGACGCCGTGGAGCGGCTCATCGGAGGGCGGTCACTCCGGGATCTCCGCGAGGTCTTCGATGGGGACCAAGTGAGCGAGATGCGAGACGCCATCGAGGCCGCTGACGAGGAGGACCGCGACGAGATCCGCGAGGTCGCGGAGCGCTTCGAATGATCGTTGATACGAGCTTCGTCTTGGACGTCATCGACGGCGTCGATGCGGCCGTCGCGAAGGAACGAGAACTCGAAGCCGAGAGCATCCCGCTGGTGATCCCTTCGATGACCGTCCTAGAGCTCTACATCGGCGTCGGGAAGGTGACGAGCACCCGCGAAGAGCGTCAGAAGGTGGAAGCCGTGCTCGATTCCTATCCGCTAGTGGATATGACACCCAGCATCTCTCGGCGCGCAGGGCGATTGCTCGGTGAACGTATGGCCGACGCGGGCGACGGTCGCGAGCCCGGTATCGGAAAGGGCGACGCGGCTATCGCCGCAACCGCCTTGGAGCGTGACGAGCCCGTTCTCGCCGGTGACAGCCACTTCGACAGTATCCCCGGTGTCAGCGTCGAAACGTATCGATAAGTCGAGTCCGCTCTCTCACTCCCGTATCCGGTCGAGGTCGGCGACGAACGCCCGGAGCGCGTCGCGGGTGACGTGCGGCATGCAGACGACGCGGAGCTCGCCCGCCGCCGTGCGCGACACCTTCCAGCCGGCCTCTCGGAGCGCGTCGAACTCGGACTCGGGGAGGTCCGCGGCGACGAGCGGGAGCGTCGGCTCGACGACGTCGCAGCCGCGGTCGGCGAGGGCGTCGGCGAGCCACGCGGCGTTCCCGGTCGCTCGCTCGGCCGCCTCCCGGTAGCCGTCGGGCCACAGCGCCTCCATCGCGGCGACCGCGCCGGCGACGCCGGCGCCGCTTCGGGTGCCGGTCAGGGTGGCCTGCGACCGCGTCTCCAGGTACGGCGTGTCGACCGCGAGCGCGTCGAGCGCGGCCGGCTCGCGGGCGAGGAGTCCGCCGGCCGGCACCGGCGCCCGCCCGAACTTGTGCGGGTCGATCGTCAGCGTGTCGATCCGGGCGTCGCCGAACGACCACGCGTGGTCCGTGAACGGGAGGAGGAACCCACCCCACGCGGCGTCGACGTGCATCAGCGCGCCGGCGTCGTGGGCGATCTCGGTCAGCGCCGGGACCGGGTCGACGCGCCCGTACTCCGTGCTGCCGGCGACGCCGACGACCAGGGCGGTGGCGGAATCGACCGCGGCCGCGACCGCGTCGGTCCGGGCCCGGTAGTCGCCGTCGACCGGGACCGTCCGGAGCTCGACGTCGAGCAGCTCCGCGGCCTTGTGAAACGAGAAGTGACCGCTCTCGGGGACGACGACGTTGACGTCGCTCGCGTCGTGGCGGTTCCGCGCGGACCGGACCGCCTGCACGTTCGCCTCGGTCCCGCCGGAGGTGACGTAGCCCGCCGCCTCCGTCGGCGTCGGGTGGTCCGCGAGCGTCGCCAGCAGCTCGACCGCGCGCTCCTCCAGCGACGCGACCGCGTCGTAGGTGGCCGGGTCGCCGGGGTTCGTCGCGAGGTAGCGCTCCGCCGCCTCCCGGGCCGCGGGGTGCGGCTCGGTGCACATCGAGGAGAGCACCCGGTCGAACGACTGCGGCTCGGGCTGCTGCATTCGACGGATCGTCGCCGCGAAGGGTCTTACCCGTTCCGCTATCGGGTGCCGGGCGAGAGGGAGCGACCGGTCGAGCGGTCGGGCGAGATGCGGTCGCCGAGAGGAACGCGACCCCTTCAAAAGGAGCCGTCAGCGAACCGAGTCGAGGAGCAGCCGCTGTTCGGTGCGCTTCACCTCGTGTTGCACGTCGCGGACGGCGTCGATGTTCGCCGAGATGGAGGAGACGCCCTCGTCGACGAGGAAGTCGACCATCTCCGGCTTCGAGCCGGCCTGCCCGCAGATGCTCGTGTCGACGCCGAGCTCGCGGCACGTCTCGATCGTGTCGCCGATCAGCTTGAGCACGGCCGGGTGGAGCTCGTCGAAGCGGTCGGCGACGTGCTCGTTGTTGCGGTCGACCGCGAGCGTGTACTGCGTGAGGTCGTTGGTGCCGAAGGAGGCGAAGTCGATGCCGGCGTTCGCCAGCTCCTCGATCTGCAGCGCGCTGGCGGGCGTCTCGATCATCACGCCCCAGCGGTGCGTCTCGGGGTCGATGCCGGCGTCGCGCATGTGTCCGGTTATCGCCTCGACGTCGGCCGCGTCGTTGACCAGCGGGAACATCACCTCCAGGTTGTCGTACCCCATGTCGAAGAGGCGCGCGAACGCCGCGAGCTCCTGCCTGAACGGGCCGGGCTTGTCGAGGCTGCGCCGGATTCCGCGCCAGCCGAGCATCGGGTTGTGCTCGTTCGGCTCGCCCTCGCCGCCCTCAAGCTCGCTGAACTCGTCCGTGGGCGCGTCGATGGTCCGGACCCGGACCGGCCGCGGGTAGAACTCGTCGGCGACGCGGCGGACGCCCTCGATCAGCTCGTCCTGGTACGCGCGGGCGCCGTGCTCGTCGATGTACCGCTCCGGCGTCTTCCCGAGCGAGAGCACCATGTGCTCGATCCGGAGGAGCCCGACCCCGTCGGCGCCGGTCGCGGCGGCGCGCTCGGCCGCCTCGGGGATCGAGACGTTCACCTTCACCTCCGTCGCCGTCATCGGCTTCACCGGCGTCTCGGGGCGGGCCGCCTCCACCGGCTCGAACTCCTCGCCGGGCTCGGCCTCGTCGTCGACGCCGGCGCGGACGGTCCCCTTGTCGCCGTCGATCGTGACCTGCTGGCCGTCCTCGAGGAGCCGCGTCCCGTTGCCCGTCCCGACGACGGCCGGCACGCCGAGCTCGCGGGAGATGATCGCGGCGTGGCTCGTCATCCCGCCCTCGTCGGTGACGATCCCCGCGGCGCGTTTCATCGCCGGGACCATGTCCGGCATCGTCATCTCCGTGACCATCACGTCGCCCTCCTGGACCTGGTCGAGGTGGTCGAGCTTGTGGACGATCCGGACCGCGCCGGAGACGACGCCCGGGCTCGCGCCGAGCCCGTCGACGAGGACGTCCGCGTCGTCTCCGGGGGATCCGGCGCCGGCCGCGCCGGGCGGGCCCGACGCCGCGTCTCCGACGGCTGACTTCCGGGGGGTCTCGCCGCCGGTTCCGCCCGCGTCGGCATCGTCTTCCTCGCCCGCGTCCTCCTGAATCGTCGTGATCGGGCGCGACTGGAGCATGTAGATCTCGCCCTCGTGGATCGCCCACTCGACGTCCTGCGGGGCTCCGTAGTGGTCCTCGACGCGCTCGCCGAGCGCGACCAGCTCGTCGATCTCCGCGTCGGAGAGCACCCGCGCGGTGCGGCGCTCGTCGTCGACGTCGAGCTGGACGGTCTCGCCGGTCTCCGCGTCCTTCACCATCTCGACCTTCTTGTCAGCGACGGTGACGTCCTCGACCTCGCCCCGCTCGCGGTCGTACACGTAGTTGTCGGGCGAGACCGTGCCGGAGACGACCGCCTCGCCGAGGCCCCACGCGGCCTCGATGGTGATCTGCGGGTCGCCGGTCGAAGGGTGGCTGGTGAACATCACGCCGGACTTCTCGGCGTCGACCATCCGCTGGACGACGACGGCGATGTCGACGTCGGCGTGCGGGAACCCCCGCTGCTGGCGGTAGTAGATCGCCCGCTGGGTGAAGAGCGAGGCCCAGCACTCCTTCACTCGGCGCAGCAGGTCGTCCTCGCGGACGTTGAGGAACGTCTCCTGTTGCCCGGCGAACGAGGAGTCCGGGAGGTCCTCCGCGGTCGCGGAGGAGCGCACGGCGACGAACGCCTCGTCGTCCTCGTCGCCCATCTTCCGGTACCGCTCTAAGATCTCCTCGCGGACCTCGTCGGGGAACGGGGTCTCGAGGATGAGCTCTTCCGCGCGCTCCTCGGCGGCGCGGAGGGCGGCGGAGTCCTCGGGGTCGACGTCGACGGCCGAGAACAGCTCCTCGTCGATCCCCGCCTCCTCGATGAAGGTCCGGTACGTGCCGGCGGTGACGGCGAACCCCGGCGGTACCGGGAGTCCGGCGCCGATGAGTTCACCGAGCGAAGCGGCCTTCCCGCCGACGGTCCCGACGTCGTCGGCGTCGACGTCCTCCAGCCAAAGTACTGCCATTCGTGTACCCGGAGGATCCGCGAGCCGACCTAAGAAGCTTCCGGCCTATGCAACGCTGAATAAAATATTACTCAGTCGCGAGTTACGGGTCTGTCAGAGGGGCGCCGTAATCGGATCACACCCCGCTCGGTGAGGCGTTCGGGTATGCGAAAGCGGGCGGCCAGCGGAGAGTGCCCGCGAGGGAAGGCCACAGACCCGGTCGCACGTCGCGAGGACCGTCGCGAGCGAACGGTGAGAGGGCCGAAGCGACCGGGGACCGACGAACCGTCCGCAGGTTCGTGAACCGTGATACGCCGGTCCCCCGGGTATACTTACCTGCGGTCAGGTGATTCCGGGCCGATAATGAGTTACAGGGGTTGTAACAGCTATCGGTCCGGCGGTCACGCGCCGCCGAGGCGCTCGCGCTCCGCGCGGAGGATCCGCTCCCAGACGCCGAACAGCCGGCTGTTCAGGCCGTATCGGTCGTTCACCCGCCGGACCCACGCGTCGTCGGCGAACAGGAGGCGCTGGAACCGTCGGACGCGCGGCGAGAGCGACTCCCGGTCGCCGCCGTAGTACGACAGCGACTCCTCGCGCGTCCGCTCGACGAGACCGGCCGGGACGTCGATCCCGTCGGCCGCGGCGGCGTGGACGAACCACTCCAGGTGGAGCAGCGCGTCGGCCAGCAGGAAGCGGTCGCGGAACCCCGAGACGCGGGCGAGCGCCGGCCGCCCGTCGATCGTCACGTCCCGCGGACGGGAGAACCGGGGCGCCGTCACCGTCGCGTCGGCGGCCCCCGCGACCGCCGCGGCGACGCGTCGGAGTCGCCAGTCGCCGTACCGCACGGGCGGGAGCAGCGCGAGCTCGTACCACGTCGGGAGCCACTCGCAGTACGGCTCGGAGAAGGCGCCGTCGGCGAGCAGCGTCGCCGCCACCGACCGCGCCTCGGCCGGCGACAGGGCTGCGTGGTCGGTCCGGAGCCGGTCGGCGACCCGCGCGCCGTCGATCGCGTCGACGCCGTCGAAGCCCATGCCCTCGGCGACGTGACGGGTGTACGCGCGGCTCGCCGCGTACCAGTCGGCGAAGTCGGCGGGCGCCGTCAGTCGGAGGAGTCGGAGGACCGTGATGGTC
>SDGW01000557.1_pt1 | contig 15729 bp, 15 predicted proteins | sample 2873831 | NCBI WGS metagenome assembly SDGW01 (sample SAMN08132700, study PRJNA421101) | hypersaline lake metagenome | isolation source: celular fraction 0.22 microns magnesium sulfate-rich crust from ephemeral... | place: Spain: Penahueca Lagoon, Toledo | collected 2011-07
AAGTCGTCGTTTCCAGTCGTCCGCAGTTCGGTCTGGTCCTTCCCGAACTCGCGGACGACGTCGACGGCCGCCTCGGCAGCGTCGGTGCGAGCCAGCAGGTAGAACCCGCGGGAGACGAGGGTATTGGCGATGAGAATGTCCAGGTCGGCGGCGTCGCGGTCGCCGGTGGTCCAGGGGTCCTCGTGGGCGAGCCGGCGGGTCAGCGCGAGGCCCTCGTAGATGAGCTGGACGCCGGCGGCGCGGTCCGCGTCGCTGTCCCCGACCGCCTGGCCCCGAGCGGCCGCCTCGGCGACGAGGGTCAACACGCCCGGGGCGAGCGAGGCGTCGTCGAGCCGGGCGGTGATACGGTCACGGAGTCGCTCGGGTTCGACGTCGTCGACACCCGCCAGCGCGGCACGGCGGACCGCCGCCACTTCCTCCATTGTCGAAACGTAGCGGAGGCAAGGGCAAAGACCTTTGGAAACACCACCGTCAGCGGTGACATGATACGGACGACGGTCGAGGGTGACGTCCGCGTACTGACGCTCGCGCGACCGGGACAGCGCAACGCACTCGACAGTGAGGGCCTTCGAGAGCTGGAGCGTGCCGTCGCGGACGCGACCGAACCGGTCATCTATCTCCGCGGAGCGGGGACGGCCTTCTGTGCCGGCGCGGACCTGGAGGAGGTGCAGGCACTCGATGCGGACGCGGCGGCCGACTTCGCCGCGCTGGGCCAGCGGGTCGCGACGGCGCTGGAAGGCTACGACGGCGCTGTCGTGGCCGGTATCGACGGCGCGGCCAGAGGCGGCGGCGTCGAGCTGGCGCTGGCCTGCGATATCAGAGTCGCCACGCCCGCGGCGACGTTCGCCGAGACGGGCGTGAAACTCGGGCTCTTTGGCGCGTGGGGCGGGACGACGCGCCTGCCCCGCGTCGTCGGCGAGGGCGAGGCGCTCGACCTCGCGCTGTCGGGCCGGACCGTCGACGCCGAGGCGGCCCTGCGGATGGGGCTGGTCTCGCGTCTCACGGACGACCCACGCGCCGTGGCCGACGAACTGGCCGCCGTCGATGACATGGCGCTGCGGACGCTGAAGGGCCGACTGCGGGACGACGTCGACCAGGCGACCGGGGACGAGCGCGAGTGCGCGGCGTTCGCCGACCTCGTCGACGCAGGGGCGTTCTAGGTAGCAGTACGTTCAAAACCCCCCGCGACATACGGTAGCGGCAATGGTGGACTGCGACTACTGCGGGGCGTCGTTCGACGGCGAAGATGCCTATCTGGACCATCTCGCCGACGACCACGACGGTGAACTCGGCGCCATCGACCAGCGGCGCGTCGACAGCCGAAAGAGCGACGACGAGTCGGGCATCTCCCTGATGGCGCTGGCGGTTGCCATCGGCGCCGCCATCGCCGTCGGCGCGACGCTCTACCTGTCGTTCTTCTCGGGCGGCGGCGATGGCGTCTCGCCCGACGGCATCGAGAGCGAGTCGCTGAAAGACTCGGGTGACAGCGAGACCCTCTCCTCGGTCGAGCAGTTCGAGAGTGAAGGGGACCAGCACGTGAGCCAGGGCCAGAACATCGACTACGAGCGGTCACCGCCGCTGTCGGGCCCCCACTACGACAGGCCGACCGAGGGCGGGTTCTACGAGGAGCCCCAGCCCGCAGGGAACATCGTTCACGGGCTGGAACACGGTGCCGTCGTCATCTACTACGACGAGGGCGCACTGGACGAGTCCAGCCGAACCAGCCTCAAGGAGTTCGCGAAGACCCACAATGGCCAGTGGCGCAGCGTCATCGTCCTCCCGAACCCCAACGAGAACCCCGAGTCCGACTTCGTCCTGACGGCGTGGCGAAACCGCATGTACATGGACAGCTACGACGCACAGACCGTCTACGAGTTCCTCTCGGAGTTCCTCGGCCGCGGCCCCGAGAACCCGGTTCGCTAGGCTGGTTTCGTTTTATAATTGAGATTTGAATCGAGGTTATTACCGGACCAGATACTGTTGTGAACAGCCAGAAAGCCCCCGCCGTCTCGACTCGCGCGACTCGCTGTCGTCCGAAAGACGGCATAGCCGTCTTTCGTGATCACGAGAGAGCGGAGCTCTCTCGAACGACGCGCCGTAGGTGCTTGCTTCGTCGTGCTTCGCCGAGACGGCGGCCCCTTTCAGTCCCACCCGGCGCTGTTTGACCAGCCGGCATGGGTGGGACTGAAAGGGGCGGCCAGCTAAACGAAGGCGGCCGCTGTCCTCGCGAGAGCTTCGCTCTCCCGGGATGATGAAAATCGCTTGGCGATTTTCAGATCACAAGGACCACAGCGAACGTAGTGAGCGAGGACCGCAGCAAGGTCGTTCGGAAGACCGGAGGTCTTCCGTGATGACGAGAGAGCGAAGCTCTCTCGAACCACCCCCGACTTTAGCTGGCCGGGGCTTTCTGGCTCTCAACAGTCACACCAAGACAGGATTCAACTGCTAGCCGCGGAACGACATTTATTATCACGCACCCCCTAGCCGCCCCCGTGAACCGTACGGCAGCGCTCGACGCCGTCATCTTCGGGGTAGATATCCAGAGCGGTGACGTCCGCGGGGACGCCCCCTCGTACGCGCTCGTGGTGTTCGACGGCGACGAACTCCAGCGCGACGTCGTCTCACGGCGGAAGCTCAGGCGGCGTATCGAGAGCGAAGAACCCGCCATCGTGGCGACGGACAACATGTACGAACTGGCCGCCGACAAGGACCAGCTGGTCCACTTCCTCGGGTCGCTGCCGGACGAGACGAAACTGGTGCAGGTGACCGGGGACGAGCGTCCCGAGCCGCTCTCGCGGGTCGCCAAGCGCCACGGCGTCCCCTACGGAAAGAAGCCGATGAAGGAAGCGGAGGCCGCCGCCAGACTCGCCGCCGCCAACGTCGGCCAGGAGGTCTCTGCCTTCACCGACACGACGGAAGTGAAGGTCGCACGTGGCCGCTCGACCGGAAAAGGAGGGTGGTCGGAGGACCGCTACACGCGACGCATCCACGGCGCGGTCAAGAGCCAGGCCCGCGAGGTCGAGTCCGAACTCGACGCGGCCGGCCTGGCGTACGAACGGGACGTGACCGAGAAGTACGGCGGCTTCGCCAACGCCGTTTTCCGGGTCGAGGGGCGGCCCCAGGACATCCCCGTCTCCACACATCGGTCGGGCGACACGCGCGTGGAAATCGAGCGCGTCCGCCGGGACGGTATCGAGTTCCGCCCGCTGGCGAAACGGCGGGACCACGTCGTCGTCGGCGTCGACCCGGGGACGACCACGGCGGTCGCCATCGTAGGGTTGGACGGCGAAGTTTTGGACGTCTACTCCTCCCGGACGAGCGACCAGGCCGACGTCATCGAGTGGATAATCGAGCGCGGGCGGCCGGTCGTCGTCGCCGCCGACGTCCAGCCGATGCCCGAGACCGTCGAGAAGTTCCGCCGCTCGTTCGACGCGGCGGGCTGGGCGCCCGAGCGTGACCTGCCGGTCGACGAGAAGAAACACCGCACGCGCCACGAGGGGTACGACAACGACCACGAGCGCGACGCGATGGCCGCCGCCCTCTATGCCTTCGACGGCCACGAGAGCCAGTTCGAGCGGGTCGCACAGAAGGTGCCCGCGCGCCACGAGGTCGGCCCCGTCGTCGCCCGCGTCGTCGCCGGCGAGGAGTCAGTCGAGAGCGTTCTGCGGGACATCGAGGGCGAGGACGAACCCGAGGAAGAAGCCGCCAGCCACCAGCCACGGGAACTCACCGCCGACGAGAAGGAGATAAAACGCCTCCAGGCCCGCATCGACCGGCTGGAAGACCACGTCGAAGAGCTCAAAGGGACCATCCAGCAGAAAGACGAGCAACTCCAGGAAAAGGACAGACAGCTGGAGAAAGCGAGACAGGAGGGTCGCCGGGAGGTCCGCAAGGACCGCGAGGTCACCAGACTGGAGCGGCGCAACGAAGCGTTAGAGCGCAAGGTCGAGGAGGAAAAGGAGAAACGCGAGGAACTCGGGGAAAAGTTAGAGCGGCTCAAAGAGCTCTGGAGACTCGACCACTCGAACTTCGCCGACGTCTCCGAACACGAGGAGGGGCTGGTCCCGGTGAAGGTCGTCGAGCAGTTCACCCGCGGCGCCATCGACGAGGCCGACGAGCAGTTCGGGCTCGCGGCGGGCGACATCGTCATGTTCCGGGACGCCTCCGGCGCCGGACGGTCGACGGCCGAGCGGCTGGCCGACGTCGACCCGCGGCTGGTGCTGCGCAACGAGAATCTCTCGGAGGCCGCCGACGAGGTGCTGTTCGACCACGAGATTCCCGTCGCCCCGGCCGAGATGGTCCCCGTCCAGGAGGTCGACGAACTCGCCATCGCCCGCGAGGAGGCCGTCGAGGACGCTATCGAGGACTGGCACGAGCGCGCCGAGGAGCGCCGCCAGGAAGAAAAGGCCGAGATGGTCGACCAGATTATCAGCGAACATCGCGCCGACAGGCCCGTTAGCGGTGAGTAGCTGAGCGCTGACAGAAGCGGGGGACATCGAAGCGGGGAATACTTGATTCCCCCTCGCCTACGCCCGGCCAACAGATGGACGCGCCGCTGTGGACCGAGACGCACGCGCCGGCACTCGAAGACATCCCACAGCCGGAGGCTCGCGAGCACCTCCAGGGGGCGCTCCAGGAGCCGATGAACCTGCTGGTCCACGGGCCGAAGGGGTCGGGCAAGACCGCCGCGGTGCGGGCCTACGCCCGCGAGATCCACGAGAACCCCGACGCCGACTTCACCGAGATAAACGTCGCCGACGTGTTCGACATGACGAAAAAGGAGGTGGCATCGGACCCCCGTTTTTCCTCGTTCATCGATAACAAGCGCCGCCGGGACTCCTCGAAGGCCGACCTCATCAACCACGTCCTGAAGGAGTCGGCCAGCTACACGCCGATGTCTGGGTCCTACAAGACCATCCTGCTCGACAACGCCGAGGGGATGCGCGAGGACTTCCAGCAGGCCCTGCGTCGGGTGATGGAGCAGTACTACGAGGCGACGCAGTTCGTCATCGCCACGCGCCAGCCCTCCGCACTGATTCCGCCGATTCGCTCGCGCTGTTTCCCGGTCGTGATGCGCGCGCCGACCCACGCCGAGGCCGTCGGCGTGCTGGAAGACATCGTCACCGCGGAGGGCGTCGACCACGACGACGACGGGCTGGAGTACGTCGCCGGCTACGCCGAAGGGGACCTCCGGACGGCGGTGCTGGCCGCCCAGACCACCGCCGAGGAGACCGGCGAGGTGACCATGGAGACGGCCTACGAGACGCTCACGGGACTGGAAGCGGACGACGCCGTCGAGTCGATGGTCGAGGCCGCCGAGGAGGGACGGTTCACCGACGCCCGCTCGACGCTCGACGACCTGCTCGTCGACGAGGGCTATGGAGCTGATGACGTCATCGAAGAACTGCTCGACGTGGCCCGCTCGCGCTACTCCGGGGAGCGGCTGGCGACGGTCCACGAACTGGCCGGTGAGGCCGACATGGCGCTGACGGAAGCGGCCAACGAACGGATTCACCTCTCGCGACTGCTTGCGGACATCGGGCAGCTCTGACGGGCCGGTCGCCAGGAATCGGCTCAGCCCAGCGAGGCGTGCTCCCCTCGCACGTCCCGGATATCCTGATACAGGTCGGCGACGACGTGAACGTACAGCGTCGCGGCCGCGAGGGCCGCGAGCGTCGGCGCGACCACCCAGAGCACGGCGACGAAGGGGCCGCCGACGAGCATATGACTGAGCAGGCGGTCGAGCTTGCCGATTTCGTACTCGTAGAATATCGAGCTCTGGTCGGTAACGACCGCCCGCGGGTTCCGGAGACAGTAGCGAATCGCTCGCGGGTCGCCGGTGTTGTACCAGGCGACCAGGAAGTGGTCGAAGTCGATACCGACCCCGACGACTGCGGCGAAGACGACCCAGCCCAGACCCGTAAGCAGGTCCAGCCCGGCGTAGAGGCCGGCGGCCAGCCCGACGGCGACGGAGAGGAGGAAGTGGTCTCGCGAGTAGATGGGAATCCCTCGCCGGTCGGTTCGCGCAGCCGACACTTATGCGTTCAGTTTAGCACCGGTGGTGACGCGAGTGGCCGGCCCCCTCGCCGGCCGACCGTGATAGCACGAAGCGTGTGAGAGCGGAGTAGTGGCTTCGAAATCCTTTTAGGCGCTACGACGGGAATCTATGGACAACGAACCATGGAAATCGACATCATCGAGGAAGACGAGAATCCCATGTTGCACCGAACGGACGTCCGCTTCGAGGTCGTCCACGAGGAGGCCACGCCCTCCCGACTCTCCGTGCGTGACTCCCTCGCAGCCACGCTGAACAAGGACGCCGAAGAGGTCGTCATCCACAAGCTCGACACGAAGTTCGGGATGCGAAAGACCATCGGCTACGCGAAGGTCTACGAGAGCCCCGAGCACGCCCGCGACGTCGAGCAGGACCACATGCTCGAGCGCAACAAGATCGTCGCCGACGGCGAAGAAGAGGCGGAGGAAGCATAGATGCCCCGTTCGGACTACTACGAGGACGGCGAACTGACGAAGGATATGTGCCCGCGCTGTGGTGACACGGTGCTGGCCGACCACGACGACCGCCAGCACTGCGGGAAGTGCGGTTACACCGAGTGGAAGTAAGGCGCGATGCGGATTCTCGGTATCGAGGGAACTGCCTGGGCAGCCAGTGCTGCGATCTTCGAGACCGACAGTATGGAGGTCTCGAAGGCTCGTCAGAACGTACGTTCTGACGGCGTGTACGAGAGCGACGACCTCGATAGCGCCAGCGACGACCACGTCTTCATCGAGACCGACGCCTACCAGCCCGATAGCGGCGGCATTCACCCGCGCGAGGCCGCCGAACACATGGGTGAGGCGATTCCCGAAGTCGTCGAGACGGCTCTCGACCACGCCCAGGAGCGGGCGGTTGCTGATTCTGCCCCGCAGATTGACGCGGTCGCGTTCTCCCGTGGCCCCGGGCTGGGCCCCTGTCTGCGCATCGTCGCCACCGCGGCACGGGCCCTCGCCCAGCGGTTCGACGTGCCGCTGGTCGGCGTCAACCACATGGTCGCCCACCTGGAGGTGGGCCGGCACCGGTCGGGCTTTTCGTCGCCGGTCTGTCTGAACGCCTCCGGCGCGAACGCCCACGTGCTGGGGTATCGCAACGGTCGCTACCGGGTGCTGGGCGAGACGATGGACACTGGTGCGGGCAACGCCATCGACAAGTTCACCCGCCACGTCGGCTGGCAACACCCCGGCGGGCCGAAGGTCGAACAGCACGCCCGCGAGGGCAAGTACCACCCGCTGCCCTACGTCGTCAAGGGGATGGACTTCTCCTTTTCGGGCGTGATGAGCGCCGCGAAGCAGGCCGTCGGCGACGGTGTCTCCGCGAGCGATGCGAGCGGAGGCTCGTCAGACGAGCGTCGCGAGTCTGACGGTGTGCCCATCGACGACGTCTGCCGTGGCCTCGAAGAGACCATCTTCGGGATGCTCACGGAGGTCTCCGAGCGGGCGCTGTCTCTTACCGGCGCGGACGAGCTGGTGCTGGGTGGCGGCGTGGGCCAGAACCAGCGCCTCCAGGGGATGCTCGAAGAGATGTGCGCCCAGCGCGGGGCCGATTTCTACGCGCCAGAGAACCGGTTCCTGCGGGACAACGCCGGCATGATAGCGATGCTGGGCGCGAAGATGTACGCCGCCGGGGATACGCTCGAAATCGCCGAGTCGGCCATCGACTCGAACTTCCGGCCGGACGAGGTCCCTGTGAGCTGGCGGGGTCCCGACGAATCGGTCGACCGACGCGACCGGAGCGAGAGCGAGGTCCAGGGCGCGGAGGCGACGGTCACCATCGAGGCCGACCGCGTCGTCAAGGAACGCAACCCCCGGAGCTACCGACATCCCGCGCTCGACGAGCGGCTGCGGACCGAGCGCACCCGCCAGGAAGTGCGGCTAACGAGCGAGGCCCGGCGCTACGGCGTCCCGACACCGCTCGTGCTGGACGTCGACCCCGACGAGGCCCGCATCGTCTTCCAGCGCGTCGGGGCGGCCGACCTGCGCGAGCGCCTCGACGCCGAGACCGTGGCGGCCGTCGGGAGGCATCTCGCCCGCATCCACGACGCCGGCTTCGTCCACGGGGACCCGACGACGCGGAACGTCAGAGTCGGGGGCCACGGGACGGCTGACGGTCGTTCGGTGTTCCTCATCGACTTCGGCCTGGGCTACGCCACTGGCGAGCCGGAGGACCACGCGATGGACCTCCACGTACTGGCCCAGTCACTCGCCGGCACCGCCGACGACCCCGAGGCGCTGTTCGAGGCGGCCCGCGACGCCTACCGCGACGAGAGCGACCACGCGGACCCAGTCTGCTCCAGCCTGACCGACATCGAGGGCCGCGGCCGCTACCAGTAGCGAACAACCCGAACGCACACGTTCGTCGCGTCCCTCTGTCCGACAATGCGTTATCTCGTCTGGGCACTCATCGCACTGCTTGGCTACACGGCGGTTCCGCCGCTGGTGAAACTCGCGACCGCAGACATCCCCAGCGACGTGGTCCTGCTGATATCCAACGGCATCCTCGTCATCGCCGCCGCCGGCATCATCCTCACCGCGGACGTGTCGGTGACACCGTATCTGACTCACGAACGGTCCATCTACGCCTACGGCGCGGGCATCGCGCTTACGGTGGGCATCATCTCGTACTACCGGGCGCTCGCGGCCGGCCCGGTCAGCGTCGTCGTCCCCATCTTCGGGATGTTCATCGCCACCAGCTCCATCCTCGGTATCGCCTTCCTCGACGAACCGCTGACCGGCCGCAAAGTCGCCGGTATCGGGCTGGCCGTCGCCGCCATCTACCTGACCTCGGTGGAGTGAGCGGTCGCGGTGGCCGGGAGGCCGCGACGGCGGCCGACCCGGGGAAGGGCAGGGCTGTCACTGAGGGCATCCGGCGGCCGGAGGCCGCCGGTTCACGCGAATCGCCGCTGAGCGGCGATTCGCGCCTTTTTCATCGACGTTTTTGCAAGTGGGGGTGCCCGCAGGGCCGCGAAGCGGCCCGAGGACACCCCCCGCAGCAAAAAGGTCGGGGGGAAGGAATTTAGTCCACCCGCGAGTACGGGGTCATATGGTAGACAAACCCCAGTCAGGGGAACTGTTCGGCGTGCCGTACAACTTCGAGCGGCCCAGCCTGAAGCGACTGGTCTCTTCGTACTGGAAGCCCGGCGAGGACATGCTCGTCGAGAAGCCCTTCGGCATCGGCTACACGCTGAACCTGGCGAACTGGCGCGCGTGGATCGTACTGGCGGTCGCCGGCGCGATGCTGTATCAGGAGCGCCGGGGCGACGGCGAGGAGTTCGAGGGCGACGCGGAGGACGAGCCGGTCGAAGTCGTCGTCGACTGAGCCGCCGACAGCGTCGGCGGGGAGATGCGACCGGCGAAGCCGGGAGAACCGTTTTCGACGCCCCTTTTGCCGCCGCCCACACGTGTAGCGGTATGCTCAACTTCGTGACGACCAATCCCGGGAAGGTCCGTGAGGCGACGGCCTACCTGGACGACGAGGTGGTCCAGTTCGACTTCGACTACCCCGAGGTACAGGCCGACGAGCTCGGGGCGGTGGCGGCCCACGGTGCCCGCGAGGCCTATCGGGCGGCCGACGGGCCGGTCATCGTCGACGACGCCGGCCTCTTTATCCACGCCTTCGACGGGTTCCCGGGCCCGTACTCCTCGTACGTCGAGGACAGGGTCGGCATCGAGCGCGTCTGGCGCATGACCGAGCCCGAGGACGACCACGCTGGGGCGTTCAAGACGGTCATCGCCTACTGCGACGGGGAGGGTTTCGAAGCCACCCCGGAACCAGTGGACCGCGACGAACGGCGCGGCCAGGACCTCGGGGCCGACGAGCGCGGCGGGGCGACGACGGATACACAGGTCGCGGACGGCGAGGACGCGCTGCCGGTCAAGCTGTTCGAGGGGCGGGTCCCGGGCGAAATCGTCGCCCCGCGGGGCGAGGGCGGCTTCGGCTTCGACCCCATCTTCGAGCACGACGGGACCACGTTCGCGGAGATGAGCACCGACGAGAAAAACGCCGTCTCCCATCGCGGGCGGGCGCTGGCGAAGTTCGCGGAGTGGTACGCCGAGCGATGAGCGAGGCGTCCGTCGAAAGACGCGCCAGCGTCTTTCGGAAGTTGCAACGCCGGAGCGACGCGACGGCGTTGCACCCCGAACCGCGATCACGCGGTGAGTGGGAGGCCGGACGATGAGCGAGGGAGACGTCGGCAGCTGGGACAGTGTCTGCCCGACGTTACAGCGCCGCCGCGACGTGGCGCTGTTGCAACCCCGTCGGCGCGTCCGGCGTGACGGGGCGAAACGATGAACGAGCGCGGCACCGCGCTCGTCACGGGCGCCTCGGCGGGCATCGGCGCGGCGCTGGCCCGGGAGTTCGCCGCCCACGGGCACGACGTGGTGCTCGTGGCTCGGCGGGAAGAGCGATTGCGGCGCCTCGCAGACGACCTCGAAGCCCAGGGCGTCACGGCCACGCCCATCGTGATGGACTTAGACGCCGCGACGGCGGCGATGGACCTCCACGAGGACGTCACCGAGCGCGGGCTCGACGTCGACATCCTCGTCAACAACGTCGGCGTCGGCACGTACGGGCCCTTCGCCGACAGCGACCTCGACGCCGAGCGGACCCAGCTCCGGCTCAACGTCGTGTTACCGGTCGAACTGACCAGACTGTTCCTCGACGACTGCCGAAAAGTGCTGAACGTGGGGTCGATGGCGGGGATGGCACCCGGTCCCGGACTCTCGACGTACTACGCGAGCAAGGCCTACGTCAACAGCTTCACCGAGGCCATCGCCGAGGAGCTCCGGGGCGAGGTCGACGTGACGCTGGTCTGTCCCGGACCGGTCGATACGGAGTTCGCCGACCGGGCGGGGATGGGCGAGTCGTCGGTGGGGTCGGTCAGCTCGAACACGCCCGAAAACGTCGCCGAGGCGGCCTACAGGGGGCTGATGGACGGTGAGACGGTGGTCGTCCCGAGCCGCGCGATGCGCGCCGTCGACCTCCTGCGACGAATCGCGCCCCGGCCGGTCGTTCGTCGGGTGACCCGGTGGGTAAATAGCGGGCGATAGCGCGTTCGCCCCCGCGGGAGCCGTGTTTTCCCCTGCATTATCATGTATTGATAATGGCGGTCGAGATTCAAGTAGTACAAGCTGAGATATCTCAGTATGGCAGCACCAGTCGTCGAACAGTACAAGCAGCTTATACGCCGCTCACTTGACCTCGTCGGGGTGTCCGGCTCGATAGAGCGGAAAGTGCTCGCGGCGGTGGGGCTCCAGTTCGGAGCCTCGGTGGGGCTGGCCGTCGTCGCCTTTACGCTTACCGGCCTCGCACAGTTCGTGCTCACCGCCCTCCTGTTGACCGGGGCGGTCGTCGCCTTCGCAAACACCGTGTTCATCACCCGGGAGGACATGGTCGAGCCAATCGTCACCCTCTCGGAGCGGGCCGACCGCATCGCTGCCGGCGAAATCGACGTCGACGTTCCGGAGAGCGAGCGCGAAGACGAGGTGGCGAGCCTGCTTGCCTCCTTCGGTGCGATGCAGGCGAGCCTGGAGACAGTGGCCCGCCAGGCCGACGCGCTGGCCGCCCAGGAGTTCGACGACCCGGTCCTGGACGAGGACGTGCCGGGTACCTTCGGCGAGTCGCTCGACCGAATGGCCACCAACATGGACGAGTACACCACGGAGCTCCAGGAGATGACCGCCGACCTGGAGGAGCGGTCGGCGGCGCTCTCGGAGCTGGTGACCGCCTTCGGCGACGCCGCCGAGCGGGCGAAAGGCGGCGACCTCACCGCGACCATCGACGCGGAGTTCGAGGACGTCGACGACCAGTTCCAGCAGGTCGTCACCGACTACAACGACCTGCTTGAGACGCTCGCGGACACCGTCGGCGAGGTGATCGGGTTCGCCGACGACGTGGCCGAAACCAGCGACCGGGTCACCGAGAGCGTCAGTGAGATAGACCGCGCGAGCGACGAGATAGCGCGTTCGGTCCAGGACATCTCCGCGGACGCCAGTCGGCAGGCCGAGCGCCACGACGCCGTGGCAGGCGATATGAGCACGCTGTCGGCGACCGTCGAGGAGATAGCCGCGACGGCGACCGACGCCGCCGAGACCGCCGACCGGGCCGCAGAGCGGGGCCGGGACGGCCGGGCCGAGGCCGCCGCGGCCATCGACGAACTGGAGCTGATGACCGCCCGCATCGACGAGATAGCGGCGTCGGTCGAGGGACTGGTCGAGGAGATAGCCGAGATAGACGAGGTGGTCGACCTCATCACCGAGGTGGCCGAGCAGACGAACATGCTGGCGCTGAACGCCTCCATCGAGGCCGCCCGCGCCGACGCCGACGGCGACGGCTTCGCCGTCGTCGCCGAGGAGGTCAAATCTCTGGCCGAGGAGACCCGGGACGCCGCCGGGGAGATATCGGAGCGCATCGACGCCGTCCAGACGAGCGCCAGCGAGACGGTCGCGGACGTGGAGGAGACCAACGAGCGCGTGGCCGACAGCACCGACAGCATCGAGGCGACGCTGCGGGACTTCGAGGACATCGTCGACGTCCTCGGAGAGGTCAACGACGCCATCCAGGAGATATCCGACGCGACGGACGAACAGGCCCAGACCACCCAGGACGTGGTCGCCGCCGTCGACGAGGTGGCCGAACTCAGCGAACAGACCAAGCAGGAGGCAGAGTCCGTCGCCGCCGCGACGGAAGAGCAGACCGCGACCATCTCTGAGGTGACCGGCGAGGTCCAGTCGGTCGCCGAACGGACCGACGACCTCCATGACCTGCTCCAGCAGTTCGACGTGGCCGAGACCCAGGCGCCCGCGGCCGGCGACACCACCGAGGTGTTCGCGCCCAGCGCCGACGACTAGGCTCGCGGGTCCTGGTCCGGGCCCGGATACTCGCCGCCCTCGACCAGTTCGTACAGCGACTGGGCGTCGAACAGTTTCGCGAAGGCGTCAGGCGTCCGGACGCTGACCTGCATGTGTTCTTGCAGCGCCATCCCCGTCTTCGCGCTCCGCAGGGACTCGTCGTAGCTGAGCACGTGGGCGGCCTCGCCCCGGTAGGCCGAGGCAAGCGCCGGGTGGTCGCCCTCGGGGTGGTCGACCGGCTCGCGCTCGCGCTCGATTCGCTCGCGCCAGTCGGCCGCGAGGTCGGGGTCGGCCAGGTCGGCGATGATGGCCTGTGCGTCGTCGAGCAAGGCGTCGCTGGCCACGAGCCGAACCCAGGAGTGTCGCCGGACGTGGTCCAGCGCCGCGCGGGCGTCGCCGCCGACGAGCAGGTCCGCCGCGAGCACGTCGGCGTCGGCGACGACGCGGGCGGGCGAGGCCGCAGTCATTCTTGCTCCCGGCGCCGCGCCGCGAGCGCCTCCCGGACGGTTTCGACGCCGGTCTCGTGGTCGCTGGCGCGCTCGAACAGGTCGTCCCAGTCCATACGTCGCGTAGGAGGTGGTGACAAAAAGCCGTGCCGTCTGCCATCTGTCTGACGGGAGTTTATATTCAATCCCCCCCTCGCCCGAGATACGGGCGCGAACTGGCAGCTTACGTTCGCTACGTCTGTAGCACGTCCCATCCTCCTGTCACGCGCCCGGTTACTTGCACCCCCTTTTGCGAGAAGCTGTCCTGGTAGCTGTGGGATTCTGAGCAGCACCGCTGCTAGCTAGAAAGCCACCAACAACGGCCGCGAATAGTGTTCTGTACAGCCAGAAAGCCCCGACTGGCTCCGGTCGGGGGACTCGCTGCGCTCGCGTAGCGTGCTTGCTTCGTCCGCCTTCCCGGAGCCAGTCGCCCCTTTCAGTCCCACCCGTAGCCGGTTGACCAGCCGGCAGGGGCGGGACTGAAAGGGGCCAGTCGCTCGGCGTTCGAGACGAAGTAAGCACGCGAACGGAGTGAGCGCGCGCAGCGAGTCGCAGTAGCCGAGCGACTGGGGGCTTTCTGGCTCTGTGAATCGTCGCTGCAGCAGGAAGCAACGACCGTCCAGTTCCCGAAAGGCGTGATAGACGTAGGTTCAGGCTTCGGCACGGAGCGCCGAGCGCACCTCGTCGATGCCCTCGTGGCTCGTCATCACGGCCAGGCTGTCGCCGGCCTCGATGGTGGTCTGGGGGAGCGGAATCGTCATCGACTCGTGGGCGCGGCCGTGGGCGTAGATGTGCGCGTCGCCCGGGAGCTCGACCTCGACGACGCGCTTGCCGATGACCGCAGAGTCCTCGGGCACGTCGATGCTGGCGATAGAGAGCTGTTCGGTCAGGTCGGCGAGGACGTTGAAGTCCCCGCCCAGCAGCGCGGTCTTGGCGCCGGCGGCGCCCAGCCGTTCGGGGTAGATGATATCGTCGACGTCGGCGGCGTACTTCTCGTATATCTCCTCGCGGTAGTCGGCGTCGATGCGGAGGACGGTGCGACAGCCGTGCTCCTTGGCGACCATGCAGGCAGTGAAGTTGGTGTTCAGGTCGCCGGTGAGCGCGCCGATGGCGTCGGCCTCGTCGATGCCCGCCGCCTCGAGCGTCGACTCCTCGCTCCCGTCACCGGTGACGACTTCGAAGCCGGCTTCGGTCGCCCGGTCGACCTTCGCCCGCTCGCGCTCGACGATGACGACCTCGTGACCCTCGCTCTGGAGAATGTGTGCGGTCCGGGTCCCGACACGACCGTAGCCGACGATGACGAACTTCATGCGAGTCGATACGACAGCCAGCACTAAAAATGTGAACGTGTGACAGGGCCTCGGCGCAGCTGTGTCCCAACGGGGGTCCGGTTCTGCGGTCTGAAAGGAGAAAAGAGCGATTTGTCGGCCGACTTCGGCGGTCGGGCCGAGTGATTCGAGCAGCGAGCGTGTCAGCTCACCCGTCGGCAGTGTTACGACGTCCCCGTAGGCGTCTCCGTCCCCTCGGTCGGCGTCGCAGTGCCGTCCTCTGTCGGCGTCGCGGTCTCGTTCTCGGTCGGCGTCGCAGTGCCGTCCTCTGTCGGCGTCGCAGTCTCGTTCTCGGTCGGCGTCGCAGTGCCGTCCTCTGTCGGCGTCGCGGTCTCGTTCTCCTCGGTGTCCTCGACCACGGTCACGGTCGCATTGTCAGTGACGGGCGTGCCGTTGACGAGGACGGGGCGGTCAAGCAGGCTGCCGGATTCGACGAATTCGAACATCGGTTCCTCGACGTCCATCGTCTGGTTGTCGGACTCCGGCGTCTCGTTGGCCGGCGTCGGCGTCTCGGGCGTCTCGTTGGCCTCCATCATCCGCACCGCGTCGGTCTCGACGTGGAGCATCGCGGTGAGTTCCGCCGTACCCTGCAGGCTCGGCCCAGTTTCGTTGGCCGTCTCGTTGGCCGTCTCGTTGGCCGTCTCGTTGAGGACCGGGGCGGACGTCTGGTCGCCCTCCGCGGTGTAGTTGGCCCCCGGGACGTCGAACAGCGTGATGGTCACGTTGTTGTACTCACCGGCGGGGAGGTAGTCAGAGACGCCGATGACGCTGTCGGTGGCGCTGAACTCGAGGGTCTGGTCGTGGATGGCGACGTAGCCGGGCTGGGTCAGCGTCACGTTCGAGACGGTGACGGTCGTGCCGTTGGTCTCCTGGTCCTCGAAGGTCAGCGACGGACCGTCCTCGGCGGTCTCGTTGTCCGTCGGCACGACGCCGTCCTCGGGCGTCTCGTTCTCGGGCGTCAGTGGTTCGTCCTCGGTCGGCGTCTCGTTGGTCGGCGTCTCGTTGGTCGGCGTCTC
>SDGW01000558.1_pt1 | contig 15716 bp, 19 predicted proteins | sample 2873831 | NCBI WGS metagenome assembly SDGW01 (sample SAMN08132700, study PRJNA421101) | hypersaline lake metagenome | isolation source: celular fraction 0.22 microns magnesium sulfate-rich crust from ephemeral... | place: Spain: Penahueca Lagoon, Toledo | collected 2011-07
GCCTTGATGAGTTCGTCCGAGGCCATCACCGTCGTGTAGAGGTCACAGACCAGTCGCTTCAGTACTTCCGGGTCGTCCGGCAGGTCCTCGGGGTGGAGTTCCGCCGGGAGCTCGTCGCTCATGTCTCAAGGGATGGGTGGACAGGGCAAGAAGGTATGGGCGGCAGGGCTCGGCTCTGTTACCCGTAGTCGCTGGCTACCAGAGGCCCAGCGAAAGTGTGAGCCAGTCCATACTGTTCGGTCTGCCCTCGCATAAATACGGTGGTGGCATCGGCACGCCAGAACTGCCGCTCTCGGCCTGGTCGGCTCATAGACGCCGGCGTTACAGAGCGAGGGTGACTCTGTCTCCGGCTCTAGTCACACAGCTCCCTCCTTTCGAACCCAACCAATCATGGGTTCACTGTCGGACAGACGGTACCTCGCCCCCAGTTGTTTCGATACTTGCGCGCAGTAAAAAACCTTGGTAACCTCGGACTCGGCGGCTGGCCCGGGATACCGCCTGGTGGGGAGTTCGACCACGTAGCCAGCCTGTACGAACAGAACCAGCGCGGCGTCGCCCCGGTCCAGGTCCGCATCAAGGCTCGCGACGGACTCCACCAGTTGGGGTGACCCGAGGGTTCAGGACACACAGCGCGGTCAGGACCTGGCGAACCCGGGCCGGCCAGACGCTACCACCGGCTGCCCGACGAGACAGCACACGCAGAAACCGGGCGTGGGGGAGACCCGGTTCGGACACATCATGGGTCGGTCCCACCAGGGTGGCTGGGGCAAACACTACGCGAGGACCGGCACCCACACGATGGCTGGGGCGGAGGCTGGCATAGGCTTTGTGGTGTCACCCAAACTGCACGACCAGGCCGGCGCGGCTGCTCGCCACGTCGAGGATGGGCCGGCCGTGACCAGCGGCCGGCACCTGACACACGGAACCCGGTGTGGGGACCACAGGAGCGTGGGCAGGCTGTCAAAGGCACGGAGACCGGGTCCCAATATCTCCGTTCTGAACTCGCCGTAATAAACGTACTGTTACCCGACCCCGGGAGTGGCGCCTGTGCTACTCCGTGGGTGGACTCTCCACTACGCCGCCTGGTGTCCGAACTACGACCACGTGGTCGCGTTGAACGAGCAGTACCGGCGGGGCGCCTACGCGAGTGCGGCCCGCATCCAGTCCCGGGCGGTCTGCCGTCAGTCGGCCTGACCCGAGGGCCCATTGCCCCTACTGCATAGACCGCGGGGCTTTCGAGTGCAAGCCAAGTGTTTTCGAAAGCGGGTCAGCAACCACTGGTTATGCTGCACATACGCATCGGCTCCGAATATTGTCCACAGTATACTAACCCACATCGACGCCCTCGACCATCGACATGACCGTCCAATTCCCTCGTGGAACGCACCATCGACATTCGGGAGGGTCCCCATGAGCGACGAGTGGGATGACGTGAGTTACGTCATCAGTTCCAAGTACCGTGTCGATACCCTCGACAGACTGCAAACGGGTCCTGCGACACCCTCGCTCGTCGCGGCCGACACCGACCGCGCCATCGCCCACATCTCGCGGGCCCTCCAGGAACTCCAGGAGGAGGGACTGGTCACGTTACTGGTCTCCGAAGACCGCCGGAAAGGGCGCGTCTATGGGGTAACTGAAAAGGGGGCGAACGTTATAGAGAAGATTCACGCCCAGGATATGGTGTGAGCGAGTTTTTCCAGTACCTCCCGAAGGGGTGGGGATTGTACGACCCACGAGCTGTATCGCACTGACAGCGCTCGGTCCGGTTGGCGTCTTAGCACGAAGACGACAGCGACGGACACCGCTGCAGCCTTTATTCAGCCGACGAGAGGCAGAAAATACTTTTCCGCGTGATTACGAGCCCACCCCATGGAACGGCGTCGAGTTGTCGCGACGCTCGCTCTCCTCGCGTTAGTCGCCCTGGCGGGGTGTGAAGAGGCCCCCAACCCGGAAATCGTCTGTGCGGGCTGTGACAGGGCGCCGGAGCAGACTGATAACGTGACCGTCAACGACAGTGTCACGCATTTCTACGTCGACAGCGAGGGTGATGCACGCGTCGAGGCACGAATGAACCTGTCGGGTGCTGGCATCGCGGACCTGCGAAGGAACCGGAGTAAGGTACAGGATATCGTGCAGACCGTCGAGGGACGGACCAACAGCAAGTATGCCCGTTCGGCGTTCGACCGCCGAAACCTCACGGGGCGAATGGACGGTGACACGTTCGTCGTTACCTACCGCGTGTCGGACGTGGGCCAGCGACGACTCGGCACGACCGTCGTCGACGCGTTTTTCCGGCTCGATGCCGACGGACGCGAAGACGAGGACGACTATGATGACCCCTATGAACTCGGCACCGACCGGCTGGTGGTCCACGGCCCCAACGGGACGCGTTCGCTCGTCGACCCGGCGGACGGGACCAGCGACGGTGACCGGGTGACATGGACGGGCGATGAAATCTCCACCCGGACGTACGTCGTGTTTGGCACCGCCGGGGCACTGGCCCGTCCGGCTATCGCCCTCGAGACGCTCAGCTGGGCCGGTCTGCCAGCCATTTTGCTGGCACTGGTCCTGAGCGTCCCGCTGCTTGGCCCTGCTAGTGCCTTTGTGTTCTACTACCCACGGCGGCTGGACGATGGCTGGAGCCCTCGCGACGACTGGCTGTTTGGCGCCATTCTGGGTCTGGGTGGGTTGCTCGTCGCCCACTTCATCTTCCTGTCCGTGCTGGGCGCGATCGGCACATTGCTGACTCTGGCCCTCCTGGCCCTCGCCATCTGGCGCTACCGACCTGACAGGAGGGTTGGCAAGTGTGTCCGCCAGTCCGTCGAATCGGCAGCCGGGGCGGTCTGGCCACCCGAGATAACAGACGAGAGACTGACCGCTGTGGCCGTTGCCACCGTGTTCACTGCCCTGATAGCTGTCGTCGCGGCCGACTACCGGGCGACTGTGGCACTCCCGGTTATCATCCTCGCCGCTGTCGTCATCCTCGCGTCGTTTCCAGTCCTGGCCCTTCTCGTAACCAGGCCCCGCCTGTCGGTGGCAAGAGCCGCCCTCGTCACCGGCCTCGCGGGTACAGTGTGGTTGTTTGCCCTCGCAACGTTCGTCGAATCGGGCCTCGTAGGTTCGGGCTTCTTGTCGTTTCTCCTGGTCATCAGTTGCATCGCCCTCTGCCCGCCCCTGTTCTATGCGACCCTCTGGCTCGCGACACGGTAACAGCGAGTCACTCATCTCCGTGGCAGACGGGCATCGGTCCACCGGTAGACGCGATAGCGGTCTGTTGGTGGAAACCGCCAGAATCCGCGTACCGCTCCGTACACAGCTGCAGGCGTCCAGGGGAGCCCAGTGCCGACCTGCAGCCGCTGTCAGAACTTATAAAATGCCATCTGGTAATGTTGCCTCTAACACGATGGTCGAGCTGCTAGCCGTCGTCGGTATCGGTGTCGCCGTGTTCGTCGGGTTCAACATCGGAGGCTCATCGACAGGCGTGGCGTTCGGGCCGGCAGTCGGCTCACGCCTGGTTCGGAAGACGACTGCGGGAGCGTTGTTCGTCGGCTTCGGCTTTCTGGGGGCCTGGACCGTCGGTCGGAACGTCATTGCGACGATGAGCAGTAGTATCGTGCCGGCAACCCAGTTTACGCCCGTCGCGAGCGTCGCCGTTCTGTTCTTCACCGGCGCGTCGCTGTTGCTATCGAATCTCTACGGCGTCCCGGCCTCGACCTCGATGACTGCTGTCGGCGCCATCGTCGGGCTGGGTCTGGCCTCGGGCACCCTGAATCGGGCGCTGATGTTCGTTATCGTCTCGGCGTGGGTTGTCGCCCCGCTGGTGTGTCTGGTCATCGGGGTCGTCGTCGGCCGGTATCTGTACCCGTATCTCGACCGCTACATCGCCTTTACGACGTTCGACCTCCACTTCGTCCAGCTCGACCGGTCGGGCGCGATTCCACGGCCCTCGATAAATCCGAACGCCTCACCGCAGGATATCGTCGGCTCGCTCTCGGTGGTCGTCATCGGCTGTTACATGGCGTTCTCGGCGGGGGCGTCGAACGCGGCTAACGCCGTGGCGCCACTCGTCGGTGCAGGGGGGTCGCTCACCGTCGACCAGGGCGTGGTGCTCGCGGTGGTGGCGTTCGGGCTGGGGAGTTTCACCATCGCCCGCCGGACGCTGGAGACGGTCGGCGACGATATCACGGAGCTGCCGATTCTCGCGTCACTCATCGTCTCCGTGGTGGGTGGGACGGTCATCACTATCCTCTCGTATCTGGGGATTCCAGCGAGTCTCGCCGTCTCGACGACGTCGACGATTATCGGACTCGGCTGGGGTCGCGCGAGTCGGGCAGCCACGCTGGCCGAGATAGCCGCCCCGGCACCCGACGGGCCGGAGTTAGACGTCGCGACGGGCGCGCTGGTCACCTCACGTGCGGAGGACGCTCCCGCTGGCCCGACTATCGGGGACATCGCGCGAGATGAGAAGCCGGGAGAGAAGCCAGAGGAGGTTCCGGAGGTCCCGGATGTCGGCGCCGAGGGGCCGGCAGACCTCGACCAGCGGAGTCTCTTCGACCCGGCGGCGGCCAAGCGTATCGTGACGATGTGGGTGTTGACGCCGTCGCTTGCGGTCGTGACCTCGTACCCGGTGTTCGCGTTCCTGCTGTGAGTGGCACGCGCTGACGTTGGTCTGGGACCGGGTGCCCGCGGCTCATGCAGGTGGCTCGACGGGCTGTCGACGGGTCGACAGCGAACGGCGTCAGCGTTCCACTTTCAGTTTCGCTCCCCACCTGCGGCTCACCTCCTTTTGCGCGCAGGCCACATCCTTACACATGGGTACAGCCGACGACGAAGCAATCCGCATCACAGGAACACCGGCCCGACGACGGAACTGGACGACGATCGTCCTCGAGGAACAGTCCGATGGCCGCTGGCTGGCGACGCAGACCGGCGTCGCTGTCACAGGGTACGGTGAGACGGCAGCTGACGCCGCTCGCGAGTACTGTCGACAGATATCTGAGAGTGACGGAACGTAGAGACGGCAGCGAGAAACTCGTACGACTGGCCAGTCCAGACCTACGGCTCTGAGCTGTTCGGGAGGGTCTGGAGGAACTCTCCGAAGACCGATTGACAGTGCTCACAGAGCGTGTACGTCGCGTACGCCGGTAGCTCGTCGCCGACGCGCCGATAGAGCTCGATACCGAGTCCGCCACGGGGAGTCCTGTCCGTACAGAAACTGCAGGTCGAGGCCACCGTCTGATAGGCGTCGCCGATGGACGAGTCCGTCCGAATCGAGGGTTGTCCGTGTGGGTGCCAGCTGGTGAGCAGTGCGACCACCTCGCTCGCACAGTCCGGACAGAGCGTGAGGCCGCCGTGGCCCGGGACACCGTCCGGCACCGACGTCGCCTCGCTGGGATAGCACTGGAGGGCGAGCAACTGTTCGGTCAACAGACGGTCACAGAACGTACACGACACCGTCCGCGAGTCGATTCCGGACGGCTGGATAGGGTGGCTGCTCATAGGGGAGCTATGCCTGTGTGCCACATAGAACTGCGTCAGACAGCCGTCATCTGGTGGCAGAGTTTAGGTGTACGTATCCACATACGTTCGACTGCCGACGGGTAACTTCCCGTTCGGAGATAGACAGTCGACGGAATTACCGCTGGACAGCGAACGCTTCAGAGGTTCCCCCTGTACGAACTCCCGGCCAAACTCCGGACGCTGGCCAGCAGCCGACACTCATCGTCCCCAGTGACAATGTGGAGAATTTACCTCCCGAACGGCTCGCCCTCACTGAACTCTTTGTCCCACGCACCGTGAATAGCGATATGACACTCGCTCCGACTGTGGTTGTTCTTCCGGCGTTCACTGACGCGGAGTACACTGGTGACGCGTCGGAGGTAGCTCCCTGGCATGAACGGTACGACTTCGACCGGCAGGTGGCCATCGCCGGATGTAAACACGAGCTACAGTATGCCAGCGCCCCCGACATCGCCCTCGTCCCGACCGGAATCGGCAAGAGTTCTGCTGCCACGACGGTCGCCGCGCTCGCAGCTGGCGACGAGGTCGCACTCGAAGACGCGACGATACTGACCGTCGGAATCGCCGGCTGCAATCCTGCTGTCGGGACAGTGGGCAGTGTCTTCCTCACGGACCGTGTCGTCGACGGCGATATCAAACTCCGTATCGGCGAGACCACACGCCGGATGCAGTGGCTCGTGGACGAGTACGTCTGGGAACTCAACACCGACCTCCTCGAGCGGGCGATTGGGGCTGCACAGGACGTTTCGCTGGCCGATAGTGAGCGTGCGCAGGCGATTCGAACCGAATACGACGACAGCCGGTCCCCGACTGTCGACACTGGTGCGACCGTTTGTGGGGACGAGGTCTACCACGGGACAACCGCAGCCACCCAGGTCGCGCAACTCTGTGCGTCGTATGGTCTCACTGAGTTCGCCACGACAGAGATGGAGGACGCCGGGACGGTGACAGCACTGGAGCGGTTTGGCCTACTCGACCAGTACATTTCTGTCCGAGCCGCATCGAACTTCGACCGCGAACCAGCGGGTGGCGACCCCGCCGAGAGCATCGAACGCGACGTCTTCGGGTTGGGCGCGGAGAACGCAGTACGCGTCGGTCATGCAATCGTTCAGGAGTTGCTAGCCTGAACTGCACTTCTGCAACACCGGCAGGATGTACCAGACGGCCCCTCAACAGCGTTCACAATCGGACAGCTGGTCTCGACCGTCGAACCCCAGCTCCGGCGGGAAATGGACACGGGCGTGACCGACTGCACCAGCGTCACCGGCAGGCCGTCGAGCACAACAGTTGTGGCGATTCCCAGTGTAGGGACCCCATGGACGTAGACACGCGCTGCCAGCTGTGTGAGTCCCGCCCGGCGCGGAAGGAGTGTGACCGCTGTGGGACGGGCGTCTGTCGCCTGCACTACGACGGCGAGATGCGGTTCTGTGCGGACTGTGCAGACAGGGCAAAGCCCGACGACCGTCGTGGGGATACGTTCCGGTTATAGCTTGAGTGGGCAGCAATCTATCGTGCTCACTCCGCCGGGAGCGTTCCGCGTTTACGGTCGAGAGAGCCAGTCGGAGCCAGGCTCAGTCCATGGTTCGACGGTACGAGGGGCCGGGAAAGTAAAGGCCTCCTTACACTTTTACCGGTGTGGAGCTTCTATTTCGTATGGAGAATTTCCGCTGGCCACAGATGTCCGAAGACGAATTGACCGCGTTTCTCGGGCACGGCGGGACGGGTGTCATCTCGTTTTCGAGGAGTCGCGACGACCCCCCATACGCCACGCCGGTGTCGTACGGGTTCAACACCGACGTTAAACACTTCCATTTCCGGCTTGCACTCCCACCGGAGAGTGAGAAAGAGTCACTCGTCGCCCAGCCCGTTTCCTTCGTGACGCACAACCAGACAGACGACGGGTGGCGGAGTGTCGTCGCGACCGGTTCTCTCGAGGACCTGACAAACGAGCCCCACGAGTCGGGTGCCGTCCAGGAACGATGGGGGGTGGATATCCCACTCGTCGATGTCTTCAAGGAACCGCCAGCGGATATCACCTTCCGCCAGTTCCGTCTGGTTCCCGACGAACTCACCGGCCGCAAACAGATCAGCGCAGCGGAATGACCGTCCGCTATCTGTCGGATACTAGCGGTTGGATGGCGACTCCCGGCCACCCTCTACAGAGGTAGAGTTCTATGGCTGTGTTGGTTCGAGGGGGCACGTCCCACACGCTACGTCCATCCACTGGGGGCGACACCGAGTCTCACCACGATGGGGCGATACGCAAAGACGATGACGAGAACAATCGCTAATTCGGCCCAGAATCCGATTTCGCCCACCGCTGCTTGAACGACCGTCAGGACCAGAACGACCAGAATCATCAGCGCGATGTAGTGTGGAGCGAGTTCTTTCAGTGCATCGACATTCATACGCTCTCTACGGGGCGACTCCTCTCAAATCTTCCCTCCATGATGGGGTATCGGCCGTCTGTATGGAGGTCGCTTCCCGAGTTGGCGTTGCGGGTGCTCCGAACGTGTCGTCAGTAAGAGATTTGGCGTGGCGCGACGCTACGGTCGGATGTGACCGGAGAAATCGACGACACGGCCAAAGCCCTGTCCAGCGTGCAGTCGAACGGGGACCTCGACACGGTTGAGATTGTCGAAGTCACCGAAGAGAGTCACGAGGTCTGTTTCCACCTCCAGTTGTCGGGCAGCCCAGACTTCGAACAGCGGTTCAAACGCCCGCCGGTCTGGGGAGCCAACTGCGATCTGAAACAGCTTCTGGACGCGTACGGTCTTTCGCCGGACGAAATTGAGGATATAGTCGGTGAACAGGTCCCAGTCACCCGTGAGGTGGTCGACGGAACGCTACACTTCGAGATCGACATAGAGGCACTCTCGTCGGGGTAAGCCAGTTCTGTGCTCCCACCAATGGCAGTCTGCGGTTCTCAATTCTCGTGTCCCCGCCGGCAGGAGTTCACCGGACCCGACGGAATTACCGCTGGACATCGAACGCGTCAGCGAGTTTCTCCTGCATGAATTCCCGGCGGAGCTCCCGGCGCCGGTCTTCGGAGAGGTAGTCGTCCCAGACCACGCTTGCCGACGCGGAGCCCTGCTCTTCGGCGATTTCCTGAATCTGGTGTTCGACCAGCGCTTCGACCGTCGAGGAGTACCGGTCGTACCAGAACCGCCGGGCCATCTGGGGAACCGGTCGATGGCCATCGATAGTCTCGGGAAGCGCTGCTCGCTCGGCAAGCTTGTCGAACCAGTTACGGATGGTTCCGCCGGTGCGGTGACCGCTCGACGAGCGTGGCGACGGGAACAGGTAGCCGTTCCAGTCATCATCCGTAAACTGTCCAATCCGCGACTCGACGATGTCATGGCCATAGATGAGTGCGACCGAGCCTGGACCGTTCTTGCGGCTCTCGAATTCGATGCGTGGAGTATCGTCGTCCAGAACAATCTGGTCGGCATGGAGGGCTGCAACCTCGCCCGACCTGAGCCCCCACCCACACAGTGAGACAACGAGCAGCTTCTCACGGGTGTCTTCGGCGGCGTCGAACAGTGCAGCGACGTGCTCTGGGTCCAGTGGCGGATTCGACCTTTCCCCGTCGTCGCCGCTCCAGTTGTAGTCCAGTCCGTCGGTGGGATTCAACGCGGCTTCGCGACGGCTGACCAGCGTCGTGTACCAATCAGAGACGGTGATGTAGATGCGCCGCAGCGTCTCCCGGGCGACTTCCTGGTCCAGCGCGTCGAACGTCGCCCAGCAGGCGTCGACGGCTTCGTGTGCGGGTACCGCTGACTCTCTGGCCACCGGCGAGAGGAGGTCACCTGTCTCGTTGACATCGGCGTAGGCACGCACATAGCGGCCGAGCCGACTCCGATGCGCATCGACAGTGGACTCGCTCCAGGACTTGCGCTGTTGCTGCCGGTCGAGATAGCGTTCCAGTGCTTTGACAGTGTCGGCGTGGTCGATTCCCCAGTCGTACCCCGGGGATTCGAGACCGATATCGTGCTTGCAGAATTCCGTGACAGTGATATCGTGGTGTTCCTGGAGTGTGTAGATGAAGCGGCGGAACCCATTTTCGTTGAGCCATTCGTAGGTCGGCTGCTCGGTATCGGGGTCGAGTCCGTCGGCCCGCATGGCGGGAGCAACGACGTCCCGGTAGGCGTCGACGAGGCCGTCGCGGGATAGCAGCGTCCAGGAGGGCTCGTCCTGCTGGGTGAGTGAATCTGAATCCGGCGATTTCGGCATACCGGGAGCTACAGTTGATTATCGTATAGTTCTGTTGTTCTTTGTGACCACTGGAGTCACCACAACCAACAACAGAGTATGCCCGGTGCGCATCAATATTTATAAATTGCATACCGCTATACAGAACTCGACCATCTCGTCGATGCCCTCGACGACTACGCCGGGTCAGTACTGTCCCTGGTACTGACGCCAGCGGACGTCCGACGGTGGAACGGTGATTTCAGGGCCCGGTGACTCTCGCATGGGTGCTCACTCTTCAGAACTATTAACAACCAGGACGGGAACCCGGTCAGCCCGTAGTAGCGCCTCAGTCGTGCTTCCGAGGAGAATCGTCTTGAAGGCCGATCGCCCTTTCGCGCCCACGACGACGAGGTCGATGCCTCGCTCATCGCTGTATGCCAGAATCTCTTCGTGTGGGACCCCTTCTCGAATCGATGTGGCAACGGATACGTCGGGTTCTGCTTCCGACGCGATGGTCGTCAGAGCCGCCTCGCCATCGGAGCGAAGATTCTGCCGTACAGTGTCGGGATCGACAATCGCGTTATCGTACCCCGTCCTGGTCTCGATAACGTAGACCGCGTGGAGTTCGGCTCCGGACTGCCGGGCCAGCTCGAGCGCCTGGTCCGTCGCGCGCCGGGCATTGTCACTTCCGTCCGTTGCAAGGAGTAGCCGGTCGTACATACACTCGACTACGCGATGGGGCGCAAAGAAACGGGGGCGAGACTTTCGATATCGCGGTCGGTCATCCCCGAGACCCGTCGAGTGCGACCAGCAGCGCGCTGGCCCGTGCAGCCGTCCGATATTTCCGCCACTTCCCGTCCTTCCGTCGTCGCAGCAGTCCAGCGTCGGTGAGCTGGGAGAGCGCGTGACTGATGTCGCTCGTGGCCCTCCCTCTGCCGCAGTTCATGATTCTGACGAAGGTGATGCGAAAAGAGCAGAGAGCGTCGTTTGCAGTCACACGCGGTAGTGGGATACCCCCACCGGACTGCTATTCAACGCAGTCATATAGACCACGAGGTGTAGGTTCCAAACCGAACAAACTCAATACGACTGAGAGACTGGCTAGAACACGGTCAGTGACGGGTTCCCTGCCACGGGACACCGGTCTCGGAGACGAGACTGACGTCGCTGTTCGAGACGGATTCGGACGACGAGACAGTCGAGGACCGGCCCACAGTGTTCAAAGCCCTCACGACCACCGGCTACGTATCCGCGAGGCGCCGCAGGAAGGGAAATGTGTCCCTGCGAACTGCAGGTCGTTCTGGATGCCCCGCAATCGACCGTCGCGAGCCGTCTTCGTGAACTCATTGAAGCGGGACTCGTGAAAAAACGACGAGAGGGGAAGTGGACGTTTTATCGAATCGGGGACACCGCAGTCATGCAGTTGCTGTCGCTCGCGACGGCCCTCGCAGAGGATAACTGATGCGGTTCGATTCGATACCGGGCGCGAATGGACGCCGTGACCGACGTGCAGGCCAATCGGCATAGAGACGGCCGCGAAGTATCGGAACTCCGAGTCACTTCGTCGAGATATACGATTCGACGAGCGCCGCCTCGGCTTTGCGCAGCCTGTACGAGACTGTCGAGCGCGGCCAGTCGAGTTCCGTCGCGAGTTCGTCGAGGGTCGTCTCGCGTGGTGTCTCGTAGTACCCCTCTTGGGCAGCCAGTTCGAGCACTCGACTCTGTTCCGGCCGAATAGAGACCGAGTCAAACAGCGTGAGCAACGGGCCGCTCGCATCGCTCACGTGGTCGAAGTGAAAGGAGCGACCGTCCTGGAGGACACCTCCGAGTGTGTCGTACAGCATCCCGACTTTCTTGTCGTCCTCCATGAGGATTCGCCAGCGTTCGGTGTTCTCCTCTCGGACTATCTCGAAGAGGAGTGCACCGTTTATATAACGGTTCGTGATTGTCGGGACAGAATCACAGTGGACGAGGTCCTCGAAGTAGCTGTAGACGAGGCTGTGCTGGGAGCTCTTTTCCAGCACGTCACTGTAGTGGCGGCCACCGCAGGGGCGGTCACTGATACTCAGCTGGTTGTACGTCGAACCCGTCAACAGCGCTGTCGCCTGCTCGACGACGGACGTGGGGCCCGTGATTCGGTCTAGCCGCCAGAGCTGGGCGTTGCCCATCGAACAGAGAAACGTCGTCGAACGGGCGTCGGGCGTCTCGATGAACAGGTCAATCAACTCGTCGGCGCCAGGTTCGCATCGGATCTCGAAGACGAACTCCCGCATCTACACTTAGTTACGCGTCGACCATACAGTCAATTTCGGTTCCCGTCCGTGGTTGTCGCTGGACAACCAAACGTTCAGGATGGTCGAGCAGGAAGTCTCCGGCATGAGTAACTCCTCCGCCGACGGGTCGTTACCGTGGTTCGTCAAAGCCGTTATCGCCGTCGCACTGCTGGTCGTCGTTTTCATCATCGGCATCGATATTCTCACGTTCGCTGCGGCCTGGTAACTGACGTCCCGTCTCTCGTTCGTCGTCTGTCGGCCCTCCCGTCGCGTGTCCTTGTCCGAAACCAGACACAGTATTATATATCTGAACCCGGTGCCCATTCTCGGGCCGGTGGTACACTGGCCCGGTGAGCGGAGAATGAACACAGTGCAGACCCGCACGGCGTCAGGGACAGACGCGGTCGTCACGCCCACGTGGCTCGAAAAACGCCTCGAGACGGCCATAACTGACGATTCCGGCCTCCGTCTCCTCGAGGTCGACCTCAACACCGACTTCTACGACCGAGAACACATCCCCGGTGCCGTCCCAATCGACTGGCGACGGGAGTTACAACACGAGACGCGACGGGATATCCCGCCGAAGGCGGCGCTCGCGGAGCTGCTGGGCTCCCGTGGCGCCACCGAAGACTCCACGCTCGTGGTGTACGGTGACAACTCGAACTGGTTTGCCGCGCACTTCTATTGGATGCTCAAATACTACGGCCACGACGACATCCATCTCCTGGACGGTGGCCGGAGACACTGGATTGAATCGGGCCGACCGACGAGCGACAGTGTCCCGAGCTACCCGACGCGCTCGTACCGGCCGGCCGGTCCGTTCGAACACGTCAGGGCCTATCGAAGCGGTGTCGAGCGGGCACTGTCAAAGCCGACTGCGCTCGTCGACGTTCGGTTACCCGGCGAGTACGACGGGACCCTCCTCGCACCGCCAGACATGACCGAATCCGCCCAGCGAGGGGGACACATCCCCGGCGCCACCAACGTCGTCTGGTCGGAGAACCTCCGGCCCGACGGGCGGTTCAAATCCGTGGAGCGACTCGCGGAGATATATCGGACTCACGGTATCGAGCGGGACGACGACGTCATCGTCTACTGCCGTATCGGCGAGCGGTCGTCGCTGACGTGGTTCGTGCTGTCCGAGATACTCGGGTACAGCTCCGTGCGGAACTACGATGGCGCGTGGACCGAGTGGGGGAACCTCGTCGGGGCCCCCATCGCGACTGGTTCCGAACCGGGCGGCTAGCACCCGCGAGACCCGCCCGCAGAGTTACGGGGATTGGCACAGGACAACCCGAGGTATAAGTCAGGGAGGCCGTGACTGGGAAATATGCTCTCGATGCCCGTCTCGAGATTGCCACTGGTCGGCCTGCTCGCGATTCCGTTCGCCGTCGCGTTCGTCGTCGCCCTCGAACCGGTCGCCCTCCTGGCAGTCGTCAACACGGTTCTCATTGTCGTCGCGGTCCGTATCATGTTCGGGTCCGACGACCTCGAATCCATACAGCGTGGGTTGTCCCGGATACGATGATGGCCGGCGGCCACGGCGTGGGTGCCGTCACCGGCGACGTCGGTCTCGTCGTCTTCGCCCTCGTCGGACTGCTCGGCGGCGCACACTGCCTGGGAATGTGTGGCCCGCTGGTCACGCTGTACGCCGACCAGCTGGGCGACGACGGCCCGGTCGCGTGGGGCGAGATCCGCCAGCATCTACTGTTTAATTTCGGTCGGACGGTGAGTTACGCGCTCATCGGGGCGCTCATGGGACTGCTCGGAACTGTCGTCTACGACACTGCGGCGGTCGTCACAGTGGCCGACAACGTCCGGGCCGTCGCCGGCATCGCCGTCGGTGGGTTCATCGTCGTGACCGGTGGGATGTATCTCCGGACCGGGACGACGGCCGGGGCCGTCGGCCGCCTCGGGTCCGGGTCGCTGTTCCAGCGACTCAGTATGGGGCTTCATCAGCACGTAGAGCGGTGGGTCGGCGGGCCGCGTATCGTCGCGCTGGGCGCGGTGCACGGCCTCCTCCCGTGTCCGCTGCTGTATCCGGCGTTTCTGTACGCCTTCGCCGTCGGTTCGCCGGCCTACGGCGCGCTCGCCCTGTCGGTACTCGGACTCGGGACCGTCCCCGCGGTGTTTGGCTACGGCGTCGCGTTCAACTCGATATCGCCACGGTTCCAGACTCGGCTGCATCGCACGCTCGGTGTCGCCTTCCTCGTCCTGGGGTACCTCCCGCTGTCGCACGGGCTGATGATACTGGGTATCGACCTCCCGCACCCGTCGATTCCGATATACCAGCCACTGGGGTGATTTGGTGAGCGATTGCACGCTCTGTGGGTTGGCGACACCGAATCCGCCACACACCGCGTCGGACGTCGACGGGGAGTACTGCTGTCAGGGCTGTCTCACCGTCGCGGGGACGCTCGAGGAGCACCCGAGCGACGCCGACGTGGACGAGGAACTCGAGACCGGACCGGCGACGGCGGACGTCGACGGGGCCGAGACGTACCTCGACGTGTCTGGGATGCACTGTGCGACCTGCGAGCGGTTCCTGGAGACGACGGCGACCGACCTGGCCGGCGTTCGCGCCGCCGAAGCGAGCTACACGTCGGGGATGATGCAGGTGGTCTACGATTCGGACCGAACAGACACCGCAGCCGTGGCTGATGGCGTCACGGCTTACGGCTACGAAGCCCGCGAACACGCGACCGACGAACCCGACGACGACCACCAGACTGAGGGGCGACTGCTGGTCGGCGGCTTCTTCGGGATGATGGTGATGATGTGGTACGTCCTCTTTCTGTACCCGGTGTATCTCGGCGTCGGGCCGGCCGGCGGGCTCGTCGAGCTCTCCGGGCCGGCCGGCGGGTTCCTGTTTGCGAACATCTGGGTCATGGCGACCGTCGTCCTGGGGTACACGGGCTATCCGCTCCTTCGCGGGGCTGTAGTCAGCCTCCGGGTCGGCCAGCCGAACATGGACCTGCTGGTCGCCGTCGCGGCGACGACGGCCTACGCCTACAGTACGCTCGCGATGGCGCTTGGCCAGGTGGACATCTACTTCGACATCGCCGTCGTGGTCGTGCTCGCCGTCACCGTGGGCGACTACTACCAGGAGCGGGTCCGCCGGCGGGCGACCGGGCAACTCGCGGAGATTACCGAGGAGCGAAGCGAGACGGCGCGTCGCCGCACGCCTGACGGTACGGAGACGGTCCAGCGCGACGCGGTCGAGGGCCACGACGAACTGGTGATTCGGGAAGGCGAGCGCATCCCCGTCGACGGCCGCGTCGTCGACGGGACGGGCGCAGTCGACGAGGCGCTGGTCACAGGGGAGTCACTGCCGGTCTCGAAGGCTCCCGGAGACGACGTCATCGGCGGCGCAAGTCTCGTCGACGGCGGGCTGGTGGTCCGCGCCGACGCGGAGCCGACGAGCACTGCCGACCGACTGGTCGAGACCCTGTGGACCGTCCAGAGCGCCGCAGCCGGCCCCCAGCGACTCGTCGACCGCATCGCCGCGGTGTTCGTGCCGCTCGTGTTCGCCCTCGCGGTCCTGACGACCGTCGGGCATCTCGCCGTCGGGTCGGGCGCTACCTCGGCGCTGTTGACCGGGCTGACGGTTCTCGTGGTCTCCTGTCCGTGTGCGCTCGGGCTGGCGACGCCGATGGCGGTGGCCGCCGGCATCCGCGACGCGCTCGCAGACGGTGTCGTCATCACCGACAGGGACGTCCTCCAGACGGC
>SDGW01000559.1_pt1 | contig 15714 bp, 14 predicted proteins | sample 2873831 | NCBI WGS metagenome assembly SDGW01 (sample SAMN08132700, study PRJNA421101) | hypersaline lake metagenome | isolation source: celular fraction 0.22 microns magnesium sulfate-rich crust from ephemeral... | place: Spain: Penahueca Lagoon, Toledo | collected 2011-07
GCTCCTCCAGCGCGCGGACGGCGTGAACGGAGCAGTAGTCGAACTCGACGCCCTGCCCGATGCGGATCGGGCCGCCGCCGACGACCACGACGCTCTCGACGTCCCGGTCGACCTGCAGCTCGTCGCGGTCGAGCGTCGAGTGCGGGTCCCGCGAGGAGTAGTAGTACGGCGTCGTCGCTTTGAACTCGCCCGCGCAGGTGTCGACCAGCTTGAAGTCGCGGTCGGTGGTCTCGGTCTCGACCTGGTCGACGCTGACTGCACCGCCGTCAGGCGCGGTCGCCTCGGCCTCGCCCTTGTCCCCGAGGTCCTCCTCGGGGAGCCAGGAGGCGTGGGTGTCGGCGAACTCGCCGCCGGCGATGGCGCTAATCTCCTGGTCGGTGAAGCCGGCCTCGGCCGCGGTCGGGAAGTCGCCGTCCTGGGCGGCCTCCGCGGCGTCGGCGATCTGCTCGAAGCGCTCGAGGTACCACTCGCGGATGTCGGTCAGATCGTTGATCTCCTCGACCGTGTAGCCGCGGGCGAACGCCTCGAAGATGGCGTACGGGCGGTCCGGCGTCGGGCGCTCGAGGTACTGGCTCTCGAGCTCGTCGTCGTCGACGTCGACCCAGTCGACGGCGGGGTCGTACTCGGAGGAGCGCAGCGCCTTCAACAGCGACTCGGGGAAGGTCCGGCCGATGGCCATCGCCTCGCCCGTCGACTTCATCGCGGTGGTCAGCTCGAACTCCGTGTCCGGGAACTTGTCCTTGGGCCACCGCGGCACCTTGGTGACGACGTAGTCGATGGCGGGCTCGAAGGCGGCGGTTGTCTCGCCGGTGATCTCGTTGTCGATCTCGTGGAGGCGCTTGCCCAGTGCGACCTTCGCCGTGACGCGGGCGATCGGGTAGCCGGTCGCCTTCGAGGCCAGCGCGGAGGACCGCGAGACGCGCGGGTTGACCTCGACGACGCGGTACTCGCCGCCGGGCGTGCCGTCGTCGCGCCAGGCGAACTGGATGTTACAGCCGCCCTGGATGCCCAGGTCGCGGATGACCTTCAGCGCGACGTCGCGCATGTCCTGGTGGCCCTCGTCGGGGATGACCTGGGAGGGGGTGACGACCGTCGACTCCCCGGTGTGGATCCCCATCGGGTCCAGGTTCTCCATGTTGCAGATGATGATACAGGAGTCGTCGGCGTCCCGCATGACCTCGTACTCGAGCTCGACCCAGCCCTCGATGGACTCGGTGATGAGGACCTCGTCGTTCCGGGAGAGGCGCAGGCCGTGGCGGACGCGCTCGTACAGCTCCTCCTTGTCGTGGACCACGCCGGAGCCGGAGCCGCCCAGCGTGTAGGTGGTCCGGGCGATGACCGGCAGGCCGCCGACCTCCTCGACGGCGGCGTCGACGCGCTCCCGGAGGTCGTCCTCGCCCAGTTCGGAGACGACCTCGCCCTCCTCCATGGTGATGGAGGTGGACTGCGCGACCGGCTCGCCCAGTTCGCGCATCCGCTGGCGGAAGAGGTCGCGGTCCTCGGTCGCGTAGATGGTGTCCAGCGGCGTCCCCATGATCTCGACGTCGTGCTCCTCGAGGACGCCCTCCTCGGCCAGTTCGGCCGTGACGTTCAGCCCGGTCTGGCCGCCCAGCCCGGCGATAACGCCGTCGGGCTGCTCCTTCCGGATGATCTCCGAGATGGCCTCGGTGTTGATCGGTTCGAGGTACACCTTGTCGGCCATCTCCGGGTCGGTCATGATCGTCGCCGGGTTGGAGTTCACGAGGACGACCCGCGCGCCCTCCTCCTGGAGCGCCCGGCACGCCTGCGCCCCGGAGTAGTCGAACTCGGCGGCCTGTCCGATCTTGATCGGGCCGCTGCCGATCAGCAGGATCGTACGGTCCTCTCCCTCTGTCATTACTCGAACGGAGTCCGTACATCGTAATAAGCCCGGCGAAAGGATACGAATGTCGTAGGTGAATTTCGGATTTCGTAATGTGCGTGGCTACCACGGGGTGCGATGGCACGCCTCCCGGCCGATCGATCGAACGGCGTCAGATCGGCGTGTCGTGCTCAGTCTCGAGGTCGCGCTCGCGGCGGTACTGCTCGACGAAGGTCGCCACGTCGAACTCCAGCATCTCCGCCTCGAACTGCTCGGCGACCTCGTCGTCCTCGGCGTGGCTGACGGCGTGTTCCATCAGCTCGACGATCAGTTCCACGATGACCTCGTGGAGCCGCCGGGAGTCGAAGTCGGTGACCCACACCAGTGCGTAGCCGACGGTGCCGTCCTCGGCCACGTCGACGGTCGCGACCTGGTCGGGGAACTCCTCCATCACGCTGGCCATCGCGTGCGCGGTGGTGAACTCGTCGAAGTCGTCGTCTGTCTCGATGGTCTCGGTGAGGATCTCGACCAGGAACTCGGGGACGAACCGCGCGAGCGGGTGGACGTCCATCACCACGGCGTGGGACGCCCCGCAGGCACACTCGAAGTCGCGCTGGCCCATGTCCAGTTCGTGGACGTCCTTGCGCTCGCCGCAGGGCAGGTCGAGCACGCCGTCGGAGTCCGACGCGTCGGCCACCTCGTCGCCGTGATCGTGCGCGTCCCGGCCGTCGTCGCCGTGGTCGTGCCCGTGGTCGTGCGAGTGCGCGTCCCGGCCGTCCGCTGACTCGCCCTCTACGCCGAACGCGTCCTCCGAGGCGCGTTCCCCCTCGCCGTCGTCAGGGACACCCGGTTCTGGCATTGGCGGTACTAGACGACTGCACCGTTTAAAAAGAACGATCGGAGCCGCGCCGCTCGTGCGTGGGATCGGACCGCCGCTGGTCGTCGTCGGCAGTCAGGGCCAGTCGTCCCGTTGGTCGCCGCCCCCCGTCGTCTCGGGCGGTTCGGGGTCGCCCAGGTCCCAGTCGGCCGCCTCGGCCGCGTCCTCGACCGAGAGGTACTCCCAGCCGGCCCGCTCGGCGAGGTCGGCGTCCTCCTCGCTCGTGCCGACGAAGACGTGCCGCTCGGTCCCGAACTGTTCCTTGACGTTCTCCAGGCTCTCCTCGCGCCCGCGCGGGCCGGAGAAGAAGTCCTGCCGGATGCGGTGCTTCCGGCAGAAGTTGGTCACCACGTAGGTGGGCTTCTCGGAGATGACGCCGACGTACTCCGACCACTGGCGCGCGTCGGTGAACACGGCGTCGGGGTACGCCAGTTCCTTCAGCGCGGCCAGCTCGAACGCGAGGGTCATGTCGCCGCTGCCGCCGTTCATGCGGGAGCGTCCGCGAGGCGCGGAAAAAAGGGCGTCGGTCCGTCGCTATCCGTTCCGGCGTCCAGGCCGCCTCACTCGGCCTGCGCGGCCGTGGCCTCGGTCAGCGCGTCCATGTCGACGTCCTGCTCCAGGAGCAGTTCCTTCTGGTCTGCGACGGGGCGCTCCTCGCGGATGAGCTTCTTGAACTTCGACTGCTGGGAGAGGTCGCCGATGAGCACGCCGCCGACGAGCTTGCCGTCCTTGAAGGCGAGGCGACGCCACTCCCGTTCGCCGTACTTGCGCTCCGCGTCCTCGTCGCCCAGCGTCGGGTGGCCGAAGGAGAGGAAGGGGAAGTCGAAGTGGGTGACCGAGTACGTCGAGACCCAGCGGAACTCCTCCTCGTCGACGGTCCCGTCGACCTCGGCGTCGCTGTCGGCGACCATGTTGTTGCCGGCGACGCTGCCCTGCTCCTTGGCGGAGCCCCAGGCGCCGTTCTGCGCGCGCTCGCCCAGGATGACGTCGTGGAACTGCGTGATGTCGCCCGCGGCATAGACGTCCTCGACGCCGGTCCGCATGTACTCGTCGACGACGACGCCGTCGTCGGTCTCGACGGGGGTGTCGTCGAGGAACTCGGTGTTGAAGTCGAGGCCGATGGCCACGCCGGCCCAGTCGCCCTCGTAGCGGTTGCCGTCGGGGTCGACGGCGGCCTCGACGTGGCCGTCGTCGTCGACCTCGAAGTGGTCGACGCCGGAGTCGAAGACGGGCTCGACGCCCTTCTCGCGCATGGCGTCGTGGAGGATCTCGGCGCCGTCGAGCGACAGCGCGTAGCGCCACCAGCGGTTGCCGCGCATCAGGTAGTGGGCGTCGATCTCCTGCGCGCCGCAGATCGCCGCGAGGTCCAGCCCGAGCAGGCCCGCGCCGACGATGATACCGTTCTCGGTGTCCTCGGCGTGTTCCTTGATGTTCCGGGCGTCCTGGAACGTCCAGAAGTGGTGGATCCCGTCGGCGTCGGCGTTGTCGACCGGGAGCTGAGCGGGCGTCCCGCCCGTGGCCACGAGCAGCTTGTCGTACTCGTAGACGTCGCCCTTGTGCGTGTGGACCTCGTGGGCGTCGGTGTCGACGGCGGTCACGTGCGTGTTCAGCTGGAGGTCGATGTCCCGCTCGTCGTACCACTCGGGCTCGTGGATGGAGATGGGGGCCTCCGGAAGCTTGCCCTTCGCGAACTCCTTGATGAGAATGCGGTTGTAGAGGGCCTCGCCCTCGTCTGTGATGACCGTGACGTCGGCGTCCGGATCGGCCTCGCGGATCGTCTCTGCCGCGGAGGAGCCCGCGATGCCGTCCCCGATTATCACGTGCGACGTGCTCATGCCCGGAGGCTTCGTGACCGGGCTTAATGTGGATTGCTATCTCCGCAACGCGTGGTAATTCTTGCACGACGGACGACACGGACGCAGACACTCACAGCCGAACACGAACGATCAGGAGGAACGTCCTTCGGGAAGGTTGAAGGCGGTCGCTCGCCAAGCGTCGCCCATGAAACTCCGCCAGAACGTCCGCCACTGGGCCGCGAAACAGGCGCTGACGATGCCGGTGGTCGGGGAGCGGGTCAACGACCGCCTGGTGGACATGCACACGGACATCTTCCTGGACAAGGCCGACGCAGCCCACCGCGAGGAGCGCCGCGAGCACCTCCGCGAGTTCTTCGAGGTGACCATGGACAGCTACGTCCGGGCGCTCGAGGACGGGCTGACCGAGGCGGAGGCCCGGGAGATCACCCACGTCCAGGCCAACTTCGACTTCTACAACCACGGCTGGACCGAGATGATGGAGTTCCCCGTCGACGAGGTTGAGCCCCACTACGAGCGCCACCGCGAGTTCTTCGAGCGCTACGGCATCACCATCGACGACCCGCTGGGCGAGTTCCGCCCGCCGACGGGCATCACGGAGGCCCCCTCGACGCCCGAGAAGCTCGAGGCCCCCGAACATCCCCACGCCGAGGGCGGGTTCGCCGACGACGTCTACGTCGAAACCGACGACGGCGACGTGGTGGTCGGCGGCGGCGAGGAACCGGAGGACGTCGATCCCGAGAACGCGCCGGGCGCCTGAGGTCGTCTGAGAGCTGCTTTCTGCAAGTGTCCGATCAGTCGTCCGACGGGCTGGCCACGCGGTCGGCCTCCGGATCGAAAGCTCCGACACCCGCGATTCTGTCCTCGCGGTTTCACCGCTCGGAGGTCCGGTCGCCCTTCCGGGCGACCCGATCTGCGCACTCGAAGCCGGCGACGACGCCGCCGTTGAGGCTGCGCTCGGGGTACTGCGCCCGCGAGGCCATCCCGGCGTAGTAGACGCCGTCGGCGACCTCCTCGGAGAGGTCGTAGGGGACGACCATGTCCAGATACCCGCGCTCGTAGACGGGCGCAGTCCGGGGGTTGCGGGCCGTCTCGATCCAGTTGACGCTCTCCCGGTCGAAGCCGGGGAAGAGGTCCTCGACGCCCGCCAGCCACGTCCCCTCGACCGCGTCGTCGTCCTGCTGCCACAGCGGGTCGTCGGTGTCCTGCACGTAGCTGACGGCGTACAGGAGGTGCTCGCCGCCGTAGCGCTCCGGCGGGACGAAGTTGGTGTGCTCGATGAGCGCGCCGAACGGCGCCTCGTCGGCGACGTTGAGCCAGTAGGTGTCGGTCAGGGGCTCGTCCATGCTGATGACCGAGCAGACGGTCCCCTGGAAGTCGATGTCGCAGGCGTAGCCCGTCAGCGCCTCCAGCACGTGGGGCATCGTGGCGACGACGACGCCGTCGACGTCGTGGGTCTCGGTGCCCGCGGCCGTCTCGACGGTCATCGAGGAGACCGCGCCGCCGGAGACGTCGAGGTCCTGCACGCGCGCGCCCGTCGTGACGGTGTCGCGGCCCACGGCCTCGAGGAGGGCGTCCAGCAGCCGGCCGAAGCCGCCCTCGAAGTAGCCCAGGATCTCGCCCTTGAGAATATCTCGTTCGCCGCGGAACTTGATCCGGCCGAGCAGCCACGCGGCGCTGACCTCCTCTTTGCGCTCGCCGAACTTCGCGTCCAGCAGGGGCTCGAAGAAGTTCCGGTAGACGCGCTCGGTCGTGTGCTCGCGGATGAAGTCGGTCGCGCGGACGTCCTCGAAGTCCTCCAGGCGCTCGTAGCTCTCGAAGGAGGGGATCCCGCCGCGGACGTCGACGTCCAGCGTCAGCATCGCCAGTCGGAACTTGTCGTACACCGAGAGGTGCGGGAAGGCCAGGATCTCCCAGGGCTTGTCCATCGGGTGGACGACGCCGTCGACGTAGTAGGCGTTCTCGCCGATGCGCCACTCGACGGCCTCGCCCAGGCCCAGGTCCTCCGCGAGGTCGACGATGGTCTGCTCGGACTTCGAAAGGTGGTGGTAGAACTTCTCGATCGGGTCGCCGGCCGTCTCGTAGGTCGCCGCCAGGCCGCCGACCTGGTCGCCGGCCTCGAAGACCCGGACGTCACGACCGCGCTGCTGGAGGCGGTAGGCCGCGGCCAGTCCCGCGATCCCGCCGCCGACGACGCCTATCATGGCGTCTAGGTTTCAGGCCGGCTCGGATGTCCCTTTCGCCTCGATCCGGTCGGCGCACCGGAACTCCAGGACCGCAACGGTCCCGCGGGGGTCGTTGTCCTCGAACCACACCGTTCCGCCGTAGAGGTTCATCATCACGGAGACGAAGTACAGCCCGAACCCGTGGGCGGTCTGGCTCGTGGCGACGTCCCGCTCGAACACCGTCTCCTTCATCTCGTCGGTCATCCCCGGCCCGTTGTCGGCGATCTCGATCCGGACGCGGTCGGCGATCTGGCGACCCCTGATCTCGACGCGGGGCCGATCGGCGTCGTTGTGGCGGACGGCGTTGCGGACGACGCTGTCGATCACGTCGCCGGCGAGCTCGTTCGCCAGCACCCGGAGCCCGTCCTCGATGTCGCAGTCGACGGCCACGCGCTCGTGAGCGGCCGCCACCCCCTCGGCGTGCTCCCTGAGCCGCTCGCTGATCGAGACCGACTCCAGGCGCTCGGTCTCCGAGGCGGTCACGGTGTCGTTGATCGCGCGGATCTTCTCGCTCAGTTCGGCCAGGTCGTCGCACCAGCCGACGATGCGGTCGAGGTGGGCCTCGGACCCGCCGTCGACGTCCTCGCGGAGGTGCTCGGCGCGCCCGCGGATCACCAGCAGGGCGTTGCGCAGCGTGTGGCGCAACACGCCGTTGAAGAACTCCAGCTGCTCGCTGCGCCGCTGGACGGTCGCCCGGCTCTCCCGGAGCTCGCGCTCGCGCTCGATCTGGGTGAGCGCCACCTGCGTCGTCCGGGCGAGGATCTCGGCGAACTGCTCGTCCTCGGCGGGGAAGCCGGTCTCCTCGCGCCGACCGACCGCGAGGGCGCCGTGCCCCTCGAGGGGCACCGCCAGCAGCCGGCGCCCCATCGCGGCGTCGCCGTCACGGCGCTCCGTCGTCGCAGCCCTCGTCTCGTACGCGCGGAACACGGGATCGGACGGATCGTCGACGACCAGTTCGGCCGCGTCGCGCTCCCGTTCGAGGCGCTCGCTGACGGCGACTGGGCGGAGCTCGTCGCCCTCCGCCAGGAAGACGGCCGCGGCATCCCCGTCGAGCACGCGGTCCGCAAAGGAGACGGCCAGCTGGGCGATCTCCCACTCGGACTCCGCCGTGATGAACTCCCGCGTCGCGGACTGGAGCGCCTCCAGTCGGTCCTGGCGGCGCTGCTGGCCCGTCACGTCCCGGAGGACGATCAGGCGGCCGCGCTGGGCCCCGTGCTGGTCCTCGATGGCGGTCACCTGGGGGTCGTAGTAGGTGATCTCGCCGTCGCAGCGCACGGCGTACGCCTCGTCGCCGCTGAGGGCGCCACAGAGGCCCGGAGCCACCGCGTCCAGCGGGTTCGCCCGGACGTCCGGTCCGAACCGGTCCAGGGCCGTCCGGTTGTGGTCGACGACCTGGTCCCCGTCGTCGACGACGAGGACGGGATCGGGGAGCTGGTCGACCAGCAGGTCGCCCGCCAGCGGCGAGACGCGCAGGAAGTCGTAGCGGAACAGCGCCCAGCCGATGGCGACGCCGACGATCGGGATCGAGAACGGGGTCAGGGAGGCCTCCGGATGGACGTGAAGACCGAACCGGGTGGCGACGTCGGCGCCCAGGCCGACGGTCGCGGCGACGGCGATGGCGGCGGTCTGTCGGCGATGGACCGCTCTGGCCGTCATCGCGAACCGGAGCAGCACCGCGTAGGCCAGCGCGACCGCGACGTAGCCGTAGACCAGCTCCGCGTCGCTGATCGGTCCCGCCGGAACGTACGGGGCGGTGATCCCGTGGACGGTCACGAGGGTCGCGTCGGCCGGCACGCTCGCCAGCCCGTGGAGCGGTGCCGTCGCGCGGACGATCACGAACGCGGCGGGGACCGACCACAGGGCGGCGAGGTATCGCGGCCGCAGCCACCGGTCGCGGCCGGTATACGCGAGCACGAACGCGAGCAGCAGCGGCGGGACCTGCGCGGACGCGACGGCGGTGAACGCGTCCAGCGCGTACCCGGCGACCAGGCTCCGGGTCGACAGCAGGGCCGCCTGTGAGAACCCCCAGGCGCCGAGGGCGGCCATCAGCGCCCCGAACGGTATCGCGGCCGGTTCGCCGCGGTGTCGCCAGGCGACCGTAGCGAGGGTCGCGGCCACGAGGCCGCCGAACAGGCTGCCCGCCACCGGCCACGCGAAGGTCCCCATCGAAGTGTATCACTGCATGACCAGTTACTGGCTTATTGCTTGCGGCTTCGTACAGGTCGCTGTCATTCCGCGCCGACGCGGCCGCCCGAGTGCAGGCGAGCGATCGGACGAGCACGCCGACAGTCCGCACCAGTCCGCTACCTTTTTGCCCGCACTGGGGAAATTCGGTCGCATGGTGACCGTCCGGGCGCCGGCGACCAGCGCCAATCTCGGGAGCGGCTTCGACGTCTTCGGCGTCGCCCTGGAACGCCCGGCCGACGTCGTCAGGGTCCGGAAGGCCGACGAGGTCTCCATCGAGGTGACCGGCGCCGGCAGCCAGTACATCCCGGAGGACCCCGACGAGAACACGGTCGGCGCGGTCGCGGATGCGCTGGACGCCCCGGCGCACATCCGCATCGACAAGGGGATCCGGCCCGCGTCGGGGCTGGGCTCGTCCGCCGCCAGCGCCGCGGCCGCCGCCGTCGCGCTCAACCGGCTGTACGACCGCGGCCTCTCGCGGGAGGAACTGGTCCCCATCGCCGCCGAGGGCGAGGCGGTCGTCTCCGGCGACGCCCACGACGACAACGTCGCCCCGGCCATCATGGGGGGGTTTACCATCGCCACCGACGACGGCGTCACGAAGGTCTCGGCGGACGTCCCGCTGGTGGCCTGTCTCCCCGACATCGTGGTCTCGACGCGCGACGCGCGCGAGGTGGTCCCCGAGCGCACCGACGTCTCGAAGCTCGTCGAGACGGTCGGCAACGCCGCCACGCTGACGACCGGCATGCACCGCTCGGACCCCGAGCTCGTCGGGCGCGGGATGTACGACTCCGTCGTGACGCCGGCCCGCGCGAAGCTGATCGACGGCTACGAGGACGTCCGCGAGGCCGCCATCGAGGCCGGTGCGACCGGCGTCACGATCAGCGGCGCCGGCCCCGCCGTCATCGCCGCCTGTTACGAGTCCGACCAGCGCGCCGTCGGGTCGGCCATGCTCGACGCCTTCGCCGACGCCGGCGTCGACGCCACCGTCTACCAGACCCACATCGGCGAGGGCGCGACGGTCCGGTAGCTGCGGCTGCTCTGCCCGCCCCGGGCCCCTGCTGGCAGATCCGTCGACTCTTCGGCGTCTCCGTGACGAGCGCCCCGTAACGCCACCTCCTTGTTGTCAGTCGGCCACAATATAGCGGGTTTTTATGCCGCTTCGAGTGGTATGTGTGTGCATGGCACGTCGAACGGGTGGCGGCCACCGGCTGTCCGGGTTCCGACCGGAACGGATCGGGGTCCTCGCGGTGCAGGTCGGCTACGCGACAGTGATGGCAGCGCTGCTGCTCGCCGTCGTGACGCTCGGCGTCCTCCTGGCCCGCGCACCGACGGTCGCGGCCGGAATCGACGCCGCCGTCGCCGCCGGGACGGGACCGCTCTCCGGTAGCGGCGCTGCGTGGCTGTTCCACGTCGGCGTCCTCGGGCTCCTGTTCGGATCCTGGCTGCTCGGCCTCGGACTGATCGTCGACGGCCTCGTCGACTAGTCGAGGCCATCCGCGTCGACCTCGCCCACGCCGAGCTGCGCGTCGGCGCCGTCGCCGCGCGCGCCGACGGTCCGCTGCGGGAACGGGATCGCGATGCCCTCCCGCTCGAAGGCCTCCTTCACTTCCCGCACCACGGCGGAGACGGCGCCCCACTTCCGCGGCGGCGTCGGCTTGTCGATCCAGTAGCGCAACTCGAGGACGACCGCCGAGTCGCCGAACTCCTTGGGGACGACCTGCGGCGAGGGGGTGTCGGCCACCTCGTCCACGCGGTCCATCGCGTCCATGGCCACGTCCATGGCGTGGTCGGGGTCGGCGTCGTAGTCGATGCCCACGTCGGTCCGCAGGCGCAGGCGGCCCTTCCCGGAGCGGTTGGTCACGGCGCTGTCGCTGACGCTGTCGTTCGGCAGCACGACGAACTCGCCGTCGAAGTTCTCCAGCCGCGTGTTGAAGATAGTGATGTCCGTGACGATGCCCTCCTGATCGCCGATCTGGACCCAGTCGCCGATGGTGAACGGGCGGGAGAACATCAGGACGAAGCCGGCAATCAGCGACCCGAGCGTCTGCCGCGCGGCGAGGCCGACCACGATGCCGAGGAATCCGGCCCCGACGAGCAGCCCCGAGAGGTCCACGCCCCACAGCGTCATGACGGCGGCGCCGACCGTGACGAACAGCGTCAGCTGGGTCACGCGCAGGAGGATCTCCTCCTGATGGTCGGTCACTTGATCGGCGTTCTCGCTGAAGCGATGAATGGCCCTGTGGAGCTGGTCCGAGGCGATGTAGCCGACCACGACGAGGACCGCGGTGAGGCTCACGTTAACGATTCCCGGCAGGGCGGACAGGAGCAGTACCCCGACGGCCCGCGCCACGTCGACCAGCCCCCAGACGATCAGCAGGGCCAGGGCCATGCCGAGAACGCCCGACAGCTGGACGATCCGGAGCGCGATACCGGACAGCGTGGTCGGGACGTACTCCCCGACGACCTCGATCGCGTCCGCGCCCGGACCGGTGACGTACCGCGAGGCGAACACCGCCCGCCACCGGCGGACGAGCCACGGGAGGACGACCCCGAGGCCGACCACCGCCAGGAGGACGACGACGGCGGTCACCGTCATCCGGCCGCGCGCCGTCGTCAGCTGCTCCAGGAGAGCCTCGGCGTTCCGGAACAGGTCGACCACCTCGGAGGGCGCCGGCGTCGCCGTCTCGGTCCCCGTGCTCTGCATGTCCCCTCCACTCGTCTCGGTCGCCTTGTGCGTTGCCTTCGCTCACGGGCCCGCCGCGACACCGTCGGGCGCCGCGAGCGCCGGGGCGACGCTTTTCACCGCGACGCCCGTACTGAGTGACATGTCGACCGACTCCGCCTGGCAGTCGCTCCGCGACCGGTGCGACGGCCTGGACCCGGACGACGTCCTCGTGACGCCCGGGGACGAGCGCGTCTTCGTCGTCGAGCGGACCGGCCCCGACCACGTCGTCGTCCGCTTCCGCGAGGACGGCGAGCGCCGCCTCGACCGCGACCAGTTCGCGTCGCTGGCCGAGCGCGTCGACGATGAGCCGCTGGCCCTCGACGACCTGCCGCCCGGCGTCGGCCCCTACGCGGCCGTCCTGAGCATCGCGCCGCAGTACGTCGTCGACGAGACCGAACACCTCCGCCGCGTGGAGGGGGACGCCGAACCGACGACCAGCCCGTTCCTCCGCTCGCAGTGGGCGGTCCGCCGCCCGCCCGAGGAGGTCCACGACGACGCCCTCCTCGTGGCCGACTTCCTCGAGCGCCACGACGTCACCGACCGCGAGGCCCTCTCGGCCGAGGAGCTGGTCGACCTCTACGTCCTGCTGTCGGACCTCCAGTGGGGCGCCGACGACCTGCGCCGCGACGTGGGCGACGACCTGCTCGACCACGTCGGCCCCGGCGGCAACCTGCACGGCAGCTACGGCACGGTCACGCGGGCCCGCCGCGAGTACCGCCAGCTACGCGATGAGGAGGTAGTGCTGGACGCGCTGGACGACGCCGGCGTCCCGCGCGAGTGGGTGATGGGCGTCGACGAGGAGAAGCTGGACGTGGTCATCGCCACGACCGACGTCGAGGAGGACGACGTCTACGACGTCGACGGGCGGTACCACGTCCAGAAGACTGGCGTCGAGGGAGAGGCCAAGCGCTCGCACCTCCAGGGGCTGCGGGACCGGCTGGCCGAACTGGACGAGGAGGAGGCCGACGAGCTGCGCGACGAGATCGACGACCTCGAGGACCGGATCGACGACGTGCTGGCGGCGGGATGAGACCTCGTCACTCCAGCGTCCGGTTCGCGAACCGCTCCCGGATATCGGGCTCCGGGACGGGACACGCCTCCTTCTTCCCGAAGAGCCGATACCGGTTCTCGGCGACGAGGTCGTAGACGCGGTCGCGGAGCCCCGCGGGCAGGGAGACCAGCGGGTACAGGAGCGGCCAGGGGCCGTCCAGCCCGCGGAAGACCCGCAGCGCCGCCGTCGACTTCTCGTAGCACTCGCCGCCCTCGACGAGTAGCATCGTGTCGAAGTCGTCGGTGGAGTAGTCGTGGCGCTCGAGCAGTTCCTGCCCCACGTCGGACTGCAGCGGCGCGAACAGGAAGCGCCCCTCGACGTCGAACCGGACGACGAAGCGCACGAGGCCATTACAGAGGTTGCAGACGCCGTCGAACAGGAGTACCGGCTGATCGAGGTCGTCGGCGACCGCCGCGGGGTCGGACGCTGCGTCGGAGTTACGCGTCATTCTATTGAATGTAGACGTCGTGTCGACTGGTTCGGGACGAGTCCTCGTCACCGTAGTTGCGCCACCTGTGACTTGATTTTATCCACCGGACGGAGGTCTCACACCCACGCATCGAGTTCCTCGCGCCCGGCAAACGCGTCTCGGCTGGGGTACGCATCGACCATCGTGATGAGTGCAGACGCCACGCGATATGCCGGCATCGTGTCGTCGTAGAGGAGGACGACCCCAGCGTGAGTCTCGCGCGGCAGATCGCCGAAGTCCTTGACGTCGCTGGTGACCACCACGAGGTCGTGTTCACAGGGTAGGGGAGTACGTCGTCATCGTCGTCAGCGCCCTGCCCGAGGCTCTCTCGCACGTGCTCGGCGAACACGCCCTCCTTTTCGAGATACGTGGCGACTTTCGGATCGACGTTTTCGTCGAGGAGAAACAGCCACTCCGACATCTATGGCGTGTCCGGCTCGACCCCGTCGGGGCGTTCGATCGACTCCCGGAACGTCTCGAACGCGTCCTCGCGCTCTGTCTCGACGTCGGTCATCTCTCGCGGATGATCGTGGTAATACGCGAGCGCGTGATAGACGTCCGCTACGTCCAGGTCATAGCGGTCAGCGACGGTTTCGGGATCGACGTCGCGCTCCTCGACGAGTGCGTACACCTGCCGGACGCTGACGCGTAGCCCGGCGATGTGCGGTTCGTCCATGAGCTCGTGGGCGACGCGACGGCTCTCCCGTTCGGCCATGCCTGTCACTATCCCCTGCTGTCGCAAAAACGTTCCCCGCAAAATCAGCCGTCGAGCTAGTGTCTCACCACGTTTCTCTGTGAGTCGATCCCGTCGCCGGCTCAGACGCCGCGACCCTGGAGCTGCTCTTCCTCGGGCAGGTCAGCGTTGGCGTCGCCCTTCATCCCCTTGCCGATGTTCGTGGATATCTCGGCGAGCGTCTCGGGGTCGTCCCAGTGGTTGACGGCCTCGACGATGGCCTCGCCCATGGCCTCGGGGTCCTCCGCGCCGAAGATGCCGGAGCCGACGAAGATGCCGTCGCAGCCGTGGTGCATCATCAGCGCGGCGTCGGCGGGCGTGGCGATGCCGCCGGCGGCGAAGTTGACGACCGGCAGACGGCCCATCTCGGCGGCCTCGTGGACGAGGTCGGCGGGCGCCTCGTGCTCGCGGGCCCACTTCTCGCGCTCCTCGTGGGTCATGCCCTGGATCTCGCGGATGGCCCCCTTGATGTTGCGCTGGTGGTGGACGGCCTGGTTGACGTCGCCGGTGCCGGCCTCGCCCTTGGTGCGGATCATCGCGGCGCCCTCGTCGATGCGGCGCAGCGCCTCGCCGAGGTTGCGCGCGCCGCAGACGAAGGGCGCGGTGAAGTCGCGCTTGTCGATGTGGTAGCGGTCGTCGGCGGGCGTCAGCACCTCCGACTCGTCGATCATGTCGACGCCGGTGGCCTCGAGGATCTGGGCCTCCTTCGTGTGGCCGATGCGGGCCTTGCCCATCACCGGGATGGAGACCTCGTCGATGATCTCCTCGACGTCGCCGGGGTCGGCCATCCGTGCGACGCCGCCGCGCTTGCGGATGTCCGCCGGGACCGCCTCCAGGGACATGACGGCGACCGCGCCGACGTCCTCCGCGATGCGCGCCTGCTCGCGGTTGACCACGTCCATGATCACCCCGCCCTTCTGCATCTTCGCGAAGCCGCGCTTGACAAGTTCAGTGCCCCGCTTGAGGTCCTCCAGACTCTCGTCGGTCATTGTCGGCGCTTAGGTACCGACTCACTTAACCGGTGTCCCTTACGCGTGCCGCGGTCCGCGTCGGTTCGGGCCCGCCCGCTGGCCTCCAGAAGCGTTATCTCCCGCGGGTCGCAGCCCAGTCACATGGCACGCGTCGGTCGCCGGGTGGAACGAGCCGTCGCCCGATACTTCGACGGAGCCCTCCCCGAGCGCGAGGGACTGCCGCGGTACGTCGCGCCGCTGCCGACGTGGCTGGAGGACGTGGGACTCAGGCTCGCCTGGCCCATTGCGCTCACCAACCTCGTCGGCACGCTGTTCGGCTTCTGGTACTACGCCGGCCGGCCGCTGGAGGCCGCACCGCCGCTGGTCGAGGGCCAGCTCGGCGCGGCGCCGCTGGCCGCGTGGCCGCTGATCCCCGACTCGCCGGTGGCGACGATGTTCATCGGGCTCTCGCTGGTCGCCTGGCGGCTGGACTGGGACGTAGAGCCGCTGCACGCGCTGGCCTTCTTCGGCTGCATCAAGCTCGGCCTGTGGACGCCGTTCGGCCAGCTCGTGCTCAACGGCCCCGGCGGCATCCCGACGTGGCTCTACTGGTTCCTGATCCTCAGCCACCTCGCGATGGGGCTGGAGGCGTTCTTGATCCACCGCTACGCACGCTTCACCGTCTCCGCCGTGGCGGTCGCCGCCGCCTGGTACGGGTTCAACGACGTGGTCGACTACTTCGTGCCCGTGCTGGAGGGCCCGCACCACACCTGGCTGCGCGCGGAACCGACGCTGCCGAACGCGGCGGGCATCGCCTTCGACCACACCGTCCTCGCCCACGAC
>SDGW01001503.1_pt1 | contig 15692 bp, 13 predicted proteins | sample 2873831 | NCBI WGS metagenome assembly SDGW01 (sample SAMN08132700, study PRJNA421101) | hypersaline lake metagenome | isolation source: celular fraction 0.22 microns magnesium sulfate-rich crust from ephemeral... | place: Spain: Penahueca Lagoon, Toledo | collected 2011-07
CTCGGCGTGGACCCGAAGGCCGAGGACGTGATGGAGCGCCCGCCCCGCGAGGCCAGCGAGCCCGTCGTCAACGACAGGGTGCTGGCCTCGGTGGGGTTCATCGGCGTCCTGATGACCGTGACCGGTCTCGGCGTGTTCTTCTACGGTCTCGGTCTCGCGGGGCTCGTCGTCGCCCAGACGACGCTGTTCACCTTCCTCGTCGTCATCGAGTTGGTCCGGATTCAGCTCATCCGGTCGCGCTACGACCTCTCGGCGCTGTCGAACCGGTGGCTGGTGGGTGCCATCGGTCTCACGCTCGCGCTCCAGTTGGCCATCCTCTACACGCCGGTTCGGGAGGCGTTCGACGTGGTCGCGCTCGAACCCGCCTCGTGGTCGTGGATAGCGGTCGGGTTCGTGGCGTTCGTCGGGCTAGCACTGGTCGGCCGAGCGGGTCTCAGTCGGTTCTTCGACAGGTAACGAAGGGTAGACGAGAGGGAGGGCCCTCGGTTTCAGGCGGCAGGAACGCTTACCTATTCGTCCGTCGAACGAAGGAGCGTGGCGGTCACGGCCGAGACCATCGGCGCGGTGCTGGTCGGCGGGGTCGCGCTCGCGCTGTTGGTGGCCAGCGCGCGCGTCACCGTCGAGCGGTCGGTGAACGTCGCGCAGGGCTACGGCGTCTCCGAGGAGGTCGTCGGCCTGACGGTGGTCGCGGTCGGGACGAGCCTGCCCGAAATATCCTCGCACGTCATCGCGTCGGTCGGCATCCTCTCGGGGACGCTAGACTACGAGGTCGCCTCGGCGACGGTGCTGGGCGGGAGCGTCGGGTCGTCGGCGGCCCAACAGCTGCTACTGGTCGGAGTTCTCCTGCTCGGTGCGGGGCGCGTAACCGTCTCGCGGGCGTTCGTCCGGTCGAGTTACGTACCGATGGTGCTGGCCATCGGACTGGCGCTGACGCTGGCGGCCGACGGCACGGTGTCGCGGACCGACGGCCTCCTGCTGGTGGGCGCGTTCGGAGCGTACCTCTACTACACCTACGACCGCGGCCAGCGCGTGACGCTCCCCGAGGAGTGGGAAGACGAGGTGGGCGACGTGCGGTCGGACGCCGCGGTCGCGGGCGGCGCGGTGGCGGTCGTGCTGGCCAGCGCGTTCGTCGCACTCTCGGCGCTCGAACTGCTGGTGGCGAGTCTCGGTCTCGGCGGCTCGCTGGTCGGCATCGTCACGTTGGGCGTCGGGTCGGCGCTCCCGGAACTCTCGACGCTCGCGGAGTCGATTCGGCGGCGACGGCCGACCTTGGCGCTCGGGACGCTGGTCGGGTCCAACGTGGTGAACCTGCTGGTCGCGGTGGGCCTCGGGGCGACGATTTCGAGCTACCGGGTTCCCCCGGCGGTGGTGCTGTGGGACCTGCCGGTGTTGCTCCTCGGCGCGCTGGCCGCGACGGTCTACGTCACGCGCTTCGCCGAGGGCGAACTCCGGCGACACCACGCGACGTGGTTCGTCCTCGCGTACTTCGTCTTCGTCACCGGGCACCTCCTCCTGTTTCCGAGCGGATGAGACGGCGAGGAGCGCCGAGACGTGACTATAGACGTTTAATGGCATGTTACGGGTTGTTCTAAAGCTTCTCTGCGTTGCTTTGGGCCGTACCGCTTCGCGGGCGCTCGGCAGTGCAAACGACAGCGAACGCTCGGTGACTCGTTCCACCGAGGCGCGCACGTCGAACGGTCACCTTCGAACGCCCTGCGAGCCAACCGACCCGGAGAATGGCGGGGCTTGGTAGAACACGGTTCCCGCCCCGGACGCTTCGAGACCCCCGTCGAGATAGTACGTATATCGACACACGGTTTACCGCGGAGGAGAGAGCACCGAGTGCCGGAGAGCCAAGAGCCAAGACCCGGCGCGGTTCAAGACCCGATATGACGCTCCTGCTCACCGGCTACGAACCGTTCGGCGATCACGACCGCAACCCGAGCGCCGCACTCGCCCGCCGACTCGACGGCGAGCGCGTCGCGGACCTCGAGGTCGTCGGCGACGTCCTGCCCGTCGAGTTCGACCGCGCGGCCGACGAGATGGCCGCCCTCCTCGCGGAACACGACCCCGAGGCCGTCGTCGCCACCGGTCTCGCTGCAGGCAGAGCCGCGGTCAACGTCGAACGCGTCGGCGTCAACGTCGCCGACTGCGCTGGTGTTCCGGACAACGCCGAGGAGCAACCCCGGAACGAACCCATCCGGACCGACGAGGGCGCGCCCGCCGCCTACTTCGCCACGCTCCCGGTGGTCGAGGTGGTGGCGGAGCTCCTCGACGAGGGGATTCCGGCACGCGTCTCGAACACCGCCGGGACCCACCTCTGCAACAGTATTCTCTACCAGACGCGCGCCCGGTTGGAGGCCGACGGCCGCGGCGACGACGTGCCGATGGGGTTCGTGCATCTCCCGCTGACGCCCGAGGGTGCCGCGGAGAAAGCACAGGACGGCGAGGCGACCAGCGGCGGGGGCGTGGAGCCGAGTCTACCGCTGGAACGACAGGCCGACGCGGTTCGCCGGACGTTCGAGGTGACGGTCGGCGACCGGGAGACGAGTTCGTAAACACCATTTGACGATATCAACCAGTGACGAGCGAGTGATGCGGGAGGTACTCGAAGACGGCGAAAACGTCGGCGACTACGACCTGCTGTATCACTTGGACAATCCGCACCATTCGTGAGGGACGCAATCCCACTCCGGAAGCCGTGGCATCACTCCGAATCCGCGAACGCGGTCAGCACCGCGGATTCGGCGCGTCGGAGGAGTTCCCCGGCGGTGCTGCTCGCACAGTCCAGTTTCGCGGCCACCTCCTCGACCGTGCCGGTCCGAGGCACGTCGTAGTAGCCGACTTCGACGGCGGCCTCCAGCGCGGCGCGCTGGCGGTCGGTCACGTCGGTCGGCGCGGACCACCGCGAGAAGTCGTGGACCGCCTCGATCTCCGCGTCGAGGGTCCCGGCGAGGTCGTCGTAGAACGCCCCGAGGCTGTCGGACTGGCCGACGGCCTCGAACGTGACTCGGCCGGTGTCCCGGAACACGACCGGCGGGACGAAGACCAACCGCGACCGCGCGACGAGTTCGAGGACCGGTCCGCCGAGTTCGTACTCCGACTGGCCGACGAAAGCGTAGGTGCCCCCGTCGCCCGCGACGAGGTGGGTCGAGACGACCGACTCGGCAGATTTGAGCACGTCGGCGGTCTCGTCGGAGTCGGCGTCGAACCACGAGAGCGTCCGGACCGACGACATCGGCCCCCACATCAGCAGTTCCATCCGCGAGGCTGCGTGGCCCGCCATCATCCGGCGATGAATCGGGTGGGCTAACTCGTCGGCGTAGCGGACGCCGAACGTGACGCGCTTCACGACCGAGGAGACACACGTCTCTTATTTATAAATAGCCGTCTCAATCCGGGAGAATATAGAATTGGCTCGGCTTCCAAGCGACGAGCATGAACGCGGACACCGCCGAGCGAGCGACCGCCGAGGAGTCCGACGACGAGGTCACCGAGACGAGGGTCGCGACCGTCTCGGTCGGCGACGGGCGCACCGTCGCGTACGCCGAGTACGGAGCGACCGCCGAGGAGGCCGACACGACGGACCCCACGCCGGTCGCGCTGTTCCACGGGACGCCGGGGTCGCACCTCCTCGGGGAACTGTACGCCGAGAAGGCCCGTCGGCGCGGCGTCAGACTGCTGGCGATAGAGCGGCCCGGCTACGGCGACTCGACGCCGTGGCCCGACCGGACGCCGACCGACGCCGCGGAGTACCTGCACGCGGTGCTTGCCGACGCGGGCGTCTCGGAGGTCGGCCTCGTCGCGTTCTCCGGCGGCGCGGCCCACGCGCTCGCGGTCGGTGCGGTCCGCGAGGAGTTGGTGCGGGAAATCGACCTCGTGTCGGGAGCGACCCCGCCGTCGCTCGCCGACGAGACCCCCGCGCCGATCCGCCTGCTGGGGACGCTGGCCGAGCGGACGCCGCGGGTCTTTCGGGGTCTCCTCGGTGCACAGAGGTGGGTCGCCGAACGCGGTCGCTCCTCGGTCGTCGTCGGGCAGTACACCGCGGACACGGACGAGATACCCGACGAGAAGGCCGAGGTCGTCCGGCAGGACTTCGTTCGAGCGCTCGACGGGCGGCGCGAGGGGATGCGAACCGAGAGCGCACAGGCCGTCCGGGAGTGGGAGTTCTCGCTGGCCGACGTGACGGTGCCGGTCAGGATATGGCACGGTGCCCGAGACGAGAACGTACCGGTGGCGGGGGCGCGACGGGTGGGCGAGCGACTGGCGAACGCGGAGACGAGGGTCTTCGAGGAGGAAGATCACCTCACGACGCTGTTGGAGAGTCGGTCGGCGGTGTTGGACCGGCAGGCGTCGAGCGACGACGAGATGTAGTCGAGAGAAAAACGACGCTGTGAACTCAGAGGTCCTGAAACGCGCCTACGAAGTCGTCGTGGTCGTCCAACTGCTCGCGGGCGTCGTCCACTTCGTCTCTCAACTCGTCGATTTCGGCTTCGAGTGCGGCGTACTCGTCGTTTTTCTGTAGCGCCTCGGGGTCCTTCTCGGCTTCGAGGACCGCCTTCTTCGAGACCAGCGAGTAATACTCCTGTAGTTGCGCGCCGTAATCGACGCGCGTGAGCATCTTCTCGACTATCTCCTGGAGTTCGTCTTTCGAGACCGGTTTGACGAGGTAGTCGTCGAACCCCATCTCCAGAATGTCGAAGTCGGGTTTGACCGCCGTCACCATGACGACCCGACAGTTGAACTCGCGGTCGCGGATGACCTCCAGCACCTCGTCGCCGGACTGGCCGGGCATCCGGCGGTCGAGGAGAACTACGTCCACGGTGTCGTCGAGGACGTCGAGCGCTTCGTCGCCCTCGTAGGCACTCAGCACGCGATAGTCGTCTTGCAACCACATCGCGTAGAGGTCGGCAACGTCTTGCTCGTCGTCGACGACGAGAACTGTCGATTGGTCGGGAGACATGGTATAGGGCGGAGTCGTATCGCCTCTGGTTACTGACTGAATCATGCAAGAAGATGGACTTATATCTTGTGGTTACGGGCTCGAAACCATCCCGATGACAGAAATCGGTGAAGTCGGGGGCTCTACGCGGGGTTGGACCGCCGGTCTCGAATCGGAGACGGGAGGGTCGCGGGGCCGACGAGCCGTCCGGACCGCTCTCTAATCGATACGTGTCCTGTTTCCTGCTACCGCCGCGACTATTAGGACGAGTCGGACGCGCGACGTATTTTTTCGAGTCCGATTGCGGAACAACTAAGGCGGTCGAGACGATAGCCGTGGTTGGCTATGTCGAAGACCAGTGATCGTTTTTGCCACGGGCAGTGAGCCGGAGACGACTCCGGAGCAACGCTTCGAGCGCCTTCTGAACCTACCGCCGAGTTCGAAGCTCGTCTACAAGGTGTTAGAGCAAGCGGACGCACCGTTGACGCAGGGTCAGATACGTGAGCAGGCACTCCTGCCGGCACGGACGACCCGCGACGCGCTGAGCAAACTCGAAGACGAAGGACTCGTCGTAGAACAGTTGTACGTCCCGGACGCGCGCAAGCGGTTGTACGAGCGGCGGTCCGTCGAAGCTCCCGAGGAGGCCGACTTCCCGGCGTGAGTCGGGCGAGGTACTTAAAGAAGCGGCATACCAAGCAGTACACCTAACCGTCTGTTGGACGCTTTTCGGAACGCCTGTCAGACGCCCCGGCGTCGCAGGCAGGGAGTCGTGCTTAAACTGTGCCTCTGACAACCGGGGCGGTCTCCGCCGCCCTGATTCGAACTGGGTAGCGACGCTTCCGTTCGGAACCGTCGTTCCGGAGTGTGCAGTCGCGGTCGGTCGAAAAAAGGCCCGCCGAGCTACTGGAACGCCTGTGTCATCGCCTGATACGTCCGGTCCACGTTCCACGACGAGATGAACGTCGCCATCGCGTCTTCGAGGTTCGTCAGCGTCTCGGGGTCCACCGCGAGACCGTGCGCGGTCGAGGGCGGTTGTGCCTCCGAGTTCTTGAACTCCTCTATCTGGCTCCGGAGGAACGGACCGAACGCGTCCTGTGGCACGTCGGTCCGGGGCGGAATCGACCCCTTCTTCGGGTTGAACCGGCGCTGGGCGTCCACGCTCCCGACGTAGCGCAGGAACCGGGTCGTCGCCTCCGGCGACGGATTGTTCGCCGGGAAGGGGAACGAGTCCATGTTGAGCATGTAGTAGCCCTCCGTGCCGGGGAAGGTGACGTGGTTCCACGCGTCCGGGAACTCGAACCCGCTCTGTCCCCGGTACATCCCCGCGGCCCAGTCGCCCTGATGGAAGAAGCCGGCACTCCCGTCGATAACCTTGCTGTTGGCCTCGGTCCAGCCGACGGACCCGGCGTCGTCGTTGAAGTACTGCCGGTAGTCTTTGACTATCTGGAGCGAGTTCTTGATGGCCCGCTGGTTCTGTTGGACGTTCCCTTTGGTGAACGCCGTGTAGGTGTCAAGTCCGTGTTCCCCGAGCAGGACGGTCGTCCAGAGCTGAAGCGTCGACCAACCCGATTGAGTCTGGTGGGCCATCCCCGCGGCGTCCGTGTTGTTGCTGACCTGCTCCATCGCGCCCACGAGGTCACTCGGCTTCGAGATGGACGCGGGGTCCACGCCGGCCTCCTCGACGACCGAGACGTTGTAGAACAGGTTGTTGATGCGGTGGATGTTCAGCGGCACAGTGACGTAGTTGCCCGACGGTCGGGCGGCGTCTTTCGGCCCCTGAAGGTAGGCGTCTTTCATGCCGTTTTTCGACCACACCGACTGCTCGATGTCCTCCAGTTTGTTCGCCCGAGTGTACGGCAACAAGTTCGCGCCCGGCCACGCCTGCCACGAACTCGGCGGATTGTCGTTCAGCACCCGCTTTTTGATGACGGTCTGTAAGTTCTGCCCTGCACCGCCCGAGACCGGATTCTGGTTCACTTGGATGTCGGGATACCGTTGCTGGAACCCCGGTCAGCCCTTCGACGTTCTGCTGGAGACGGACGGTCGCGGTGACGAGGAAGCCGGCCACGAGGACGACGAAGACGCTCTCGGTCGCCTGCACGACGACCGGACTGAGGCCCGCGACGACGCCGAGGTCCGCGACGCCGAGGACCCCGAGCGAGACCAACACGAGCAGGAGGTGTCGCCGGATAGTGTCGAGCGCGGTCCCGCGGGCCATCGCCTCCAGTTTCTCGGCGAAGACGACGCCGTAGGCGGCGAACGCCACGCTCCCGAGACCCTTGACGACTTGCGCGACGACCGACTGCTCGACCAACAGGACCGCGACCCACTCCACCAAGATGACGACCACGAACCCGGCCTCGACGCGCCGGAGCGTCTCCAGCGAGAACCGCTGTTCGTCGGGCGCGGGCGCGAGCGCCGACTCGTAGTACACTTCCCGCATCGAGAACGCGAGGAAGACGATGCAGAAGAGCAACGCGCCGTGACCGAACGCGGTCAGCGCCCGCGAGTGGACCACGGTCGCCGCGATACCGAGGAGGCCGTAGATGGCTGCCGACGCGCCGACCGCCGCGAGGTAGCGCCAGAACGGCGTCTGGGAGTCCAACCGGTTCAGCCGGAGGTTCAGGACGGCGTAGTAGCCGAAGAAGGCCGCCGCCGCGGTCACGAGGACCGACGCGAGGAAGTGGACGACCGCGGCGCTGGGGTCGCCGGAGGCGTGCGCGGTGAGGGGCGCGAGCGCCATACGTGTCGGGGCGACGAATCGAGGACACTTAAATACGGGCGGAACTCGGTGCGAATCGAGCCGCGAGGTCCCCGCCAGCGCCGGGAGATTGAAAGCCTCGGCGCACCTCTAGTCTGTCGTGCACTCCCACGACCCGGACGAGACGCCCTGCCCGGTCTGTGGCAAAGCCTACGACCAGCGCGTCGTCGTCGAGCGAGGCGACCGCTGGGCGGACGTGTTCGGCGGGCCGTCTCGAAGCGCGCCTGCTTCCCCTTGGCCAGTGCCCGCGAGACGAGCGCGTCTATCTCGTCGGGCACCTCGTCGGCGAACGCGCTGGCTGGCGGCGGATCAGACGCTCGGACCGCTCGAATCACGGCGTCGGTCTCGCCGACGAAGGGCGGGCGGCCGGCGAACAGTGCGTAACAGAGCGCGCCGAGTTGGTACACGTCGGTCGAGGAGTCCGGCCCGCCGAACTCGTCGGGCGCGACGTGTTCGGGCGCGAGGAAGGCGGGCGGTGCCGGACGGTCCTGCACCGCACCGAGGAGGTCGCCGAAGCCCCACTCGCCGACCTTCGGGACGGGCCACGCGCCGAGCGTCCGGGAGAACCCGACCGCGCTCGGCCGGAGCGCGCCGTGGACGACGCCGCGAGCGTGAGCGTGGGAGACCGCGGTGGCGAGACAGTGGGCGTACCAGACCGCCCGCTCGAAGCCGACCGAGCCGACGTGTTCGCGCAGGCTCCCGCCGTCCAGAAACTCCGTGGCGATCCACGGCCGAGGAGTCGGGCCGCGCGCGAGGACGGGGGCGACGTGCGGGTGGTCGTCCACGGCCGTCCACGCCCGCCGAAGTCCGCGAGGTGTTCGAAATCGCCGCGATTCGCGTCGATTTCGGGCGGGGCCGGGAGTTGGTCGGGCGGACCGCGGTCGTCGGTCGTCGCTCGGGTCCGGCCGCCGCTCGCGTTCCCGTCCTCGTCGTCGTGCGCTGGCGAGTCTCCCGCACCGCCGACCCGAATCGGTCGGCCCGACCCGTCGTCGTCGGTCACGGCGACCACGCCGACGTTGCTTCCGAGGAGGTCGGCGATGTCGGGTGTGGTCTCGATGGTCTCCGGAAAGCCGTCCTCGTCGAGTCGCGTGACGAGTCGCCGGAGCGTCTCGGCGGCGCGTCGGCGGGCGAGTCCGTCCTCCTCGCGCACGAGGTCCGCGAGGCGACTCAGCGCGGGTTCGACCGCGTGGGGGTACTCGCGGGCCACGTCGGAGACCGCGACCACGCCGTTCGCCCGGACGAGCGGGTCCGAGTCGTCCAGACTCTCCGTCACCTCCGAGAGCGCGGCGTGGGCGCGGTGAGGGTGGTGGTCGGCGACGTTGGCCACGGCCCACGAGGCACCCCGGCGGACCCACTCGTCGTCGTCGGTCAACAGCGGCGCGAGGTCGGACTCGACGGAGACTCGCCGCGAGTGGTCGGGGTCCTCGGCGAGTTCCGCGAGCGTCCACGCGGCGGCGGCGCGCTCGTCGGGGTCGTCGCTGGCGAGGTCGGCCGCCGCCGAGTCCACGTCGTCGTCGGCCCGGCCCCAGCGTTCGCGGGCCTCCTCGCGGAGCGTCTCGATGCGGTCGCGCTCGCGGCGCTGGTCGGTGTCTGCGCGTTCGCTTCGGTCGTCCGCGCGTTCGCTCTCGAGGTCCGCACGCTCGCTCCGGTCCCCTTCGCGGCCTGCCATTCGTACGCCGGGGTGTCGCGCCTGTCGGATAAGTGTTCCCTCCTCGGCAGGACGCCAGCGCGAGAAGTTCGGAGACGACTCGGAGAAGCGGGACCGCACGTCGGCGACGGCTGTTCGACGGAAGTTCCGAGAAAGGTCGCAAGAGCTAACATCCACCGGTTCGTGGCATCGGGCAACGCGACATGGGTATCGGGCCAAAGCAGTGGGAGTGCAAGGACTGCGGGCGCAAGCACCGCACGGACCGCAAGCAGTGCGTCGAGTGTGGCTACAGCGTCCTGCGGCCGGTGGACAACGAGCAACGACTCGGGAGTCTGACGAACGCGCTGTTGGCCCTGCTTCCCGCGCTGTTGGCCCTCCTCACGATGGGACTCATCGCGTGGGTCATGTTCCTCTGACCGACGAGGACTCCGGCTCCGACTCCGATTCCGACCTCGACCCGGACCCTGACTCCGCGAACGCCTCGGATTCTTCCGACGAGTTTCTCGCCCAGACGAGACACCCCGCGAGCATCAGGAGCGTTCCGTAGAGCGTCGGCGTCCCGAGCGTCAACACCGGACGCAGGACGCCGACCAGTCCCTCGAAAGGCGTCCCGGCGAGCGCGCTCCGGACGTTCGCCAGCGTCACCGCGAAGTTGGCGACGAACGCGCCCGCGACGAACAGGTTGCGGGCCGGGCCGCGCTCCAGTAGGTAGAGGAGGGGCACCAGCGGAAAGACGAGGAAGACGGCGTAGAGCAACAGCGACGGGAAGCCGATGACGATGGCCGCCATCGTGGCGAAGACGGCGACGAGTCGGTCCATCGCTCCCGACACGTTCCGGTAGCAGTAGCCGACGGCGGGCGCGAGGAGACCGAACGCGAGCGGGCCGTACAGCGAGGGGTCCAGCCCCGGCAGGGCGACCGAGAGCGGTCGCCGGAGCGTGAGCATCGCCGTCCCGGCCGGAAGACCGCCCGCGAACTCGGCGCTCGACAGGCGCGGCAGAATCGCGACTTCGACGTAGGTGAGGTGGGTTTCGACGCCGAAGGCCGCGACGCTGAGCGCGAACAGGCCCGTGCCGGTCGCCGTCGCGGTCGCGACCGCGCGCCACGCTCGCCTGCGCAGGAACCAGACGCCGACCGCGGCCGGGAACAACTTGACGAACGCCGGGAGCGCGAACGCGATTCCAGCCGCGGATTCGCGCCGGTCGGCGAGCCACCGGAACCCCGCGACCAGCGCGAGCAACAGCAGGAAGTTCGTCTCCCCGTAGAGCAGGGTCGAAGCCGAGTGCAGCGACAGCAGGCAGAACCCCGCGACGAGACTCCGGTCGAGCCACGGGAGCGAGTCGGGGCGGCGCTCCTCGATGGAGCGCACCAACAGCACCGCGACGCCGAGCGCCGCCGCGACGTTCAGGAGCGTGAACGCGGCGAAGGCGGCCTGCCAACTCCCGAGGAGGCCGAACGGGTAGAAGAACAGAATCGAAACCGGCGGGTAGACGTAGCCGTACTCGGGGTGCATCGGCGGCGAGACCGCGTAGAGCTCGCCGCCAGCGAGCGCGGCCTCCGCCGCGAAGTAGTACACCTGTAGGTCGATGCCGACCAGCGTCGGGTGCTGGAGCGCGGTCGCGACGAGACCGACGACGCCCAGCAGGACGCCGGAGGCGAGGACGATTCTGGCGTCGGTGGGGTTTCGAGGTGGAGTCACGGGTAGGGGCGTGGAAGTGGGAGTTACAGGTACTCAGTCGTCGGCGTCCGCTTCCGGCGACCAGTCGTCCAAGGTGCGCTGGACGGCCTCCTCGCCGACCGCGCGGGCCAGCGTCTCGAAGCCCGACCGCTCGGTCCGGTCGTCCGCGCCCGCGAGTAGGCGCGAGACGATGAACTCCGGCGTGGACTTGCCGACGGTGCCGAACCGCGGCTGGTAGTCCACTTCGAGTTCGAGGTCGTCGTCCAGTCCCTCCGCGAAGATGCCGTCCTTGCGGGCCTTCTCGGGCAGGGGCTTGAGGTCGTCGGCGAGGTGCGTGACGAACACGCCCAAGGCACCCCGGTCGACCGTCAGGCGGACGAGGCCGTGGAGCAGGTCGGCGGCGCTCCCCGGTTCGGTGATGGCCTCGAACTCGTCGACGAGCATGAGAGTGTTCTCGCCCTCGGTCAGCGGCGGGACGATGCTCCGGAGCGTCGATTCCAGCACGCCCGCGTTGAAACTCGCGTGCCTGCGGTGGAACACGATGTCCTCGGAGATGGCGACCTCCGCCTCGTCGGCGGGGACCGGTAGACCCATCTGGGCCAGCAGGGCGACCTGACAGAGCGTCTCCAGCAGGGTCGTCTTACCGCCGGAGTTCGCTCCCGTGAGGACCGACACCCGGTCGCCGCTCGGCGGGTCGGGGGCGGGGTCGTCCGCGGGCGACCCGCTGGCGGTCCCGCCCGGCACGTCGTGGTCGCCGACGGCGTAGGTGACCGGCTGGACTGCCTCGTCTCCGGCCTCGATGGAGACGTTGCGGGCGTTCCGGACCGCGAAGCCGTTGTCCGCGAACGCGGGCCGGGTGAGGTCGAAATCGACCGCGAAACGCGCCAGCGAGAGGTTGAAGGCGAGGTCCGAGACCGCCGCGGTCGCGGCGTCGATGGCCGACTGGTTCTCGGCGATTCGGCCCCGGAGTCGCCGGGCGACCGACCGCTCGCGCTCCTCTGCGGACTCGCGGAGGTCGTCGGCCAACTCCCGGAGCGTCGCGTTCACGAAGTCGGTCGCGTCCACCGCCTCGTCGGGCGTCGCGTCCCGGACCCGCCGGAACCCGGCGTCGGTCTCGCTCGCCACGTAGTCCACGACGACCTCGCCGAACTCGGCTCCCGCGCGGGCCTCCTCGCGTATCTCCTGCATCGCATCGAGCGAGTCGGCCGACAGCGATTCGACGCCCGCCAGCGCGTCACGCAGGGAATCCAGTTCGTCGTCCACGCCGCGGGCGACGTCGCCGCCGTCGAGGTCCGAGAGCGCCGACGCCGCGGCTTCGAGGTCGGCGCGGTCGATGTCGGCGACGCGTGAGAACGCGCCCTCCGAGAGACCCGCGTCGCGCAACGCGAGGACGGTCCGGACCGCGGCCTCGTCGCCGCCGATGCGGTCGTCCTCGGCGTACTCGGCGAAGGCGTCGAGGACGTGCTGGCGGGTCTCGCCGTCGATTCCGGCCCACGAGTCGGCCGCGTCCATCACCGAGTCGAGCCGCGACTCGGCCGCCTCGCGTTCCATGAGCGGCGTCAACACTCGAATGCGGTCGGCCGCGTCCTCGGTCACGGCGTAGTCGCTCGCCACGTCGAGGAGTTCCTTGTAGACGGCGCGGGTGTCGCGGGTCGCCAGCACGGACATCCCCTCGCCGCCGTTGGCCCGGCGGAGGATGCGGGTCGCACGCCCGCGAGGGAGTCCCGCGGCGACGAGCGACCTGACCTCGCCCGACTCGATCGCCTCGACGGCGCGCTCGGTCCCGAGTTCGGCTTCCAACCGCTCGCGCGTCTTGGGCCCGACGCCCCAGTACTCCTCCAGTCGCATACCCGAGACGTGAGTCCCCCGGCTCTTAATGGTTGCAGAAGCGTCGTCTCGCCGAAACTCGACGGACGGCGGGGCGGCGAAGGGAGAACGCGCAACTGGATTCGGGCAAATCGACGGTCCGCGGGACGACGAACTCGAACTCGCTCCGCGACCGCGAACTTCTCACGTCTCTTCTCACCGTCAGTCTCTTTTCACGACACCGAAATGTCGTTGTACCAACCGAATCGACCTCCGTCCGGGCAAGCAGTTTCAAGTGACAGTCCGGTGTACGAGCGTGCGGGGAAATGGGGGACGACGACACGAGAACGCGGAGTAGCGCCGTTCACGACGAACCCGTGGGGCGGATGGGGCGGCGGCGGTTCGTGAACACGCTCGCGGGCCTCGGGTTCGGTGCGCTCTCCGCGAGTCTGCTGACGGCCGAAGACGTGCAAGCCGCGGGGAGCGACGAAGTACCGATAGTTTACGGACTGACGCGGGACGGCAGTTCCGATTCCGAGGAGGGAGACGCTGGCACCGTCGAACCGCGCCGGAAGACGGTCCCGGCCGACTGGTACGACGACTTCCGGTCGGCCGTCGCGGCCCACCGGACCCTCGACGTGATTCATCGCGAGGAGGTCGCCAGTTCCGCGGTCTCGCCGGGAGAGTACGGCGGCGCGAACGCCACCATCCGCGTCGAGATAACCGCCGAGAAGGTCCGAGGTGCAGTACCCGAGCGGGTCGAGGACACGCCCGTCGAGGTCCGACGCGTCGAGGGGGCCGGCGACCACCAGCGCGACGCCGATTCCGCGGCGCTCCGCGACGGCGGGCCGCTCCGAGATAGCTGGTCGCCCGACCAGCGCGGGCGAGACGGCGCGGGCGTACCGGGAAGCGTCGCGGTCGCCAGCGAGAAACTGTTCGGGACGCTCGCGCCAGCGATGCGGGACCCCGAGAGCGGGTCGCTGTACTTCGCCACGGCGAACCACGTCTTCGGCGGCACCGGCAACGGCGGCGACCCGCTGTATCTCCTCGACGGCGGGAAGACCGAAATCGGGTCGGTCCGGTCTGGCTACCCGAAGTCGGACGTGGTCTGTGCCGAACCGACCGACGGCTACCGACCGCTCCACCGGATTCGCGACGAGCGGCCGGGGCGTGTCCTCGGGCAGTTCACCAAGGCCGGTCTCGCGGACCTCAAGGCCGCGGGCGAGAAGTTAGAGAAGATCGGAGCCACGACCGGCCACACGAAGGGGAAGATTCAGGCCGTGGACGGCCTGACCTGCGCCTACGGAGCCATCTGCAAGCGGGGCCAACTCAAGTGGGGCGAGGAGTCCGGCTTCGGCGACGGCGACAGCGGGTCGGTGAACTTCCACCCGGACCCGGACGACCCCGACGCGGGCGTGCTGGTCGGCGGGTTCAACAACGCCCGGACGTGGTGGCCCGGCGAGGACTACGTCTGGGGGACCGCGGCCTATCACGTCACGAACAAGCACGGGTTCACGTTCTGAGTTCGAGCCACGTTCGCATTTGTTTTAGACGCGTCTAGATTTCTTATACACGGGTAGATATTTCTCGTCGGGCCGTTCCCGTTCGCTCTCTCCGGCGATGTCGTGCGCGGTCACGGTCGGGGCCGGTACCGGACTTCCCGAAGACGAACTCCACGGAACCCGAAACCGCGGAGGTTTCTAGTCGTCCAAGAACGCCGACAGCAGTTTCCGCTCGCCGACGCGCAGGTGTTGGTGGAACGTCGGCGCGGAGACCCCCAGCGAGTCGCTGACCTCCTCGCCGGTACTCTCCCGTGGCCACTCGAAGAACCCGGCGTAGTACGCCGCGTCGAGGGCCGACCGCTGGCGCTCGGTCAGGTCGTCTTCGAGCGCCGACTGGAACTCTTGGACCGTCTGGTCGGGACGTTCGCGCTCGCGCTGGGCCACGACTTCGGTGCCGGGTATCCCGTCCTGAATCGACTCCACGACCGAGCGCACGTCCGCTTTCCGGGGGAGTTCCACGACGCTCCGACCGCCGTCGGCGTCGAACTCGACGTCCACGAGCGTCCCGCCGTGTTCGCCCAGCGACCGGAGCGGCGACGGGCCGGTGTAGACGAACTCGAAGAGGTTGCCGTCGTCGTACTCGTTGACCAGTCGGACCTGCTCCACGTCGGGGGCCGCCTCCGCCCGCTCGCGCACGCGGTCGGGAGCCAGTCCCTCGACGGTCATGAAGTAGACGAACGACCCGTCCGTGGTCATCGTCACGCCCTCCAGCGAGAAGGTGCCGCCCTCCTCGCGTGTGACCCGCGCGAAGAAGCCCTCGCCGTCGCGAATCTCGAACTCGACTTCGACCACGCTGTCCGAGAGGAGCGCCTTCTTGTTCTCGGCGGCGTTGATGGCGTGGCCGATGGTCTCGCCGAGTTCCGCCAGCACGGCCTGCTCGCGCTCGTCGAACGCGTTCGCGCGGTCGGCGTAGACGCAGAGGACGCCGTAGACTGTCTCGCGGTAGCGCAGGGGGATAGCGGCCGCCGACTGGTAGCCCCGTTCGAGCGCCACCTCCCGCCACGGTGCGAAGTCCTCGTCGTCGGGGACGCTCTGGACGACCTGCACCTCGCCGGTCTCCAGCGCCTTCTGGCCCGGCCCCTTCGGCGTCTCGTCTCGCATCGAGAGGAGGGCGTCGAGGTAGCCCTCCTCGACGCCCGCCCACGCGGTCGGCGTCGCCTCGTTGCTCCCGGCCATCGCCTCGCCTGTCCACGCGAACTGGTAGTGTTCGGACTCCGCGAGGCGTTCCGTGACCGCCTCCGCTATCTCCTCGCGGGTCGCGGCCCGGACCAGCAGTTGGTCCACGTCGCGGATGAC
>SDGW01000560.1_pt1 | contig 15689 bp, 11 predicted proteins | sample 2873831 | NCBI WGS metagenome assembly SDGW01 (sample SAMN08132700, study PRJNA421101) | hypersaline lake metagenome | isolation source: celular fraction 0.22 microns magnesium sulfate-rich crust from ephemeral... | place: Spain: Penahueca Lagoon, Toledo | collected 2011-07
CCCGGCGCTGACGGGGAACGCGATCCGGTGGAGGATCGGTCGCGTCTCCGCGTCGGGCGGGTCGAACACCACCACGTCGCCCCGGCCGCCGAGTCGCGTCGGCGCGCCGGGCTCGGCGTGGCCGACCAGCCCGCCCCAGGGGAACCGCTCCGTCGCGGTGACGACCACGAGGTCGCCGCGCTCGACGGTCGGCTCCATGCTCCCGCTCTCGACGGCGACGAACGGGGGCCACGCGCCCGCGGCCGCCGCGACGACGAGCACGACGAGCAGGACCGCGGCGGCGGGCGCGAGCAGTCCGGAGACGTTCCGCTTCACGTGGGACAGGGAGAGAGGAAGCGGCTTGAGCCTGTCGGCGCCCCCCGACGCGTTCCGCCGCCGAGTCGCCCCCGACGGCCGGCGCCTCCCGACGCCGAGATGGCCCCGATGGCAAGACCTTAGGCGCGTCCCGGTGACCGTCCCGCCATGACGGATCGGCTTCCACCCCTCCACGAGACCCACGAGGCGCGCGGCGCGACGTTCACCGACTTCGGCGGCTGGCAGATGCCGGTCGAGTTCGACTCCATCCGCGAGGAGCACGCCGCGGTCCGGGAGTCCGTCGGCGTCTTCGACGTCTCGCACATGGGCGAGATCGAGGTGTCGGGGCCGGACGCGACGGCGCTGATGAACCGGCTGACGACGAACGACGTGACGGCGCTCGACCCGGGTGACTCCCAGTACGCGGCGATCACGAACGACGAGGGGATCATGCTCGACGACACCGTCGTCTACCGGCTCCCCGACGGGATCGACGCCGGTGAGGGCGCCGACGCGCTCGCCGGCATGGACCGCGACCTCGACGCCGGCGACGGCGACCCCGCGTACCTCTTCGTCCCGAACGCGGGCCACGACGAGCAGATGGCCGAGCGGTGGACCGACTACCGCGGCGAGGCCGGGCTCGACGCGACCGTCGCGAACGTCACCGACGACTGGGCGATGCTCGCGGTGCAGGGACCGGACGCGGCGGATGCCGTCGACGACGCGACCCCCGCGGACCGCGTGGTCGGGCTCTCGAAGTTCGAGGCGACCGTCGCCGCGGTCGCCGGCGTCGACAGCTGGGTCGCCCGCACCGGGTACACCGGCGAGGACGGCTTCGAGGTCATGTGTCCGGCGGCCGCGGTCGAGGACGTCTGGGCTGCGTTCGTCGGCGGCGACGCAGACGGGGGTGCACAGCCGTGCGGGCTCGGCGCGCGAGACACCCTCCGGACCGAGATGGGCTACCTCCTCTCCGGACAGGACTTCGACCCCGACGACGAGCCGCGCACCCCCTACGAGGCGCGGATCGGCTTCGTCGTGAAGCTGGACACCGAGTTCGTCGGTCGGGACGCGCTGGAGCGGCAGAGCGAGGAGGGAGTCGACGAGCGGTTCGTCGGCGTCCGCCTGCTCGACCGCGGCGTCCCGCGCGGCGGCTACGCCGTGACGGACGGCGACCTCACCCGGATCGGGAAGCTGACCTCCGGGACGATGAGCCCGACGCTCGACGAGCCGATCGGGCTCGGCTACCTCCGCGAGGGCTACGCCGACGCCGGCACCGAGGTGAGCGTCGTGGTGCGCGGCGACGAGAAGCGCGCCGAGGTCGTGATCCCGCCGTTCCTGGACCGGTGAGCGCGGCGGACGGATCGAGGGACGTGGCGGGGGCGACCCCCGACCGGCCGACCGGCAGCGATGAACCGGCAGACGATTTTTAACGGGCGGGAACGCGTCCAAGACTCATAACCGCTCCGAGAGAAGGCTCGGGTATGGCGCACTCGGAGCCGGACGGCGACGCGGTCGACGCACCGGAGTCCGACCTCGCGGTCGCGCGGGCCGCGGACCCCCGGCCGATCGAGGCGGTCGCCGCCGACCTCGGCCTGCGCCCCGATGACGTCGAGCCGCGGGGCGACGGGGTCGCGAAACTCACCCTCGACGCGGTCCGGTCGGCGACCGCTGACACCGCCCCCGGCGACGGGACGACCGTCCTCGTCACCGGGATGACCCCGACGCCGAAGGGCGAGGGGAAGACCGTGACGACGGTGGGGCTCGGGCAGGCGCTCGCGGGGCTGGGGGAGTCCGCGGCGGTCGCGGTCAGGGAGCCCTCGCTCGGCCCCGTCTTCGGGGTGAAGGGCGGCGCCGCGGGCGGTGGGTACTCGCAGGTGCTTCCGATGGAGGCGATCAACCTCCACTTCACCGGCGACATCCACGCGCTCACGGCCGCGCACAACCTGATCGCCGCCGCGCTCGACAACCACCTCCATCAGGGGAACGACGCGGGGGTCGACGTACGCCGCGTGGACTGGCCGCGGGCGCTCGACGTCAACGACCGCGCGCTCCGCGAGACCGTCGTGGGGCTCGGCGGCCCCGCCCGCGGCGTCCCGCGCGAGGACGAGTTCGTCATCACCGCCGCCTCGGAGCTGATGGCCGTCCTCGGACTCGCGGAGGACCTGACGGATCTGAAGGCCCGCATCGGGCGGATCGTCCTCGCGGAGGACGAGAGCGGGGACCCGGTCACCCCCGACGACCTCGGCGTCACGGGGGCCGCGGCGGCGCTCCTCCGCGACGCGTTCCGCCCGAACCTCGTCCAGACGGTCGAGGGCGTCCCCGCCCTGGTCCACGGCGGCCCCTTCGCCAACATCGCGCACGGGACCAACACGCTCGTGGCCGACAGGGTCGGTGCTTCGCTCGCCGACTACCTCGTCACCGAGGCCGGCTTCGGCGCGGACCTCGGCGCCGAGAAGTTCGCGCACATCGTCGCCCGCGAGGGGGTCGTCCCCGACGTCGCGGTCGTCGTCGCGACGGTCCGCGGGGCCAAGCGCCACGGGCTGGAGATGTGGCCGACCGACTTCGACGCGCTGGACGCGACCGACCCCGAGGCGGTCCGGGCGGGCGTCGACAACGTGGCGCGTCACGTCGAGATCGTGGAATCGCTCGGGATCCCCGCGGTCGTCGCGATCAACGTCTTCCCCGACGACGCGGAGTCGGAGCTCGCGGCCCTGGAGTCGACGCTTTCGGACGCAGGGATTCCGGCCGCGCGCTCGACCGCCTACCGCGACGGCGGCGAGGGGGCGACCGGCCTCGCGGAACTGGTCCGCGAGCGCGCCGGAGCCGGGACGTTCGCGCCGCTGTACGACGTCGAGGCACCGCTCCGCGAGAAGATCGAGACCGTCGCCCGCGAGGTGTACGGCGCCGACGGCGTGGAGTACGTCGACGGCGCCGCCGACGACATCGACCGCGTCGAGGCGTGGGGGTACGGCGACCTCCCCGTCTGCGTCTCGAAGACGCCGTACTCCCTCTCGGACGACGCCTCGCTGACCGGCGTGCCGGAGGGGTGGACGCTCACCGTCCGCGAGGTATCGCCGTCGGCCGGCGCCGGCTTCGTCGTCGCCAAGACCGCCGACGTGATGACGATGCCCGGGCTCCCCGCCGAGCCGGCCGCAGAAGACATCGACGTGGACGCCGACGGGGACGTGACCGGGCTGTTCTGACGCCGTGTAGGCGGGCGCGCGGCGTCGCCCCCGCCGCGTCCCGGACTCAGTCGCCGCCGTCGAGCGTCCGTTTCTCCTTCTCGACGACCTCGACCCCCGTAATTCCGGTGTCGGGGTACCCCCCGTCTTCGTCCTTCTCCGCGGCCTTCACCATGTCCCAGACGACGTTGAGTCCGGTCGTGACGCCCTCCAACGCCTCCATCTCGCAGCCGGTCTTGCCGGTCGTCTCGACGGCGACGGTGAGCTCGATCCGGTCGTCCCCGACCGCGAAGTCGGTGTCGACGTTCGTGATCGGGATCTGGTGGCACATCGGGATCGCCTCCCACGTGTGTTTGACGGCCTGTACCGCGCCGACCCGGGCGGTCGCGAGCACGTCGCCCTTCCCGACCTCGTCGGCCTCCACGGCCGCGATCGTGGAGGGGGTCAGCCGGATCTCGCCGCGAGCGACCGCGCGCCGGCTCGTGTCCGGCTTCGCCCCGACGTCGACCATCCGGACCTCGCCGGACTCGTCGGTGTGGGTCAGCTCCCCCGCCGCCTCCGTTTGCTCGTCACTCATCACGCATCGCCTCGGGAAGCCGGTCGGGTAAGTCCGTCGCCACGAGCCCGTTCCCGTGCGCGTCGGCCGCCGCGTCGCCGGCCAGGCCGTTGACGTACGCCCCGACCGCGGCCGCTCGGAACGGGTCGGTCACGGCCGCCAGCGCGCCGACCGTCCCCGCGAGCACGTCGCCGGTCCCGCCCACGGTCATCCCCGGGTTCCCCGTCCGGTTCAGCCGCACCGCGTCGCCGTCGCTGACGGCGTCCACCGCGCCCTTGACGAGCAGCGTGTGGCCGATCTCGTCGGCGAACGACCGCACGAGCGCCGCGCGCTCGTCCGGGTCCTCGGCGGTCTCGCCGCCCATCCCGACGAGCTCGCCCTGATGCGGCGTGCAGATCAGCGTCGCGTCGGTGTCGACCTCGGGGACGACGCGGAGCGCGTCGGCGTCGACGACGGCCCGGCCGTCGTAGCCGTCGAGGAACTCACGGACGAACGCCAGTGTGGCGTCGTCGTCGCCGAGCCCCGGGCCGAGTACGACGACGTCGTTGCCGTCGGCGAGCTCCGCGACGCGGTCGACGTGGGCCGGGTCGAACCGGTCGCCGGGGAGCCCGCGGACGATGAGGTCGGCGGAGTACCCCTGCACCTCCCGCGCGACGGTCTCCGGGCAGGCGACCCGGACGAGGTCGGCGCCGGCCCGGAGCGCGGCCCGCGCGGACAGCGACGGCGCGCCGGTGTAGGGGCCGCCGCCGACGACGAGCACCTCGCCGTTCTCGCCCTTGTGCGAGTCGCGGGCGCGGCCGAGCGCGAGCAGGTCGCCGGGGCCCGTGTACCGCTCCGCGGCCGCCGGGATCCCGATGTCCGCGACGGTCACCGCGGCGTCGAGCGCGCCGAGCCCCGGCTTCTCGTCGTGGAAGGTGACGACGCGGTCGGCGTCGACGCGGACGGCGGACTCCCCCCCGGTCGGCTCCCCCGTGTCGGCGTCGACGCCCGAGGGGACGTCGACGGCGACGACGAGGGCGTCGCCCTCGTTCGCCAGTCGCGCCGCCGTCCGCTCCGGCTCTCGGAGCGCGCCCGAGACCCCCGTCCCCAGCATCGCGTCGACAACCACGTCCGGGTCGCCGAGCGACAGGTCGGTCGAGTCCGTGACGGTCTCCGTCGGGATGTCGGTCGCGCCGAGCGCCTCCCAGTTCTCCCGGGCGATGTGGGTCCGGATCGACTCCGGGCGGCCGAGCAGGTGCACCCTCGCGTCGTACGCCGAGAGGAAGCGCGCGGCGACGAGGGCGTCGCCGCCGTTGTTCCCGCGCCCGCACAGCAGCGCGACCTCGGCGCCCGGCTCGGCGATCGCCCGCACCTCGCGGGCGACCGCGTTGCCGGACGACTCCATGAGCTGTTTCCGCGGCACGCCGAGCGCGGCGGCGTTGGCGTCGACCGCGGCCATGCGTTCGGTCGATATCATGCCTCCCGATCCGCGCCCCGTCGGATTAAGGGTGGGGTCGCCGCTTCGCCCCGCCTGCGCTCGGAATGAAAATGTTGAAGCTTTTCGGTGCGGAATCCCGCAGACAGAACCCGTGCGACCCGCTGCACATCCCGACGCGCCGACGCGGTCCGACCGGCTCCCGTCCGCCGCGGACGCGGCGGTCGGCGGATCGGCTCGTCAGAACGTCGTCCGCGTCCCTCCCGAGAGCGGTCTCCGGCGGGCGACACGCGAACGACGGACCCGCGCATGAACATCGGATTCTTCACCGACAGCTACTTCCCAGGCGTCGACGGCGTCACCTACACGATCCAGTCCTGGCGCGATCGGTTGGAGGACCGAGGCCACGACGTGTACGTCGTCTACCCGGCGAGCAGCCACGAGCCGGACGACCGAGAGATACCGGTGCGGTCGCTGCCGAACCCCTTCTACCGCCAGTACCGCGTCCCCCTCTACCGCCGACTCTCCACCCTCCCCGACCTCGACGTGGTCCACTGCCACGGCCCGGCCTCGACGGGACTGATGGGGCGCCGGTACGCGAAGAAGCGCGGCGTCAAGTCAGTCTACACCCACCACACGCCGGTCGAGGACTACTTCGTGCAGGGGCTCAAGCTGGAGTCGCTCTCCGACGTCGCCGGGCGCGTGTACGTCGCCTACGAGAACCGGTTCCTCCGGTCGTTCGACTGCGTCACCGCGTCGACGTCGCGGATCCGCCGCGACGTGGCCCCGCGGAAGCTCCCGGTCGGCATCGAGACGGAGACGTTCCGGCCCGTCGACGGCTCGCGGTTCGAGCGCGACGAGCCCACCGTCGGCTACAGCGGGCGGATGACCCGCAACAAGAACGTCGACGAGATCCTCCGGCTGGCCGAGCGGATGCCGGAGGCGCGCTTCGAGCTCGTCGGCGAGGGGCCGGTGCGAGACGCGCTCGAACGCGACGCCCCGGACAACGCCCGGTTCCGCGACTTCCTCCCGCGCGAGGACCTGCCCGCCTTCTACTCCGCGCTCGACGTCTTCGTCACCGCCTCGACCTGCGACACCCTCGGGCTCTCGACGCTCGAGGCGAACGCCTGCGGGACGCCCGTCGCCGCCGCCGACGTCTCCCCGTTCGACGAGACCATCGGCGAGGCCAACGGCGCCCGGTTCGCGTACGGCGACCTCGACGACATGGAGCGAGCGGTCGGGGACTGCCTCGACGGCGACCGGCCGACCCGGGAGGCGGTCGAGGGGTATTCCGTGACGCGCACGATAGACGAGCTGGAGTCCATCTACGGGGTGTCCTCGTAGATGGGGGCGGACAACGTCGACGTCTTCCAGCGACTGGTGTTCAGCGTCCCGTCGCTGAAAGCCCAGATACCGGCGCTGGTCGGTCTCAGCGTCGTGTACAGCGTCGTCGCGTACGTCGCGCTGTCGGTGTCGATCTTCGCCGAGCTGCTGCCCGATCCCGTTATCATCCTGCCGGTCGCGGTCCTCCTCTTTCTCCTCCCGTTTCTGTTCGCCGGCGAGCTGTTCCACCGGCTGCTGCCGAACTACCCGCGGTCGTGGAGCTTCTTCCTCGCCCTGGTCAATCAGCTCGCGCTGTTCGTCTACGCGCTGGTGCTCTCCGGCGCCAACGACGTCGGGAACGCGTGGAGCATCGTCTGGCTCCTCTTTATCACGATCTACCTGATCAACATCCTCGCGCTCGTCGTGTCGACGGGGATCGACCGCTACAAGCGGATCCTCCTCGTCTCGCTCGCGGAACCGGCGGCGCTGATCGCGGCGTTTTACGCGGTCGCGGGCGGAAACCTCGGTTTCTCGACGTACCGGCACGTGTTCGCGTTCGCGTCGCTGCTGATCGCGGCCGCGTTCCTCGTGCTGGTGCTCGCCCTCGTCGATTACCTCATCCGGAGCAACACGGACGTCTCCGCGTTCGCGCTCACGTCGGGGATCCTCCGGAACGACCGGGAGTCGCTCGACCTCGGCGTGGAGGCCGAACCGGCCGTCGAAACCCTCGCGATCGACAACGGCGACCGGCTGACGCTCGCCGCCCCCTGGGTCCACCCCGGCCCGCTGGGCGGGTTCGGCGGCGGCCAACTCAGCGGGAACGTCATCGAGGCCCTGAACGACGGCGCCGACGAGCACGGCTTCTTCCTCCACGTCCCCTGCACGCACAAGGAAGACCTCTCGAACCCGACCGACGCCGAGAAGATCCTCGACGCCGTCGCCGACCCCGAGGGCTCGGGTCGCGCCTCGCGGCTCGTCCACGAGGACTACGGCGAGATCGAGTTCTACGGGCGCCGGTTCGGCGACAAGCAGGTCGTCTATCTCCACAGCGAGGGGATCGACGACTACGACACCGGGGTGTTCATGCGCGACGTCGACGAGTCCGAGGTGCTCTTAGTCGATCTCCACAAACACGACATCCAGGACGGGCCGACGAAGGAGGTCCAGTACGGGTCGAGCGAGGCGGACCGCCTGAAGCGCCACTTCGACGACTTCCGCGAGCGGCTCGCCGAGGAGCCGCTCGGCGAGTACGCGGCCGGGTTCGCGGTCGAGCGCACCGACCAGGACATGATCGCGCTCGTGGAGTCCGTCGACGGGCAGGACGTGCTGACGATCGGGATCGATACGAACGGCGTCACGCCGGACATCCGCGAGATGGAGACCCGCCACGGAGAGGCGTTCGACGAGGTGCTCGTGTTCTCCACGGACACCCACGCCTCGATCTACGAGCTGGCGAACATGAAACAGTCGAACGTCGACGCACTCGAAGCGGCGATCGAGCGCGCCCTCGACGACGTCTCGCCGGCGACGATCGGGCTCGAAAGCCGGCGCACGGCGCCGCTGAAGCTGCTGAAAAACGACTACAACGGGCTCGTGTTCAGCGTCAACATTCTCATCCGCCTGACGGTGATCGCGCTGGTAGTGCTGTACGCGCTGCTCGTGCTGTGGCTGTTCTTCTGAGCAGGTCTCGCGGAGCCGGGTTTATAAAATACTGCGGATACCAGCGTCGTTCCGCTATTCGCGCTCTCGAAGCTCGCTGATGTGTTCTTCGAGGTCGTCGATAGCGTCTGTGACTTCCTGACGAGCAGACTCACTCAACTCCTCTGCCTCCTCCGCAGCCGTTTCGAACGTGTCTCGGACACGCTCGAGTGCCTCATCAGTGGTGTCGGAGTCACTCATATTCCGTGCGTAACGTTCCTCTCCTCGAGGGTAAAATCTGTGATTGAACGAATCAGCCGTCAGTGAGTGTCGGATGACCTCGCGGTACTGAATATGCGCTATGCGATACAGAGCGTGTAGTCAACGGACAGACGTGCCGATCCTGTACTGAAATTAAACCGACTTTCAGTCATCGAACCGTTGATAGCTAGTCTACTGTATTGTTCCTCGGGAGAACGAGCAAAGCCGGTGCGGTAGACGTAATCACAAGCAATATTGTCGGTATCGGCACCCGAATGTTATAGGAACTAGGCGAGAAGACCTACGGCTTCAATCGTGGGAGCATGTCACTGTGTCTGTGTTCAGCGCAGAACGTGAACTGGCAGTTGGAACTGGCGTCTGGCAATATCTAGCCAATTACGATGGTGATGCTACTGACCGCCGTCGGTGCTGTTGTCGCCGCATTCGTCGGGTTCAATATTGGCGGGTCGTCCATCGTTTCCGTGATCGGTGGAACGGTCATCACCGCTCTCTCGTCTTTCGGGATTCCAGCGAGTCTCGCCGTCAGCACGACGTCAACGATCATCGGCCTCGGATGGGGGGTCGAGCGAGTCGGATATCGACGCTGGCAGAGTTAGTGACGCCATCGCCTGAGCGTCCAGATGTAGCGGTCTCGACCGGCGCACTGGTCACTTCACGTGCCGAGGATGCCCCTGCCGGCCCGACTATCGGGGACGTTGCCCGAGGCGAGGAATCGGCCGAGAAGCCGGATGAAACCCGAATATCCCAGATATCGGTGCCGAGGGACCGGCAGACATCGACCAGCGAAGCCTCTTCGACCCGGCGGCGGCCAAGCGTATCGTGACGATGTGGGTGTTGACGCCGTCGCTGGCGATCGGCGGCTCATACCCGGTGTTCGCATTCCTGCTATGAGCCATACGCGCGCTGCATTCAGCGGCCCTGACCGAGGTGAACTGCTGTCAGCAGTGCCGTGCCGAATACAGAGGGCGTCTCTATCAGAGCGGAACCTCTCGATTGTCTGCCTCAATAGCCAAAGGGTTCACCCCTCGCAAGCCGTACGTGCCAGAGAGGAGGGGATTGTATGGAGCTCGATATTAATGGCTGACAACCTCGGACTGAAAGAGAGTGTCTCGATGGCACTCGGCGGCATGATCGGAGGTGGTATCTACGCCGTTCTTGGTGTGGTGGCGAACATAACGATGTCCGCCATTTGGTTCGCGTTTCTCGCCGCCGGAATCGTCGCGATGTGTGCGGGCTACTCCTTCAACAAACTCAACAGTCTCACAGAAAACCGGGGCGGCTCTGTGACGTTCGTCCAGTGTTATCTCGGCAACTCAACTCTAGCCGGAATCGTCGGCTGGACGCTTCTGTTCGGCTACATCGGCTCGATGGCGATGTACGCCTTCGCATTCGGTGAGTTCACGGCCGCCTTCGACGTCATTCCGAGACGCGTTTTGGAGGTCCCGGCCAGACCGCTCATCTCAGTCCTGGCGGTAGCCGGGTTCGTCGGTCTCAACCTGCTCGGGTCGCGGACCACCGGAGCCGCAGAGAACGTCCTGGTCGCACTGAAGGTCGGCATTCTCGTCGCGTTCGGTATTCTCGGGCTGGTGTATGCGTTCGGATTCAGTGGTGCGCAGTTCGAGTATGGTTTCAGCCATCTTGGCGGGTTCGACCCCCTCATGGCGGCGGCCATCTCGTTCGTGGCGTTCCAAGGCTGGCAGCTCCTGTACTACGACCAAGAGGGTATCGAGAGTCCCGTCGATACCATCCGGACGGCCGTGTACATCTCCATTCCGGTCGCCGTTGCCATCTACATTCTCGTGGGAATGGTGACGGTGAACCTCGTTCCGCAGGCCCTCACATCTCACCCACACGTCGCGCTGAAGGATTCCGCCGCACTGATGATGCAACCCTACGGCCTGGCACGCGTCGGAGCGGTCGTCCTCGCGCTGTCGGCGTTGTTCTCGACGGGGAGCGCCATCAACGCGACCCTGTTCTCGTCGTCGCATTTCGCCAAGGGAATGCTCAGTGACGACCTACTGCCCGATCAGATCGGGAGTTCGGATGCTGACGGCATTCCCGAGCGGACAGTCCTCATACTGGGCGCCGCCACTGGAGCGTTCACGTGGTTCGGAGGACTCGGTGCTATCACCTCGTTCGCATCGCTCTCGTTCATCCTCGTGTTCGGGTCAATGAGCTACCTCGCGTTTCGCCAGCGTGATCACGACGGGGTGAACGCCGTCATCCCCGCAATCGGAACGGTCGGCGCGCTGGCGTTCTTCCCGCTAATGATGTACAACCTCTACACTCGCGAGCCAAACACCTTCTACGTCGTGTTTGGTATCGCCGCCGTCGTGCTTGCCGTTGAACTCCTCTACTTCGAACGCGACGTCATCGAGGAGGAAGTCGAAGAGTTCGACCCAGATCTCGACGCTGTCGACGAGATCAGCTGATCCTGTCCGTTCAGCGTCTTGTCAATATAAGGACGCGCGATACGTCCGGCACTCGCTTACTAAACACCTCAGATACGGTCAGAAACGCCGAGACCGACTCAGAGGCCGTTATCACGGGCTATGCCGAAGAACCGTTCAGGCACTCATCTTCGCCGGGTTCACCATACCTTCCTTGACGCCGACGTGGATGAGCAGGATGTTGACCGGATAGGCCGCGATGAGTCCCATCGTGAGCGAGAATACCAGTGCCGTCCAGAACAGTATCTCGCCCATGCCGGCCTCGCCGGCGAGCCAGACGTCCGTTCCTATGGCGACGACCTCCATGACGGTGATGCTGGCGGTCTCGGAATAGAAGGCGTCTTTGAGCGCCTCACCGAGACCGACCCCCTCCTGCATCAGCGGCCCGACTGTCAACAGATACCCGCCCAGGTACGCTAATGTGAAGGAAAGAAGAATCGTGCCGGTCGTTTTGAACGAAAGCAGACCGACCGCGATAGAGACGCCGAGAACCTCCCCCGTCCCGCATCCTGAATAACAGTGACTGACCGAGCGAAAGCCCCTCCGCCAGAGCGAGTCGTGGTCAATCTGCGTCCGTCCCGACCACCAGTAGCCGGCGAGACCGATCGGCCCGGAGTATAACACCGTGAACCCCCAGACGAAATTCATCAAACTTGCAAGTTCAGAGTTGTTCGTCCGGAGATCCCATACGAGCACCGAGAGCGAAAGCGCGACGAGCACTCCCCACGCCGTGAGATATGTCGGATTTGTGAGGAGACCTTGTAAGAACTGCTGAATTCCCATTACTAGTCGAAGCGGGTATAGCCTTTATGATGTTTGGGTTGATTTCGTGAGCCAAGACCGGAAATCACTCGTTTCAGGTCACAGCAACCGGCACAGGCCCTATCTCTGGCGTGGCTCCGAGCAAAAATCTATTCGAGATGACAACACCTCTCGTGGTCGCTACACCTGTTTCAGCGGGCTGTCATTTCATATGAGGATATGCTCGGAAAGAGAATTTCGACAGAGCCGCTTTCGACGATGCGGAGACTATTTCCAGACCCCCTGGCCACTCGCTTATAAATCGTTGCCGTCGCGGTGATTACCTCCAAGGCCCCAGTCGCCGGCGACTGCCCCTCTGAGTCCCACCCGACCGCACCGCCGGAATCGGTGGTCTGGAGCGACGCGGATGAGCACCGACTCCAGCGTAGGACCTCCGGTCCCCTCTGGCAGTCGGGCTTCGTCCGACACCTCGCACGCGCTCTTCACGGGCGGACGACCCACTCCGAGGCGGGCGCCGCCGCAGTCGGTCGTTAGAAATTGACGTCGTTCGCCGGCTCACCGCACCGCGTCGATGCCGAGCACCGAGACGGAGACGCCGCCGAGCAGCATCGGGAGCCAGTAGACGGCGCCGCGGAAGACGAGCACGGCGGCGGTGACGGTCGAGGCGGCCACGCCCGTGGTCGGGACGAGCAGCGCGACGAACGCCGCCTCGATCCCGCCGAGCCCCCCGGGCAGCGGCGTGGCGCCGGCGACGTACGCGAGCGGGACCGCGAACAGCGCGATCTCCGGCGCGATCGGGGCGCCGACGGCGACGAACGCGACCGCGAGCGCGGCCGCCTGCAGCGTCCACCCCGCGAGCGAGAGCCCCACCGCGGCCGCGAGCCGACGCGGGCTCGTGCCCACGCGCTCGATGTCCTCGAAGAAGTTCCCGAGACGCGCCGCGAGCGCTTCCTCGACCGCGGCGGCGTCGAACCGCCGCAGCCGCCCGAGGAGTCCACCGACGGCGGCCGGGAGGCGGTCGACGATGACCCGCCGGGAGCGCCAGCCGAGCGCGATCGCGGTCGCGATCGACGCGATCAGGACGACGGCGACGGTGACGGCGACCTCCAGCCGCTCGCCGACGGCCGCGGTCGCGGCGTAGGCGCCGACGCCGAGGAAGACGAGCGAGATGGAGGGGACGACGTTGAGCACGTCGACGCTGGCGATGCCGACGAGCCCGGTCTCGTAGCGCGAGCCCGACACCTTCGCGATGAGCGCCGCGGTGACGGGCTCGCCGCCGGCCTGTCCGAAGGGGGTGACGCTGTTCGCGAAGACGGCGCCCGAGTACACGAGGAACGACGTCGCGACCGGGAGGTGGACGTCGAGCGAGCCGAGCACGGTCCTGAGCATGAGGCTCCACGCGAAGAGCCAGCAGAGCCCGAGCCCGAGCGTCGCCGCGACCAGCCCGCGGTCGGCCGCGAGCACCGTGTCGACCACTCGGTCCGCGCCAACGACCACGAACAGCACCGCGAGGATCGCGACCGCCGCGGCCCCGCCGATCACCAGCCCGCGCCGACGGCTCCCGTCCATACGACCCCTGCGTCGCTGGCGAACTTGAAACGTCTGATCGCCCCGGGGAGTCCCCGCGACCGAGCATCAACAAGAATACAACGGTCGGTCGGGTACGTTAGCGCAACCTATGGAAGACCAGCGGTTCCTCGAGTCCGAGTGGGATTACTGCCTGGTCCTCGACGCGTGTCGCTACGACGTGTTCGAGGACGTGTACGACGAGTACCTCGACGGCGACCTCGAGAAGCGCTGGAGCGTCGGCTCCTCGACGCCGGAGTGGGCGTACCGGACGTTCACCGGCGACCACGACATCGCCTACTTCTCGGGGAATCCCTTCATCAACGACCTCGGCATCCCGCTGAACGAGCTGAAGTGGGGCGCGAGCTGCGACTACGAGTGGACCGCCTCCGACCACATCAGCGACATCCACGACGTCTGGAAGACCGGCTGGGACGACGACCTCGGCACGGTCCCCCCGGAGGGGATCGCGGAGGCGTTCCGGAACAACCGGGAGGCCGTCGAGCGCGCCGACCGCACGGTGCTCCACTACATGCAGCCCCACGCCCCGTACCTCTCGCGCGGGAAGGGACAGAAGCTCAAGCAGATCCAGAAGGGGATCAAACAGCAGGAAGACGAAGAGGCCGGCGAGGGCGACGCCGAGGCGGAAGACGACGACGGGCTCCTCTCCTCTCTCACCGACTCGGTCCGGCCGAAGATAGAGAGCCGACTGGACGACAGCGAGTTCGCGCAGAAGGCGGGGCTCTGGCTGGAGCTCGACCCGGCCGACCTCGTCAAGGACGGCACGCGCGTCACCGCGCTCCGGCTCTACGAGGAGAACCTCCGGATCGCCCTCGAATCGGTCGCGGAGCTCGTCGACGAGCTCGACGGGACCGTCGTCGTCACCGCCGACCACGGCGAGGCGTTCGGCGAGGAGGGCGTGTGGGAGCACCACATCGAGACGCACATCCCGCCGCTGATGGAGGTCCCGTGGCTGGAAGTCGAGTGAGCGCGGGGTCGGCGAGGGCGGTCGTCCCCGGCCTCCCGACCTCCGGCGGCGCGGCGCGATGAAGGTCAGCCACTACTTCGAGTTCGAGGACCGCGTGACGGGCGGTATCAAGGAGTCCGTCGTCCACCAGCGGAAGATGCTCGACCGCGAGGGGATCGCGTACACGACGGAGCCGACGCTCGACGCCGACGTGCTCCACTGCAACCTGATGGGGCCCCGCTCCGTGTGGTACGCGAAGCGCGCGAGCGACCGCGGCGTGCCGGTGGTCGCGCACACCCACGTCACCGCCGAGGACTTCGGCGACAGCTTCCGCTTTACCAACGCGCTCGCGAAGCCGCTCAGGCCCTACCTCAGCCGGGCGTACGGGCTCGCCGACGCCTTAGTCTGCCCCTCCGAGTACAACCGCGGCGTGATCGAGGGGTACACCGACGCCCCGACGACAGTCATCTCGAACGGGGTCGACCGCGAGAAGCTGGCGGGCTTCGAGTCGCTAGAGGCCGAGTACCGCGAGCGGTACGATCTGTCCCCGCCGACGGTGTTCCTCGTCGGCCACGTGATCAAGCGGAAGGGGTTAGAGACGTTCGTCGACCTCGCCCGCGCGCTCCCCGACGTCGACTTCGCGTGGTTCGGGCCGCTCGACCTCTCTTTAAAAGGCCGCGAGACGACGCGGCTGATCGAGGAGTCGCCCGACAACTGCACGTTCACCGGCTTCGTCGACGATATTCGCGGGGCGTTCGCCGCCGGCGACGTGTTCCTGTTCCCGACCCACGAGGAGAACGAGGGGATCGCGCTGCTGGAGGCGATGACGGCCGGGAAGGCCGTCGTCGTCCGCGACATCGAGACGTTCTCGTGGCTCGACGACGGCGAGGACTGCCTCAAGGTCGACCCCGCCGACAGGGGCTCGGAGACCGAGGCGTTCGCCGACGCGATACGTCGCCTCTCGGACCCCGCGCTCCGCGAGCGCCTCGGGTCGAACGCGGCCGCCCGCAGCGAGGCGTTCTCGCTCGACGCCGTCGCCGAGCGGTACCGATCGCTGTACGATCGGCTGGTCTAAGTTCTAAAACCCTGTTTTTCGGCCGTTTCGGCTCTTCTCGGCGAAATCGTGTCCAAACCGCAGTTGGTATGTCGGTGAGTCGTCTCCCTGCAGGTAACATGACACGCGTGAGCGTCATCGGCTGCGGGAACATGGGGGGTGCCCTGTTGCGCGGCCTCGCGAGAACCGACTCGTATCACC
>SDGW01000561.1_pt1 | contig 15681 bp, 23 predicted proteins | sample 2873831 | NCBI WGS metagenome assembly SDGW01 (sample SAMN08132700, study PRJNA421101) | hypersaline lake metagenome | isolation source: celular fraction 0.22 microns magnesium sulfate-rich crust from ephemeral... | place: Spain: Penahueca Lagoon, Toledo | collected 2011-07
AGGAGGATGTCAAAAAGGTTCACCCCACCACAGCATATCATATACTCTAATTTAGAGTATGGTCTATTCTATAATCTTCCTTTCACTTTATCAGCCATCGGCCCGTAGTGCGGCACATGCACGTCGATGACCACCTGCCCGAACTGGATACACAGTATGATCGCGCTCAGCGATTGAATCAACTCTACTCCGCTCACGGCTGGTATGTCATGGTGAGTCGCCCACCCGCGTCCATTGAGGGCTCCAACCTGTACACATCATTTCTCGCCCGGCAATCCGGCGGTCGGATGATCTCAATTGAACAAACAACGGACGAGACAGAATGGGACGTCTCAGTCTTTGACGGTGAGGAACGAGACTTTCCCCCACATTTTGATAACTGGGAGGATGCCGTGAGGTATGTCCGCGAACACCGACCGGGCGCGGATATCGACCTGAATCCCGACCAACGCGTGCTGTACAATATCATCACCGACCATGGGGAAATTGACCCGGCAACGTTGTATGAGGCGTACCGACAGCGTGCACCCGATCCGAAAACAGAGCGGATGGTTCGATATCATTTGCAGACGCTCCACGACGCTTGTCTCATCGAAATAGCCGGGGAGAACCGCGGGCGAACCTACAGGTCTGCCGATTGACCGCGAGGTGCTCGTAACGGCATATGTCTAGCACAACTGCGACTCCCTGTCGTATTGGAAACCAATACATTCTACGACCAACTCCGTGGGCTTCCGCTAGCGTTGTGTCACTCTTCTCGATCCTGACTGTCGTGTCCGTGTTCCTTCAGATACTTGTATTCGCAGAGACCACATCGGTCACGCGAATACGGTTCTGGGGAGTGGATCAGTGCTTCGCAGTCGGAACAGCGCGTTTTGTAGTAGTCCTCGAACAGGGCCATGGTCGAATCGACACTCGAGACAGACATAAATCCCTCTCAAAACGATTCGTAACTTAGGTCTTGGGAAAACGAACTCCACTGAGCCCGTCGGGGCGGACCTCCGGTCCTCCGCTACGAGTCAGGATTTCGAACACGCGAGATGTGTTCGGCGAGCGTATAGTCGCTTGCGAAGTTCGCCTGTTTTCGCCTGCCCAGATGGTCGATTTCGTGCCGACTCTTGAGTGTGAGATTCATACTCGATTTGGCCCCCGGCGCGTCGTCGGGACGGATCACATAGACCGTCTCTGCGCGGTATGTCGCAAACAGATCGATGTTCGCACGTTGATCATCTTTAGTGAACTTCAGGAGAAACGCATCCCGGTCCGGGTTTGCACGCGGTCGTTTTACCCGTACACGGTCGAGATCTCCATCGATGTCGAAGGTGAGGTGGTACGCTGGATTGCCAAGCGTCCGGGCGACCGTTACTCCCTGCGACTCCGCGACCCCCGCGATTTCCGCAACTGGAGTGTGTACCGACATAGCACCGCTAGCAGCCAAGCCCACTATAAAAACTAAACGGTGCAGTACAACTCGCTTAACCAAGAGATCGCGCTTCCCCCAACAATATATACTTCGGTGGGACATAGCAATGGATATGGAACCCAATCCTCTCCCTGCGCCACCAGACTCAGCGGCGGCTGCGAACACACTGCGACTCTGCCAAGCCTGTGGGGAGCCTGCAGTCCTCCAAACACACGAAGATGGTGCACCAACCCTACTAGACGGGCACTATACACGAGACTGTGACCACTTGTCAGACTACGTCTGCTCGTTCCAAAGTTCGGTGTTCGGGATCGTCGTTCCCGATCAATCTCAGTCGATCATTTGGCAGTTTCAGACTGGTGGTCTCATGTGCAACACGCGGAACGTTCGGGGGTGCTACATTCCGTTGACACCGCCGATGAAGCGCCGTGAGAACATTGACTACCGCAAACTCCCAGCAGACCCCGGGAGCAACGAATTGTACATCAAACTTCCGGGACAACTCGCGGCAGGTAACTATCAATCGAATACCAGTGAGGAAGAGGTCAATCTCGACCCAGTGTGGCGGATGATTGACGAGGAACTGCCGTTCACCTACGAACCCGCCGATGCCCCGACTGGGTATCCAGAGACAGAAGAGGCATGGAAGTGGATTCGAATTACCGGGATCACGCGGAGCATTCACGAGGAGTCGGATGCGGATCGATTGCTTGCGGGCACAGATGTGACGCCACTCGTCGGCGAGCGGGTCGTTCTCGTCTACCCGAATTCCGACTGAACGAAGCAGCCGGGCCCTGACCCGAAGGCGCAAACAATTATTATACTCCTTGGTGACACAATATGTATGAAATGCGAGGGGATCGCGGCCGACAACCCGCGACCGGACGCACTGGCATTTCTGGCGTCAGCGGCGACCGCCTACAACGCGGACCATTTCGCCCCTCGCTGCCGATCCGTTGGACTCGACCCCTCGGAGGTAGCCGAAACGACCGATGAAAACTTCCTCAGGTTATTTTTCCAGCACTACGGATTTAATAGAGCGGGCGGGATGACCGCGGGCTATCCCGAGATCGCGCTGACCGCTCTCGATTCAATCGACGGACTTGATCCAGACCACCTATGGGACGCATTTAGGGACATTTGCGACGCTCGCGATATCGGCGTGAATCCGCGCATGAACCGAGGCGTCGTTCGGGGGACCGCTGAACTCGTAAACGACCGGGGCAATCTTATCGCGTGGGTCGGCGAGAGTGTCACGGACACAACCTCGATTGATCCCGCCTACGACACAATCAACGGCATCTCGGGGGTGGGAGAGAAGATAGCACGGTTCTTCCTCCGCGATGCGGTGTGGCTAACGGGAGTAGAGTCGCAGCTTCCGCCGTCCGATGTCCGCTATCTCCACCCGATGGATGTGTGGACGCGTCGTGTCACACGGATACTCTGGCCCGAACTCGACGACGCCTCCGATCCCGAACTATCAGCGGCGCTTGCGGCCGCATGCGTGGAGGCTGGCGAGTCTCATATCGCGGTGAATCAGGGGGCGTGGTTCTATCCGGCACAGAGATTGGATGGAGATACAGAGAAACTCCAACGCAAATTGCGCCCCTGACCCGCTCCATCAGCCAGCCGTTGCTGTCTCCTCATGGACACTGAACCCGTTCGTTGGTTGGTATGTGGCGATACGTTTTTCCGACCGTCAGTGATGAGATTATCCATGGGACGATACCATCCGAGCGTTCACGATTCGTTCATCAAATGTGACCAGCCTCGATGTGGGGCGAGGAATGCCCCCGAGGAGTCCGAAGAATATGATACGGAGTGCTGGCGGTGTGGGGAACCACTGGATGGAAAGCCACAGCCCGGCGACGAAATCGTTGTTGACATCGTTGACGAACAGGATGACGGGTGCGCGATTGGGAAAACGGAGGGCGGCTTCGTTCTGTTTCTCGACGAAGAGCTTGCGGCACTCGAATCCACCGTCCGAGTAACCGAAGTCGATGAAACACATGGCCGTGCAACGGTTATTGGGGAGAACAAATCAACCAACCTCCAGTGAACGGTCAACCCCTTGTTGCTCCTCTGTTGCCTCTCGTCTCTCCTGCCGCGTATGACCGAGAGAAATCTCAAGACTTATCAAATCCCGCGCATTCCTAGCCATACACATGGAGCTATCGCCCGTTCTACCGTGCGGAGGCAGTGGAACGCGTGAACTCCACGATCTGCACCTCACACGCGACCTACCAGTGTTGGTAGGACGCAAATTGGCGTCCCTGTTAGGACGCGTGGAGAACGGCCAGATCACGATATGGATCTAAACAACACCAACTATTGATCCATATGTAATTATTAACTACTCGCCTCCGTTAGAGTCGGCTGTACTATCCAACGCGTTAACTTAACGCGTTCCGCAACCGCCCCGCGCCGATACCGCCCTACCAACATTGGTAGGTCGTGTGTCTAGAGCACGAAATGAACTCAAACGACGCGCGGTTGTTCGCTGAAGGGCAGAATCACGCCAGACAAAGTGCGACTGAGATGTGCTGGGGCGGATCTTTGACCTCACCTCTCGCGCTTGGGGGAGTCTGGGTGTGGGAGGGAGAGACAGACAACGTTTCCACGAGGGGAGTTTGTCTCGAAAGTGAGGTTGCCACCGAGTGAGGAAGCACACCACTGCATTACCCACAGGCCCGTCCCCGAGCCATGATATGTGCTGTCGAGTTCACTCCCTTGATCGAGTACTGCGGTCTCAACATCGGGGATCGGGGGTCCGTTGTCAGCGATCCGGATCTCCGCGTTTTCGGGTTTTGAGTTCTCACGTATCGACACAGTAACTGATGGCGTGTTTTGGTCGTTATGTTCAATTGCGTTCTCAATGGCGTGGGTGAACTGACCCCACCCTACTTGCCCGCTACCGCGGGCTCGTTGAGGGTGGGGCTTCCCGGGTTCTCACCATGGGGAATTTCTGCTTCCACGACGGACCGTGCAGAGACCTCCACGAATCTAGTGTCATCGGTCTCCACAGCGGGTCCAGTCTCCACAGACGCTGCTTCGGACTGTCCCAGCCCTAGTCTCTGCAACCCGCGCCGTTTGACGTTCAACGCCGCGTTATAATCCCGGTCCGTTTCGAACCCGCACGACGGACACGAGTGCTCGCGCGCCCACAACGGTTTCTCCACTTCGACGCCGCACGCGTGGCATTCCTTCGTCGTGTTATACGCGGGGACTTCGACCACGTGACACGCGTTCTTCTCCCCGTGGTAGTCGAGAATGTCTTTGAAATCACCCCACGCGACTTCCTGTTTGTTCCGCGCGTTAGCGGGGCCTTCGAATAAGTCGCGAATGTTAAAGTCTTCGACGAAGACGGCGTCGTAATTCGTCGTGTAGAAATGTGCGAGTTTATGATAGTAGTCGCGTTTCTTATTGCGCATGTCCAAGTGGACTTGCGCGACGGTCTCGCGTTGCTTCTCCCAGTTACGCGACTCGTAGCGTTTGCGCGAGAGGGCGCGTTGTTCGCGTTCGAGTCGCTCGCGGTCCGTCGAGAAGTCTAGCCAATTGATGGCACGCCCGTCGGAGTCGAACACGAAGTTGAGAATCCCAAGGTCGAGCCCGACGGTGCCATCGGCCGCTATCTCGTCGGGCTCGGGTTTCTCGGGCGTCTCTTGTTCGATGGTGAACGCGGCGTACCATGCGCCCGATGCTTCGCGTTTCACGGTGACGTGTTTGATGTCGTCTGGGTTGATGTCTTGGTGGAGTTTGATCGGGATGTCGAGGGTTTCGCCGCGTACTTTTTTGAGTGTCAAGAGTCCGCGGTCGCGTGGGCCACTCTTTTTGTCGAGTTCGAAGCCTCGCTGTCGGTACGTGAAACTCTTGAACTCTCGCGGCTTCTTCCAGTTTAACTCCCCAACGTTGAACCCCTTGGCTTTCTGTTTGCCGAGGTTGGTGATGTCGTGATGTATTTGTTCGACGGTGTGTTGTGACACGGTGCTGTACACGTTGTCGAGAGCGGTCCACCAGTGTTTCAGGTCGGGGAGTTCGTCGCGAACCATCATCACGCGTTGGCGGACCGTGCCCGCGTCGTCGGGGATGTTGTCGAGTCGGTAGAGTGCGTGGTTGCGGAGTTGGCGCATGGTGTCGCGGACCCAGTTGAGACTCTCCCGTTGTTCGCCGTCGGGGAAAAGTCGGAATCGAGGACCGATGTCCATGCGTGGGTATATGGCAACGGTTTTGAGGGGGTTAAGCCTGTTGGTCTCCACGGCTGGCAGGGGTGAGCGGGCGCTGTATCCCCTCCCTGCTCGCTCGCCGGTGGCTCGCTCGCTGAGGAAGGGGGCTTAGCGCCCTCACCGCAGAAGCTAAAACGGTGTCAGCGGTGTCCGCAAGGCTCGCATCTTCGAGGGCGTTTTTGAGTTGATTGGCGTGCCCTATGAGGATGTTCATCTCGTTTCGGAGATTGTGACGGATGACTCGACTCAACAGACGCAGTCGGCGTTCACGTGCCTTGTACGCGGAAATATCCCGGATTTCTGCAAGAACATACGTAGTCTCGCCAAGAGTGGTTGGGGAGAGCCGAACGCGAACCTGACGGATTTCACCGTTCGACCGCTCAATCTGCCGCTCAAACGCGTGAGAGTCACCTTCAGCGGTAGCCCGAATTCGTTCGATAGCATCCTCCTGAGAAAAGTCTGCTGACGGAGCTATGAATTCAGAGACTTCCATCGTTTGGAGTTCCACAGCAGGATACCCATACAAGTGCTCTACGCGCTCGTTTGTGTCGAGTATCGAGCCAGTGTCGGGGTCATGGAGAAGTATCCCAACGCCCAAATCATCGAATTCCGGGGGGAGTCGTACGGTGTCCGACTTACACATACTAGGGAACACTACTATTGGAAATATAGTCCTTCACGAGCAGGGGATCGTTGCCGTAATCGACAGAGGGCTCCCGCTAGAGTCAGGATTCCTCTCCAATATCAACGTTGTCCATATCGGGAAGGGACACCACGCCATCATCACCACCATGCTCAATGTAGTCGATCCAACCGGGCTCCATTGCCACAAGGTCAGCCAGTAGAGCCGTAGTCAGTCGAACACGGTAGATACCAAATCCGGGAGCCTTGACGATCTGTCCATCCTCCCCCATGTACGCCTCCAACTGTGTTTTCGACCCAGTCGAGTCGAGTCCGATCAGAACCTCTGTTGTCTCAATACTCGGGTCTGACAGGAGAGGATCAAGATTACGGGTCTCCATATATCACAGATGGATACGAACGATATTAATGATTCTGCTGGTTCGAGGAATGGACGTTACTCTTTTAAGTCAAGTCGGTAGTGCGTGTACTTGTCGCCATCCTCGCCGCCAACGTAGGGCATCGTTAGAAGATCAGAGACGTACGAGGCCCGATAGAAATCGTTCTCGGCAGCGGACGCGTTCGCATAAATCGTCACGCGAAGTTCGGAGTCGTTCTCGATGCGATTGTCATATTCGGGAGTTGTGACGGACACTTCACGGACATTCGATAATCCGGCTTCGTCGACCCGGTCTTGTACCTTCTCGATGAGGAACGGGGCGAGGTCTGATTGCGCTTGCTTGTCGAGACCTTTGAATCGAAAGTCATCTTCGGTAACGTCGTATGTCATCACATTGGAATATACACGAGACCACTATATGTCTTGGGGTTACGTAACAGTGCGGTCACACATCGAGCCTCGGCCCGTTCCGACTCAGATGCGATTTGGGATAGTTGAACGCTTACTCCAATGATCGGCGTCGTCATCGACGTGGTTTTCTCGGACGTATTTCCCGAGGCTTCGGTCGAATTGCCCATAATGGAACGGGAATTTCTTCCGCACCACAATGCCCTCGCCCCCGTTCTCGATAACACGGCGAGCGTGGGAGATGAGATCTCGCCGGGCTTCATGTTCTGTCTCATACGTCGCCGCATCATTGTCATCTTCACAGTGGATGACTGGCGTTGTCGGGAATCCGAGTGTCTCTGCTACCTGTTCCGTCTCTGGCCACGACAGCCACAGGTTCAGTTCCGTGTCGTAGACGCCGAACACTTGGAAGTACGCACGGGCATCTCCAATACCTGTTAACTCTGCCAGAGATGGACCAACATCTTCGCATTCGGGCTCACACTCACACCCATAATGGATGCTGTGTTTCGCCCACAGCCACTCTCCAAAGACCTGCAGTCGATCCGGCAGCTTTTGATTGACCTCTTGCTGCCAGTAGAGACCGCCGTCACGATACAACGGTCGCATTGTTCCAGTAGGCTCGGGGGATGTGCCGTTTCGGGCCCGAACGGGATTCTCAACATCATTGACTAGCAGACAATTCCCGCCGTCCATCTTGTGTGTAATAACCAGCGGAACCCCCACAAAGTCGTCAATGGTTTCGAGCCCCGTATCATCGTTCTCCATCCGTTCGTCAGCGACTGTTTCTTCATCGTGCCAGTACAGCGGGAGCAGATGCCGACTGCTTTGGTACTTGATCCGAGCCCGGTGTTCTTCCCACGGTGGGGTCTCGAACTCGTCGCCCCATTTATTGACCTGCCACGTGTCAACGGACTCCGGATGGGGCGGATTCTCAATCCCCGCCCACATCCAAAACGCCTGTGGTGGGATGTCGTTCGTTTCAGCGTAGCGATGATGCTTCTGACAGACGCTTGCGCCGTTCCGCGGGATGTAGCCCCCATCATCCCAGAGTTCGCGCTCGAGGATGTGGTGAGCGTCCACCGCGTCGTCCTCACACCATGGGACTAGACACGTGTGGCTGTCTCGGTCGAATACCTGCTCTCGGAACTGCTGCCTGTGTTGGTCGTTCATAGTTGACCCAGTCGGGGTTGCTAACTGCTCACTCGGTTATGTGTGAAGAGTGCGGTCGTCGAGTGGAGGTTAGCGTCGGGTCATACTGTGAGATGGTGTGCGGGACGGCAGGGGTTTCACCTGCGACCTCAACGGGTTTTCTTTGCTCATCGCCCTCGCACGAATTGACTTACCAGCATCAATGGACTGATATCATATAAAGATTCGGCTCTCTGTGACTCCACTTGCCCGTCCCCCCGTAGCACCCGATGATATAGCGGCATAGAATACATGCGACTGGCCGACCCGCACCGCTGAAACGGACTCTGCTAGCGTCCAAATACATTTAGGGTCGTCTAGCGAACCGGTAGGTATGAGCCACAAATCGGCGCGAGATGGAGAAGATCATTGGGTACATCCGCTCAAAGAGGAGAATCAGCGCCCCTGTTCGGAATGCGGTGGTGAGATGGGGTATATCGGAGACCTTGAGAAACCGAGTGGAGCGACGCCAACAACGCCGTCGCGGATTGCCACGCTGGAATGCATCGAGTGCGGGCACCGTGTCAACAACGTCACTCTCGGCGGCTTTTAGTTGACTCCGGTCTCCGGGTCTAGCGCTTTGTCGATGTTCTCGACAACACCGACAATCCTTACCTTTAATACACGACGGACGCTCCCCTCTGCTAATGAGTTCCGACTCGGAGAAAGTCAACATCGGGTTCGAAGTACCCAAACGCGAACGCGCCCAATGGCAAGACCACGCCGACGAACTGAACATGTCCTACTCGGAATACTACCGCTCCATGATCCGCGCAGGACAGCGCGAATTCGGCCTCGCCGACGAAACCCCCACTGACGACACGCAAAACGACGACCTCGAAGCACGCATCCGCGACCAACTCTCTCCCGACCAGCCCGTGCAATTCGACGATCTCGTCGACGCCATCGTTGGCGACCTCGAAGACGAAATCGAAGACGTGCTCATGAATCTCGATGAAGCAACCTACCGGCCGCGCTCCGGCGGCTACGTTCTCGAACGATAACATCAGTCTCAGCTACCATGTCAACACAGGCGCAGGATTCCACGACTGCGGAACAGGCGTTCGAAAAATACCTGAACGCAAAAGGGACGAGCCTCTCCCAAGATACGATCTATCAGGCCAAACTTGCGTTTCAGCACCTACAGGACGCGTACGGCACACTCGAGTCGTTCGACGCCGTTGGCCCAGACGACATTCACACGTTCGTCCGATCACTCCGGTCACAGGGAACAAGCGATGCGACCATCGAAAAATATCTGAGTCACCTGCGGAATCTATATTCGTTCCACCAACGCCGAGGCAACATCGAATCCAATCCCGTCGAGATTGCCGCGGATGAAATCAATTTCCAGACGAGTTCGACAGATCGGCGGCATATTCCGCTCGACGAGATGCGGGCGTTTGTTCGGGAGTTAGCGGACCCTCATCGAGAGGCGCTTGTCGTCACCCTGCTCAAAACAGGCATGCGAAACGGCGAACTCTGTAATCTCGACCTCCGCGACCTCAATCTCGACCATGCGGGATTCACCCGCGCCTATGATGTCACCCCGCGGCAGGAAATCACGTCGCGACCGGACACGTTATTCGTGGATAATGAGATTCGGAGCGGGCAGGTCGTGAATGGTGAGCAGCGGGAGGCCGGAAACAAACGAAAGGTCCCCACAATTATTCCCATCGATTCGGAGTTAAAATACGCGTTACTGCGCTATCTTGCCGTTCGACCCGATACGTCCCACCTGCCCGCCAATCCGCTCTTTGTTTCCACACATGGGTCCGCCTCGCGCTACACACGAGACGCGCTCAGCCGCCGCGTCGCTCGCCTCGCGGAACAGAACGACTGGTACACGCAAGGTGCGGGGCTCCGGTCGAACGTGACACCGCACTATTTCCGCCACTATTTCAGCAGTCATAACCGGGACGCGTTCGGCGAAGCGGTGCTCAAATACATTCGTGGCGACGTTGGCGGGGATATCGTCGACCACTACACGCACGCGTGGGCGCTCCAAGTGAAGGAAACCTATCTCGAGAACGTCTACACGTTTTACTGAGCCTTGGAGATTCGGTCGAAGCGAGTGTCGGCGCTGGTCACCCCCAATTACTTATCAATTGAAGCTGGCTGGTACAATCATATCGCAATTGCGGCGTGAGACGCGCAGCTTTGTAACCCAGTTCCAGCTGACAGCAGCTCTCGCGCAAACCGACGAATATGGGGCTATCGCGAGGTATTAGGGATCACCATTGTTTCTAGCAGCTTAGTGCGAGCGTATCAATCACGTCCAGCTCTGTCAAAAATTCGATAGGTTGAAGGGGAATGCGGTCGTACGACGCACTATGCGAGCACTACTCTACACCGACCGCGACGAGGTTGAGATTCACGAGCAACTCACTACGATTCGCTACGACTCGGAAACGGACGAGTACGTTCTCCGCCCGTCGGACGAGTGGTCCGAAACCATCAGAGTGAACGGGGTACTTCTGACGGTTGAAACGAAGCGCGGCGATGCGCTTGCAGTTGAATTGGAGACAGACGGTCCCCTTGCCACGCCGACGACGCCAGAGGGAGACGACCCTGCGGTGTACGACTTCGGTCGCCCGGAAGTGCGGAACGAAGATGAGGCCACGTACCTACTAAACGTGTACGTGTTCGCTCATGCCGCGTATTTGGACGAGTACGACGCCCGATCAAACGGAACTGGATACAGTGATCCCCCCACAGCACAGACAGCGTGTGAGTGTTTGGAGGAGCAGGAGTCCGCGTATCTCGCGTTGTTCAATAGTGCGTGGGTCTCAGGTATGCTCGACGGCCAACCAACGCGTATCGGGGTCTACACGGACGCAGGGGTGACCGAGAAAATCGCGCCATCCGCAGACACGTACAATCGGGTGGAGTTCGCGCTCGAGGAATAAGTCCATCGCGGGAGTGGTACGAATACCGTATTCACCGACGTTCAGAGTGAATCCGGAATTCGTCGCTGTCGGAGAAGTCCTTGCCAGAGTTGGCGGAGAGATGCTCCCATGCATCACGTGTCATCCCAACGACTTCATTGACGGGGAGTGCGGTGTCGGTTTCAATGAGAACACCGTCATCGGGTTCCAGTAGTCGGTCGAGTTCCCCGGTATCACTCTCATTTGTATCCTCGATGACCGATGCGCCAGACGGAGCTTTGAGGGAGACAATGACCCAGTTGCGATCAATCGGTCGACTGTAGTGGGTGTTCGCGTGGGCAAAATACGTGGCCCATTCTTGCGCTCCGTCGTAGGTTTTCGTCGCGAAGACGCCGCGGGTGCCAAGGTCGCGTCCATCCGTCGGGGTAATCCCGCTGGAGAGGAGTTCGTTGAGATCGTCAGCGTGCGTGGCGTGGTAGTATACTGACATAGTCACACAGTTTCGATATCGGGGGCGGCAAAGCCACGAACAGTGTCTTCGTCCTCACTGGTGAATTCGTAGTCACTGAAGTCATACTCGTCACGGAGACGCTTGAAGATGGTCTCTGCGGATTCCTGTGTCAGGATACCTTCCTTACCACTGGCTGTCCCCGCACCGATATGCGTCGAGTCGAGCGTGTCCGCACGCATGATGTTGACACGATACTGATCCTCGTGGTAGCTGTTCTGCTGGATTTTGAGTCTGATGTCATTCTCCACATCTGCAGTCTTCTCGGGCATATTTATTACATACGATAGCGTAAGTATTAATATTGGGATCGGGGTTAGTAACGGAACATATTCCTCACACTCAAGATCAAGCCACAAGGGTGTGAAAACTTCGGTCGTCCGCTTAAATGGTTGCCAATGCCCGGGCTCGATGGATTGTCAGATGGGTTCTCCCCTTGTTCCGGGTCTTGAGCAACCATTCCGTACACCGCAGGAGTGCGATATAGTCTTTTTTATTCGGATTTTGTGATCTCCGTCCGTATTCAGATGGGGTTCAGAACCACCCAGTTCAGTTACCGCCTGCCCCCACTCTTCCTCACTTCGCTGATTGGAACCGCCCGCAATATTCTGGCGAGAACAGTGAGTTACTATCCATTCGGTTTATTAGTGGATTTAGCGAGCAGTATATTCTGTAGTATACCGTGCGGCCAGTCCCGTGCGTTCCAAACTCTATTCTTGATACAGTAGGGGGTCTTCGTGAGGGGCCACTACTAACTCCGGGTTAGAGGGCTTCTCGGGACAGAATATTCACTGCCCCATTCGAGGATCGGGCAGGACAGCGGTATATTGGCAGGTTTATTAATAAATATATTCCTCGATAAACCGAATTCGGCTCCGATGGGATGCCTTTGAAAGAACGGAGGGAAGCCATCGATGAATTGGTGGCAGAAATATCAATATAGGTTACTAGCAAGTAAACGCGACCGTCTTGGATACGTTTATTATCTTCTGTCCGTAAGCTCTGGGCATGCCACGAACCTGTGCGATTTGGGCCGAGGCTGGAGGAGTGGGGAAGACCACGTTCGCAACGAACATCGCGGCCGCGCTGGGTCGATTAGGACATGATGTCCTTGCCATTGACCTCGACCACCAACGCGCGACGATGACTGAGTGGACGGGGTTCGGTCACCTATCAAACACGGAGGATGAACTGAATATCACCGACTGTATCGTTGAAGAGGATCACTCGCTCTCCGAGGTGATCGTCGACGCGGGTGATTTCGATCTCGCACCGAGCCACACGGATCTGGCCCGGTTCGAGCAGCGGGTGGCCGGGGAATCACTCCCCGTCTTTTTCCTGCGTGAAGAGATCGAAAACCTCTCTGCTGAATACGAGTACTTCATCGTTGACGCGCCCGCTTCGCGCGGACTCCTCTCCGATAACGCCATCGTCGCCATGCGGAATTTGCTCGTGCCGATGCCCATGGGACACAAGGGACACGTCTCGGTGCAGGGAATTGAGGAGACCGTTGAAGCCATGGAGTCGGGCCTCAGCCGCATGCCCGGAGAGGGCATTGACTTGAGCATTCTGGGGGTCGTGCCGAACAAACTCGATCCCCAGCGAAACATCGAGGAAGCTGCCCTCGAACATCTCGAGGACCGCGGGATCATCATTCCGCGCTACATCCGAAAGCGGGGCTGTCTCGAAGAGGCGTGGAACGCTCACCTGAGTATCTTCGAGTACGCTGAGGAGTACGGACTTCGCGAGTACGAATCCGACCTGCCCGAGAAGTTCACCGATCTTGCGCGATTCATCACGGGGGAGTGGACTCCCGATAACATGAGCGATGATGATGAGGAGCGCACGGCGCTCTCGTACGATGGGCGACCAACTGAGAAACAGTCGGTCAGTAACTGAGAGGTGAGTAGATATGGGCAAGCAAGATCAGTATGATTTCGGCGGGGCCGATGAGGATCTTCCAGCCGAACCGGCGGACGATGACTCCCCGGATGGCGACGCAGCAACCCCGGCTGCGGACAGGGGTTCGGCACACGACAGCGCCGCCCACGCGCAAGCTGACGTCGGTGAACTCGATGTCTCGAATCTCCCGTTGAAACTCCGTCGAAATAACGTGACGGATTTCCGGGACAATAAAACGATCAAAGTTCTCCCCGAGACGGCGAAAGCCATGGAAAACGACGCTCTCAGGTTTTTGAGCGATGAATTCGAAGATGAGACCATGCACAAGTCGGACGCCTTCGAGATCATCGTCTGGAACGGACTGTATGATTCGGACGGAAACATCGACACGGAGGGTCTGAAACAACAGGCAAAGAAAATGGGCTATGGCCTTGGTGTTGGAGACGACTAACTAGCGACTAGCCGTTCTCATTAGTTGGGCTATAACTCTCTCCGCGAGTAGGCTGGTCGAGCGGGGTCTGATACACCACATAACGCTATATCAAATATCGGAGGAGCCCGGCAGTGTGATCGACAGGGGATTCGGAACAGAGAGACACGAGTCCGCTCTGGAGATACACTTTATTGAAAGTTACCCGATACCCGGGTGGAGGCACTGACGAACTGCGTCCCAGAACTTCACCTTGTTCTCCCGAATCAGGTCGGCTCGCGTCTGGTGTTCTTCGTTAACCACCGCCATGTAGTATTCTGCACCGAGTGTTTTGCACGCGACAGACTGACGCTCAAACCCCGTTTCGGCAGCTATCGCAATAGCGTCGCAGCGCTGCATGAGTTCCCATTCCTCCTCATCGAGACACTGTGGATCATTGAATAATCGGGAAATGTTCGGTCGTTCTGCAGGGTCACAAGCCGAGTCGCGTGTCGTTCCCTGCCACACAGCGCGCATCGCCCGCCGCTCGCTCTGTGATAGTGTCGTGTACTCGTTCGGAAACGTGATGTCCTCGGGTGTCATAGCATCCAGTTCGTACGGGGCAGCGGTGAACAGCGTCACATCGGGATGTTCGGCAGTGAACACAACAGCGTCATCACTGTCTCGCGGGAGGAGCATGGTCGACGGAAGATAGCGGAGTTTGAGCATATCGTCGCGTTCGGTGAGATACACATACCCGTCGTCCGCGTCATACCCGTATGCGTACGTGCGGTGTTGACCGACTGGTGGGGTGAGTGTGGTAATCGTGAACGGACCCGGGCTTCCCATATACGCAGTCACGTTGCGCCCGTCGCTAAAAGATTCCTCCGTCCCGCATCAGTACGGCCAGTCGATACGAGCGTGTTGCGAGAGCTTCTCCTTTTTCACCTGCGTCAGTGGGCGGTCGAGGTTCTCGGCGGCAAGCATTCCGAACGCACGACGGCTGTCAGGGTTGAATAGAAATGCCGCGCAGTCGGGCGCGAGACAGGCGATATACGCGTCGCTCCCATGAGGATCGGGGTTTGCAATCTGTATGTACTTTGCACCGTCGCCGCGGTCACTCCACCGATTGCACTCCGGGCACTGAAACGGCCCTTCAGGGTCAGAGGAGGTTTCGTTCGCCATACGTCACATAATACTTAATCCCCCTAAGGAGTTTGCCACAACTTGAAGCTCTGCGGCTCTGGATATCTGGCTGCATCCGACAGAGCAAGACACGATCTGGTACTGTCGGCAGACATAGTACCTACAATACAGTAAGTTTTATCTCCAATGGCGTAGTAGACGTGTATACAACATGGCTGAACTTGTCGAACCTTACGACGGACTCCCAGAGTTTGACCGCGATCAGTACGAAGACTACAGCGACTTCATGGACGAAGAACGCGCCGCGTTCAACGAACTCCAGAACCAGCAACCCGACGACCCCGACGAAGAAGGTTTGGAGGGTACGATGTTGCGGTTCCCGCAGGCGGACGGCTATGCACATTATCGGGTTGTCGGGACCGATCCGCTCCAGATCCAGCACATTCCATTCGGCGACGCGTATCGAATTCCGGCCGCGCACGTCCGTGGGCTTCGAGAAGAAGACGTGAGACAACAGTTGGAACGACGCGAGGCCCTCTCGAATCTTTGACATCCTCCTCCG
>SDGW01000562.1_pt1 | contig 15677 bp, 15 predicted proteins | sample 2873831 | NCBI WGS metagenome assembly SDGW01 (sample SAMN08132700, study PRJNA421101) | hypersaline lake metagenome | isolation source: celular fraction 0.22 microns magnesium sulfate-rich crust from ephemeral... | place: Spain: Penahueca Lagoon, Toledo | collected 2011-07
CGGCGGCCCCTAGACCTCGGCAGAAGCGAGCTTCGTGTTGCCGAGCACGGCCCTTTTGAGACGCGTAAAGCTAGCTTCTGCCGAGGCACATGAGTAACCGCACAGCACCGCACCTCGTCCTCCCCAACCGCTTGCGGTCCTCGCTTCGCTGCGGTCCTCAGCCCTCGCGCGCGTTGCTCGCGCGCGCCGGGGTCGGGAGTCGAGTGCAACGTTTCCGAAAATCACTTCGAGGTAGCCTCCGCGGGACTACCTCACTCACGCTCGGTTCGCCGTCTTCCGAATCAGCTCCGCCAGCCGGTCGTAGAACCCCTCGTCGTACTTCGTCTCGGCGTCGATCGTCGGCCGGGCGTTGGTCTCGTTGACCACCGCGCGGTCCCCGGAGACCAGCAGATCCACGCCGAGGAAGTCGATGTCGAGCGCGTCGGCCGTCCGCTCGGCGAGGTCGCGCAGGTCGTCCGGGAGGTCCACCCCGGTCGCGACCGCGCCGCGGTGGACGTTGTGCTTCCAGCGGTTCTCACTCGCGTCGCTCGAAATCCTGCGCTCGACGCCGCCGACACACTCGCCGTCGACGACCATCGCGCGGTAGTCGGTCGCATCGGCCACGAACTCCTGGACCAGGAACGACTTGTCGCCGGTCGCGCGGTAGTCGTGGACCAGATCCAGGTAGTCGGTCACGCCCAGAAAGGAGTCTGCATCGCCGAGCTTCGCCACGCCGACGCCCCGGGTCGTGGAGTTGGGCTTGACGACCACCGGCGGGTCGAAGCGGTCGAAGGCGTCGAGCAGGTGGGCCTCCTCGGCAGGGTTCGAGACGAGGACGCTCTCGGGCACGGGAATCCCCGCCTGCTCCAGCGTGGCGATCACGGCCGCCTTGTTCCGCGACCGGAGGACGGCCTCGCGGTCGTTGACCCACGGCACGTCGAGCAGCGCGTCGAGCACGCCGCCCTCCATCGCTCGCGAGGGGTAGACGAACCCGGCGTCGAACTCGTCGCCGGTCCACGGCGGGTCCGCCAGCGGGATGGTCCGGCCCTCGCTCGGGACGTGGTGGACCGCGATCTCCCGCTCGGCGAGGGGGTCGCGGATGCGCTCGAACGTCTCCTCTCGGTAGGCGACCGCGAGGTCAAGCATAGGGAAACCGTGGGAGTGGCCGGGTAAAAAGCTGTACTCCGAGGGCGAGATTGCGGGGCTTCAGTTCGATGGCCGGTAGTGGCTCATCTACTTCGAAGGTGGGAGTATATGACTACCGAACACGTATCTGGAGACATGTCGGACGTATCCTCGAAGCGACGACGGAGCCACCACCAGTCCCTGCCGGTACGCGCGGCAGTCGCGGTCGTACTCGCCGTCGTCGCGAACGCGGTCCTCGTCGTCGGTATCGGCACGCTAGACGTGGCCTCGGGCTTCCAGCCGTTGACCCTTCCGCCGGTCGTTCTCTTCTCGGCGCTCGGGGCCGGCGGTGCTGGGGTCGTCTACTGGCTGTTGGGACGGTACGTCGACGACCCGGATCGCACCTTCGTGCGCGTCGCAGGTGCCGTGCTGGTGCTGTCGTTCGTCCCCGACGTCGCCCTGCTCGCCGTCGATCCGGCGGCCACCGTGCTCGGCGTTATCGCCCTCGTGGTCATGCACGTCGTCGTCGCCGGCGCGTCGGTCGGCGTCCTCGTCCACTGGGCGCGCGAGCAGTGACGCGAACGGTTCTCGTCACGGGCGCGACCGGGACGGTCGGCCGACACGTCGTGAGCGAACTCGCCGACCGCGACTGCGCCGTGCGGGCCGGCCTCCGGACCCCGGGCGACGCGCCGAGCGACGTCTCGGCCACTGCCGACGTCGTGGCGTTCGACTTCGAGCGACCCGAGACGTGGGGACCGACGCTGTCCGAGGTCGACGGCGTCTTTCTCGTCCGCCCGCCCGGGGTCGACGCCGCGACCGTCGGGGAGTTCGCGGAGGCCGCGGCGCGCGTCGGCGTCGAACGCGTCGCGTATCTCTCCACGCTGGGCGCGGAGAAGAACGTCCTCGTCCCGCACCATCGGATCGAGAAGCGCGTCGCGGCCACCGACGCCGGCCACACGTTCCTCAGGGCCTCCTTTTTCATGCAGAACCTGCTCGAAGTCCACCGCCCCGACATCGTCGAACACGACGAGATATTCGTGCCCGCCGGCCGCGGGAAGACCAGTTTCGTCGACGCCCGCGACGTCGGCGCGGTCGCCGCGACCGTGTTGACCGAACCCGGCCACGAGAACCGGGCCTACGACCTCACCGGCCCCGAGGCCCTCGACTACGGGGCGGTCGCCGCGATCTTCAGCGACGTACTCGACAGGAAGGTTACGTATCCGGAGCCGTCGCTGGTGGCGTTCGGACTGCGGATGGCCCGGCGCGGGACGCCGCTCGGGTTCGTCGTGCTCATGTGTGGCATCTACACCACGGCGCGTCTCGGGTTCGCCGACCGCGTGACCTCGGACGCGGAACGAATTCTCGACCGGGAACCGCGGCGGATGCGAACGTTCGTCGAGGACTACGCGAGCGACTTCAGCCCCGACCGATCGCAGAGAAACGAATAGTTCGTTCTACGAGACGAGCAGTTCCTCGCCGCGCTCGACCTTGATGCGGCAGGGCGGCGAGATCTTGTTGTACGAGCGGCGGAGCGCGTCCTTCACGACGGGGGCCTGCTCGGGCTGGCACCACGCGGTGAAGATGCGCTCGCCCTTGCCGATGCGGGCGGCCGTGCCCACGACCTTGCCGAACGCCTGTCGCATCCCGTCTGAGACGCGGTCCGCGCCCGCGCCGGTCGCCTGCTTGTTCTCCCGGATGACGTGGTGGGGGAACTTCCGGAGGATCATCTTGTAGTTGCCCTCGCCGAGCTCCTTGATGAGGTGGCGGTTGGCCGACAGCCGGGACGCCTCGAGCGCGCCGTGGCGGATCTGGACCTCCTCCTCGGTGACGAGGCTGATCTGGACCGGGTAGTCGTCCCCGTCGGCTTCGAGGTTCCCCATGCTGTGCTGTGCGATCTTCGAGCCGGGGATGCCGGTGATGTACTCTCGGCGAGTGTACGCGGGCTTGCTGATCTCCCGGTACATCGAGGCGGGTTTCTCGGACATGGTTATTACCGGAATCTGAGGGTCAGGCGGCGGATAAACCCTTCGATGCGCGGTAGGGCGGTTCTCCGGAGCTTCGCTTTCATCCCACTCCACGCCGCACTCGCTTGCTTTCACTCCACGACGACGTACGTCAGCGCCGCGAGCAGGCCGCCCTCGAGGAAGCCCGCGCCGTGGGCGAAGACGTTGGTGAACGTCCCCTGCGAGACGGGGTCTGCCGGGAACAGTCCGTACACCAGCCAGACGAGCAGCGCGAGGACCAGCCCCACGTACAGCAGGTCCTGGCCCACCTGTCGGTAGTGGGCGTCGCCGTAGGCGGTCCTGCGGCCGCGCGAAACGATGCCCGACACCGCCAGCGCGAGCCCGACCGCGACCGCGCCGCCCTCTACGAGGCCAATCCGCGGCGCGTAGATCCAGAGGAGTTCGCCGAGCAACAGCAGGACGGCGAACTGGCCGACGAAGAACACCGTCTCCCGGGAGTAGGTCGCCCGGAGGTGGACCGCCACTGCCACCAGCAGGAAGCCGCCGAAGCCGGCGACGACGCCCGAGAATCCCCGCGATACCGGCGACGCTTCTGGGAACCACGTCGAGAAGACGACGTAGCTCAGGAGGCTCACCAGAACCGGGAGGCCGACGAGGAAGACGACGAACGTTCGCCAGAACCATCGCCGTTCGTCGACGGCGACGCAAAGCATGTAGGCGTAGACAGCGGCTAGTAGGTAGGCGAAGATGTTTCCGAGGAGGTGAGGCTGTCCACTGTGGACGTAGGCGGCAGTCAACAGTGTGTAGATGGCGAAACGGTCGTGGGAGAAGGAAAGGCTCTGTTTCAGGCTCTCAGGGGTGAGAAGGTGGATAGCAGCGAGCAGGAGGGGAACCACGAGGAGGACAGCGACTTCTACTGAGCGACGTTTTTGTTCCTCCTCGATCGGGAACATTTAGCGGTTCATCCGAACCGATAAGTGATAGTTCTACTGTCGTACTGAGTATGCTCGGCCAGTCTTTCGATTTCTCAGAAGTCGATTGGATTTCTGTCTTCGGTCTCTCTTTCGTCGCTTTGATTCTCACCGTTCTCGGGGTCGTGGTGAGTGCCGAATTCGGAAACACGGGTCTTAGAGTGATTGACTTCGCTATTTCAGGTATTCTCACCGCAGCGCTGGTAGTTCTGTATTCCCGCCAAGCCAAAATAATGGATAGTCAGAGCGATTTGCTCGAACAGGAGATGAACAGGGAAGCAAGAAAACAACACTCTGAGACTCTGCGAAAGCGAGTCGAGATCTGGCACGGAAACCCTGAGAAGGAAGTTGGAGACACGCCGGTGGACACCCCCTCAAATAATACTCCTACGGTGGGAACTAGGTCGTTCAACTCCGCTAGTGGTAGCTACACGCCCAAGTTCGAAGATGAGCCTTTCCACGTAATTCCGAAAAGACTCAGGGACGACCGGTATCTCGAAGACCTCTTAGAGAATCACGCACCTGACCTGCGCGAGACTGCCGAGGAGATTAGTAGCTTGCAGGCAGGGTTCGATGAAACACGTGCGGGGTTCGCAGAAGAATTCGAGATAGAGATAAACCGAGAATACGAGAATTTCACGATTCATGAGACTGACGACCTATCGGGGTGGATATTCGACCTCCTGGTCGAACAGGAGAGGGGGATCTTCGAGGATGCGATAGGGAGAGGTATCTCAAAGGTAGAGGACGAGAAAACCTCGATTTACCGCGAAGAGCGCAAGGTTTGGTTCCAAATAGAGTTACGAGGTGGGGGTGCTTTCTCCATTCTGGGTGCAGAGGTAAAAGACGAGGTCACCGAGGACTTGCAAGACATTCGCACTGAAGTGGCGCATGCAGGAGTAGAGATAATGGAAGATGTATTCAGTGAGGTTGAGAATAGCGCCCCGTTCGAGACCGTCGCCCACGGGGCTTCGATTCTTGACGACGGAAGAGAGGCAGTCAACGAGCTGGAGAGAACGCTAATAGAGTACCACGGGCGGCCGATCATTCCCGGTGACTGCAAATACCTCGAGGAAGCGAGAGCAGAATAGGGACGTGGATCCAGTTGTGAGAAGGCGAGCTCAACTCACTTTGACCCCAGCCCATGGCTCACCCCTTTACCTCTCCCGTCACACCCACCGAGTATGGGAACGACATCAGCCGATAGTGGCCAGTGTTGAAGGGAGATCTTCTACGATCTCTACGACGCGCTCGCGCTCCACCACGACGTTGACCATGCCGACCATATAACCCAGGTGCTGCTCCGGCTGGAGAGCGACGGAAAGGACCTCGTGTGCCTCGTCAACGACCACCAGAAAGCCGTCTACTACTCCACAGCGGGCGGTCGCTGAAGGGGCACGCTACACAGACAAAGTGGTGACTTTTCAAGTAATTGGGTCCTGCAATTCGTGTTTCCCTTCATTTTGACGTATTGGCTTATAACTCATGCCCTCATCCACTCATAGAGCTTCGACATTAACCACTCTTGGAATTTCAACGTTTTCGTCTGTTGGGATGTAACTCGGACGATTATAGACAAAAGGATACGACCGGAGGCGTCACTTTATACTCAGATCAACTGTCGTTGAGGTACTCGTTCGGGGCGTGTTGCTCGATGTAGTTGTTGAGGAGGTCCCGCAACCTGATGGCACTATCCCAGTCCATCATCACTTCCGTCTCCAGATGGTAGCCCACGGCGTTTTCCACGTCCTGTTCCGAGATTTCGATCCCCGTGTCTTTGCTACTCCAGAAACCCATCTGGACTATGTTCTCATCCTCTTCGTCTTTCCTGAGAAGAGTTCCCCTCGCGAACACCCGTTGGAAGTTTGGTTCGTACGACGTGAGAGCAGGAGCGTCGTCGTTCGCAACGTGAATCTCAGTTTCGGTTTCGTCTTCCTGTGACATGGGGTTTATTGCGTGACTGCTGCCGTTCCAACACGTTCGAAGTCGGTATCCGTGAACTCACGGCCTTTCTTGGCTTTTCCCGATTCGGACCCCGTCCAGCAGGCGCTACTCTCGGATGGTTTGGCCTCGTTCCATTCGCTGGAGTTAATTAGCTTCACTTCCGGAACCGTTTTGCTCTCTTTTTGGTTCGTGTTGCGGTATTCGGATCTGGCGGGCCCTGCGACTGACGCTCCTTTCGGGGTAATTCTGATAGTATCGTCGGTGCATTCTATCCACTCGTTGTCCTCTAACTCCTTGATCGTAGAGCTGTATTTGTCCAAGACATTCGAGTGGTGTTCCTTCACAATCGTATCGTCCGATTCTCCGTTGATGCTGGCGTGTTGGAGAATATATATCGCAAGTTGCAGATCCTTTTCTTGTTTCAAATTGTCCAGGTTCTCTCCGATTTGGTTGACCGTAATACCGTCGTTGGATACATCGATATCTGGCGAGATCCGATTGAGCACTTCGAGTAACTGGGTATACTTCTTCGTGGTTGCCCAGGAGAGCCCGGTTTTGTTGGCGAGTTCGTTGGTTGATATGGAATCGCCCTGGTGGTAGTTCAACGCCCATGCTAAACGTTCGATTGCGTCGGTGGGCTCGGTGCGGCTACTCATTCTCATTACAATGAGAGGCTGGTAGAGGCATAAGTCTTACCGTAGATAGAACACTGGACTCGCCGGTTCATTTATTAAGGTCCCTATGTTGTTAGTATTCGTGTCCTGGGATGAAACCAGTGTACTTAGAGCGGGTGAGACCCTCGGATACGGTGGGACTCTCTGGATTCTTCACCTTGCCGTAAATTCTAAGGTGGGAATAGGCAGGACGTCTGACTATAATTCTGAGGAGGGCTCTGTTCGGTCTTACGCGAAACAACAACTGGGCCTCAGTGATCCCGGTATCCCTGCCGTGAAGGAGGGTTACCAGGCCATTTCTCGGAAAGAAGTCACAGATTCTGCAGAAAACCGGGACGTTATCAATAATAAAGATAAAACTGCAAAAATAATTCGTCTCACGACACTCGGCAAAAACCTCATGAAGGTCGTCGATTCGAACGACGACATTCGGGTTGCTCTTGCGGATTCTATTGGGGCAGAGGTAGATCGTCCAACGAAACCTTGGTGGCCTGGCGAAGGGCCTCAAGACTCTTTCCCTGTTCAGATTCGGACGTTTGCAGACAAGTCCGTTCGTGAGGCGTCGGAAGTCTATATTTTAGCGGAGGGGTCCTTTGAATGTGATCGCTGTGAGAAGAGTGTCGAGGAGGAGTATTGGGTGGAATTAAAAAACGGAAATATCGCTGTCCCAGAGTGGAGTCGTTTCGTTAGCACACAGTGCTCATGTGGTCTCGAATACGAGTTCTCAGCCGCTGACCCAGGACGGTCTCCAAGCCCGAAATTGGAGTGAGCTTCCACTGGCGGTGGTTGTCCACGAATGGGATTTGGTCTAATCTGATGCGGGTTTCACACCCTCTAGAGCACTTACTACTGGTGAGGTTAGATTGATTGACGGGGAAATTTTTGACTCGTTGAGAACCGCTCCGGAAGAGAATCGAGAAGTACGCTCTCGATTCGCCTTTTGAACCCGTCGTAGGATACCGACGTATCCGTGGACAACTCGGTGGTCCGTAAACCACCTCTTCCAGCTGAACTCCCTCTGCCCGTTTCGTAGGACAACTCACCGTGAGCTTTCATAGTCCCATCCAAGTTGGGATAAACGAGCAGACCAGGGGTGCCGAATTTAGCTTGATACGACCCTATCTGGTACAGATCTTCGCGGGCCGGACTCTGTTCGACTTTCCACTTCGCGTCACCGACGAAAACGATGTCCTGACTATCCCGTTCTCTGATGTAGAAATCGGGCTCCATCTGTAGGTGTCCTCGCTCGTCACCGTCCGTGAGAAGATATCCGATCGAATCGTTTCGTACGTCGTATCGGTCGTTATCGACTACCGACCTGACTCCCTCGTAGACGAGACTCTCGAACGTCTGTTCCATGTTTATCAACAAGGAACTGAACTGATGCTCCAGCCCGGACAAGTCTTCGATGAACACCTGTCTGAAAACGAGCTCGGCGAGTTCGATGATGTCCTCGTAGTAATCGTTCAACCTCGTGATAGATACCGCCTCGAAGTCGTCGATCGTCATCCGTTCGTGATCGATACGCTGTTCGAGTCGTCCTCGGTACCGATTCAGGTCGCTAGACAGGCCACTCTCAGTCACCAACGTTCGGAGCCGGTGAATCGCATCGAGGAGTAGCTTGTTCTCGACGGTTTCGTGAGTGATCTCGTCGAATCTACACTCGAACTTGGTTCCTGTCGTGCCTTGTCGCTGAAGCTGCCTCTGTATGTCGAGCTGTCCACGCAGATGCTTCTCTGTCGACTGGCGTTCGTTGTACTCTTTCCTAAGCCCTCGTTTTAGGACCTGATCGAGTTCAGCGAGGAAGAGACGTGCTACAACCTCGACGAAGGACTCCCCGGTCGTGACGCTCACGTCGTTCCCGTGAAGTAGTTCTTCGTCGATTCGACCGACGTATGCCAAATAGTGCAGCACGTTGCAGGGTGCCTTCGGTTGGATGTCGAGTAAGTCTCCGCTGGGGAGGCCGAGGACACCTGCGTGACGTGTTGATGCGACCTTTGCACTTCCGTTGGCTAGCTGTCGTACTGTGAACTCTTCTAGAGCTTCGATGTACTGGATATCTTCTTCTGGGAGATTGACCTGTTTCTCTTCTCGTTCTACGAGATGGAACCGTCTCCGGACGCTCATTGGAGTCTCGTGTAACTTTGGCTAGTTCGGCTCAGGAGAGACTCTAGTTCTTGCTGGAGTAGCTCGTCGTCGAATTTCGCGATCTCGCTCCGCTCGTCGTCGAACAACGCACTGTCTTCGGTCTCGAATATCGTCGACTGTAGTCGTTCCAACTCTCCGAAGTAGTACTCCTCGAGGAGCGGGAGGATATTGTACCGCCACGCATGGGTTATCTCTGAGAGACTCTCTAGTCCGAGAAGATACGAGTGGCCGACCTGCTTTCCTTTCCCCAATTCACCTGATGTGAGTACATTTCTGTTGATGACTTGGAGTGCGCAGACAGATAGGTTGAGCAGTCTAACAAAGTCGGGGTCGGAGGATCTGAGGTCGTATTCCTGCTCGAAGACGTCGTAATTGGGTGGGAACGAAAGGAAACCGAACCGGCGCCGAAGTGCCGCGTCGACTAGGGCTATCGAACGGTCGGCAGTGTTCATCGTTCCGATGACGAAGAGGTTCGGGGGGACGACGAATTCCTCCCCCGAATGGGCGAGATCTACGGTGATCTCTTCGTCGGCATCCTTTCGCTTGTCGAGTTCCAACTGGGTGATCGTTTCACCGAATATCTTCGCGAGGTTCCCGCGATTTATTTCGTCGATAACGAGCACGTAGGGAGGAGCCTGTTCACCGTCAGGCGTTTCGTCGTAGGCTTTCTCGGCGTCTTCACATATCTCCTTGAAAACCCCGTCCACGTACTCGTAGGAAACCGTTCCAGCTTCACTCTTCTCGGCTGTTAGCCCCTCGAGGAAATCTTCGTAGTTGAACGAGGGATGGAACGTGACGAAACGCAGTTGCTCGGCTTTCGGGGAAGCTGTCTCGGTTCCGATCCACCAACGCGCGAATCGTCTGGCTGTATACGTCTTTCCTGTCCCTGGTGGACCGTGGAAAATGACCTGACCGTTCGAACGGAGCTGAGTGAGTATCTCTTGAGCGTTGTCTAGTTCGGATGTATCCTCGAACGGGTCTTCGGACTCCCCACCACCCCCTCTGCCGTCGCGTTTTCGGAGAAGTTGGAACTTCACCTGAATCATATTCTGGGCGATTCCGAACGTGTCCTGCAAATCCCGAACCAGAACGACGAACAGAGTTTCCCGAGGTCTAAGCCCGTTCAGATTTCCGACGTTCAACTCTTCGGCGAGCGAGGCGAGGCGATCCTCGGACTGGTCGAAGAGATTCTCGATTTGATCGAAGAGAAAGTCCTCTTCGAGAGTTTGATTCGAGTTCGGCCCATATCCACTCAATGCTGAACTCCACTGCTGGAGAATACTCTCCGTAAGTTCGGACTCGAGCCAGTTGTCGTGACCGTGGACACTGAGATTTTCGAGGACTTCCTCCGTCGCTTCAACTACCCCGTTATATTCTGGCACTGATTCGTCAGAACCACCGGAACCACCCGTGACTGAACCGAACTCTTCGACCCATTCGCTGTATTTAGATGATACTCTGTGGAGGTCTTCTTCTAGAGTCTCTTCGTCGGGAAGATCTGAGAGAGAGTATCGCTTGTAGAATATCGTTCCGGGTCCGTACAGTTTCGGCCCTGACGAGGCATCCGGCAGTTCGATCTCACCTGCCGTGAACCCTTCAATATCCACTTGCCGACGGACTTCGCGCGCTCTCCGTCGTAATACATCTATTGCCGCTTGTTTGCCTTCTTCCTTCCTGAGACTCACAACTCCTTGATTCAAACTCAGAGTGACACGGTTTTGGCGAGGTTCGAAGAGGTAGACGACGTACACACCGTTTTGGGTAGATGTCGTTTCCCGGGGATCTAGAACGGCGACCCATGGGATCGAAGTCCACCTTCCCTGGCCGCAAGATCCCTTGATTTTGTATTGACGGTTCCCTGTGACATTCTGTGCAATTTCGGGGATGTTGTTACAAATCGCGTTGTAGGAGTCGTTCTGGGTGATCCCGTCGCCGATATCCTCGATTGGATAGTCTTCGAGGGCTACTCGGATGTTTTCGCGAAGGGTATTTGCGGAATTACTCATATTAAATATCGCTTGGTTAGCTTCTCATCGCTCGGCTAGTTATCACTTTTCACTGGTCGTGCTGGAGTGTCTCAACGGGTTCTAGTAGATCTGGGCCGGGTTACGAATCGAGAAATAGACATCCATCAATTTTGCACACTGTTATGGGAGGAACGTGTAAAGGCTGGCCGACACGCCGACCGACCGCCCTGTCGACTCTTCCGGTTGTGGACGGGAACAGTTCGAATTCATAAACAGGACCTGACTTAGCCCTCCCATGACTAGCTGTATGAGTGAGACGTGCAAAAACCGGAATAGCCAGATTATCGGCCAAAGAAGATCCACGCTAGGAGCATCTACAGGGAGTCACTGGAATGAGTAGTACGTTGTAACGAGCGTGAGTGTATCACACCGTGTGGAAAGGGTCCTGATTCTGCTGGCCGCGAATCTCTTCCAGCAAAACATTAATAAGTATCAGTTTGCTTTTTGATTCCAGTGAACACGCGTCGCAACGAGAATTCGGATTCTCTGTGGTGGTTCGAGGAAGTTCCCTGCGGCCGCTCCCGGAAGCAGGGACTGATTCAAAAGAAGACGTTCAGTCGCGACCTGGAGACCTTCGTACGAGAGATCCTTCAAAATTCGACGGACGCGAGGGAAGATCCAGAAGAGCCGGTCGAGGTCTCGTTTCGCCTTCGCGAGTTCGACGATCGCAGTGCGTTCGAGGAGGCCTTGCAGTGGGACGAACTGTACCGCCACGTGAAGGCCGGCGGGAAGGACCAAGACGGACACGGACTCACAGATTACGTAGAATACTTGGAAGACGGAGGGACGTTCAGGATTCTCATCATTGAAGAGGAGAACGGCAAAGGGATCCAAGGGAACGAGGAGGACCAGGACTCGGACTACGCAGCACTGATTCGCGATCCGGGTGCCAGTAACAAGGGAGGAAGTACCGGTGGTCGTCACGGGCTGGGGAGTACGCTTCTCTGGGTTGCCTCCGGTTTTCAAACCGTCCTGTTCAATTCTACTTTGGCCGAGGAGATGGAAGGCCAGACTTCTCCTCGATTGGTCGGTCGATGTTTCATTCCGACACACGAAATTTCAGAAGGGGAGTGTTACGCAAACGACGGGTGGTTCGGGGCGAAGTCTGGAATGGGGCGTGAAGAGCTCCAGCGACCGGAATCAATTTGGGGTGACGCGGCCAGCGACTTGGCGGACGACCTTGAGATGGCTCGGCCAGACAGTAACGGGACGACCATCATGATTCCCGGGTTCCGTGACCCAGCCGACCCAGCCATGGACGATCAGCCCTCGCCAGAAGAGTTGTGCCGGGAGTTCGAAAAATCGACAGTAGACTACTTCTGGCCGGCGATCAGAGCGGGTGACTTGGAAGTCCAAATCGACATGTGCGGTCACAGTTCCGAACTTACGGAAGATACTATCGGGGACCACGAGAGAATCGCTCCGTTCGTCGCCTGCTACGACCAGATGCGTGAAGCCCCGGACTCGTTCAAAGGGCCGGGAACGGTGGCGAAGACGGACGAAGAGTACAGCATCGTCAGCAAGAAAGAAGACGAGTGTGAGCACGACGAAGAGTACCCGACACCGTCTGACGGGCACGTGACAATAGCTGCCCGGAAGGCGAATCCGAGCGATACTGAGGGACCAGCATCCGAGCGACTCGGTGAAATCGCCATGTTCAGAGGCCCGGGTATGATCGTGAAGTACAAATCGGGCCACTACCTCGGCCACTCCGGGAAGTACCACGCCCTCCTCGCAGCAGGGAAAGCGCGCACCCCACCAGGGGAGTCCCACGATCCTGCCGACGAGGCAATCGATGACTTCCTAGCGATGGCCGAGCCACCGATGCACGACCGTTGGTACGGCAAGAAGAACGACGAACTGAATGCAAAGTACGAACACGGGGCGAAAGGCCCGGCCGACGACATCTCGACGAAGATCCTTCGTAACGGGCTCTCGAAGATACTGTACAATCAATCGCGCCAAGCGGGATCACTGACACGACCGGGCCGGGACATACTACCGAAAACGCGTTCGAACCTCGCGGAGGGCGAACGCAAAAACCCCTCGACCCCGACCACCCCGCCACTATTCGACTGGGGTATCGACGACGATATCGAAGGAAACAGTTGGAAGTTCACCGGCAACATCGGCCCGAATACCGAACGGATGCAGATTGCGGAAAACCCAGTTGATGGGTGGGAAGCGACTTTCGAGATCGTCGCACTCTTCGAAGACGACAGAGAGGCCGACACTGTCGTCGTAGAATCCGTCAACGCCGTGGTGGAGACTGGAAGTGGTTCGATTACAACGACCACGCTAGACGGCGGTGCGAAGGTACGCTTAGAGGCCGAAGGCGACGTCAAGAACGTAGAGTACGAGATCGAGGCTCAGCTTCCCGGGCGTCGCGCGCGACTGGGAGACGTTTCGAAGACCAGATTCAAGCTGACAGGTGGTTCCGTGGAGGTGAGTAGCTGAATATGTCCAGCACGCTCCAACTCAACCGTTCGCTCAAGTACGATACCTTCCCACACAACTGTGCGCTGGGCGAGCTAGACTTTTGGATTGAGGAATACTCTGTCGACGACGACGACCCTGTTGAGCCGGAAGACGACCGACGACTCGATCTCACCGAGTACCAGGGCTGGTCTGAGATCGAATTCACCCTCTGTGTAAACGTTCCGAGTTCGCTCCTTGACGAAGTCCTTCCCGAAGTCGGTGAGAGTACCGCGGCCGACCCCCCGGAGGAGGGGCCTGCTAACGTCGTCGTGGCTGGTCACTGTGTGAGTACTTACACACGAGCAGGTACGGTCTTGAACGACGGAGACAAGGTCGGTGCTGGAACGGTAGACGACACACTCACGATCTCCGCTGATGACATAGCGGATAGACTCGTCCTCCGTCCCTACCTCCTCCGGTCCGAGCCTCTGGAATCGGAAACTGAGTCGTCACTCGGGCTAGGGTCGGGGCACGACTACGCGACTGAGCCCGGCGCCCTCCTATCTGACGGTAGCGAGTGCCGGATCGAAATCACCGAGGAGGATCCGGGGAGCGACGACGTCCTTCAAGTTGAGCGGACATCGTTCGAGAGAGAGAACGAGACAGACGAGACGCCGTTCCCGCCGGCCGATCGGATGTACTACCTAGACCTAAAACGTGATCCCAACAATCCAGTCCTCTACTTCAACGAAGACCACGAGCAGGTTGTCGACATCGTTTGGAACGGCGATAGCACTTACGACGATCTCACGGCCGAGTTGATCTGGGATCAAGTAATGACACCAGTGTGGAGCAGGATGACTCAGGTCGCTGCCGACGAGTACGATCCCGACTCCGACGAGTGGACCCCAGAGTGGCAACCGGCGGTGTTCGAGATGTTGAGCGAGTACCTGTACGAAGGCGAAGACAAGTCTCCACAGAAGGCCGCAGAGTCGCTCCAGAAAGAACTGGAAGAGAGCCCCATGGCCGCTACAGAACGAATCGACCAGGCAGTCCAAGGGCTGCTAAAACCAGCCGAACAAGTCAGTAACCACGCACAACGGGTGGGAGACCGATGAGCGCTTGGGATCCCGAGACGGAGTTGGAGGACGGACAGGAACTGGTCAGACTCGCGGACGGGGCACAGAGTCTACTTAACAAGTACGACGAATTCCTCCGTGGCGATCACGACAGTATCCCTCGATCGGAACTGCAGCCTCACATCCAGTCGACTGACCTGACAGCCGATTTAGCGACGCTGGAAGAGGAACTGAGAGAAATCGCGGCGAATACAACCCCCGAAACCGCACAGGCAGATCCAGAGTCGGCAGTCGTCGTACACCGCAACGTCGATTTGACCCGGGCGGAGGCGTCTGATTCGGGGCTTTGGAGTGCGTTCGCGATGTTGTACTACCCGTGGTTCGTCGACCATCGATGGGCGTTCAACAGCGTTTCGGCGATGATAGAGAAGTTCTGGACACAGGCTAGAGCTCTCGACGGGAAAGCCAGTACCTTCGAGCGAGCGTGGTGGATCGCCGAACTGACATGTATTGAGAAGGAGGATGGGAGCGTAGACTACGAACCCACCAGACGTGCACTCAGCAAGCGAAGGTTCTCGCTCCTAGTCTTCGACACACCGATGGCCCGGTACGAGCCAGCGGTGAGGGCTCTACTTGAGGTATTGTACGACGAACCGGAGGACGATCAAGAGGAGGGGGGGTTGGCAGATAACGATGTCATCGACGAAACAATCAAGCGGTTCAGGAAGTCGGGTTCGGTCTTCCCGTACGAGGGACAGCGGAAGTCCGATTTGGAAGAGACGATTCGAGACATCCGGGGTGAGGTAGAGAGGTCGATCGACGCCGGCGATTCCTAGAAGACCGTTCGGGCGCTAGAGCACGGGTTTGCGCCTTGAGAAACAGAATCCACCGTTTTTGCAAACTGTCGAGAACGGGCCGTGCGGGAAATAGGAGAGCATTTGCGAGAAAATAATTGCTCTAGTTCGACAGTGCTACCTGCACCGGGAGCCAGTGACTACTCGAGTGCTGGCCGCTTTTCGACCGAAAATCTGACACGAGAAAATTAACTCGTCACTTACCTTTATATTCTACCATAGATTGTTCCCTATGTGTACTTCTGCGACGACTGTGGGAGTATGATAACCCCACAGAACGGAAGTGGTGAGTGTGGTTCCTGTGGTGCGGAGTACGAGATCGAGGGAGCGGAGTCCGAATCTTTCGATGACAAACGGGGCCGGGCCGACGGTGGCGAGGCAAAGGAGACGGAGCTCGAGTCTCTCCCGACGACGAAGTCGGGGAACGTCCCGAAGTCCGAAGCCATGGACTGGCTGAAGAACCGAGACCGACCGTCTGGGGCCGAGATGCGGCG
>SDGW01000564.1_pt1 | contig 15661 bp, 14 predicted proteins | sample 2873831 | NCBI WGS metagenome assembly SDGW01 (sample SAMN08132700, study PRJNA421101) | hypersaline lake metagenome | isolation source: celular fraction 0.22 microns magnesium sulfate-rich crust from ephemeral... | place: Spain: Penahueca Lagoon, Toledo | collected 2011-07
ACGACGACGTACCCCGTGGACGCCCTCTCGGTCGCGGTGTCGCCGTCGCTGGTCGCGCCGCTGCCGTACGCGGACGCCTCCGCGCGCGTCACGTCCGGCGGCGAGCCGATCGCGGGAGCCGCGGTCACAGTCGCCGGCGAGCACGTCGGCCAGACGAACGCGGACGGAACGGTACAGTTCGAGATGCCGCTGGCGCGCGCGCCGCCCGTCGCCGCCGCGACCAGCGACAAGCACGTCACGACGTACGTCGACTGGGTGCTGCCGTCCGGCGCTCTCGCCGTGCTCCTCGTCGTCGGCGCGCTCGCCGGTCTCGCCAGCGTGGCGCGCAGCAGAGGGGTGACACTCGACGCAATCGCGAGCGCGCTCGTCGCCGCCGCCCGCGGCGTCGTCTCGTACGCGGTCGGCGCGCTCGTCAGTCTCGCGGACGCCCTCGACGACCTCGCGGAAGAAGTCCGCGCGGCGATGGCGGACGGTTGGCGCGGCGTCCTCGCGTGGCTCGCGGGGCTCCCGGGCCGCGTTCACCTGCCCGATTTCGGCGGAGTAGTGGAGCGCGGTGCGGCAGCCGTCGGCGCTGGCAGCCAGGGAGACTCACGCGCCGCAGGTGCCAGCGCCACCGCTCCGGAGGATGGTGACAGCGACGGCCTGCAGTCGGTGTGGCGGCGGTTCGTCGCGGTCGTCGGCGTCCAGCGATGGGAGACGAAGACGCCCGCGGAGGTGGCCCGAGAAGCCGTCTCCCGGGGGTTCCCGTCGGGGCCCGTGTACGCGCTCACGGCCGCGTTCCGGGACGCCGCGTACGGCGGCCGAGAGGAGTCCTCGCGGCTCGCCCGCGCGCGGGAGGCGCTCGCGGACGTTCGAGAGGACGACGAGACGGAGGGCGAACAGTGACCTCGGTCGTCCGCTCGCTGCTGGCGGCAGTCGGCGTCGCGGCCGTCGCTCTCGCGGTCGCGCTGGTCCTCGGGCTCGCGCCGGCGTCGCTAGCGGACGCGGCGAACGGCGTGAACGCGACGCTCGCAACGGGTGTCGTCGGCGCCGCCCTCGTCGGGTACGCGCTCCGGCGGCGCCGGCAGACAGAGCCGGCGGCGGAGTCGCGAGCGCTCGCGGACGCGGGCGGCGGCCCGACCGCGGCCGACCCCGGGCAGCCGATAGACGGCGCGCTCGACAGGGTCGCGGACGAGGACGTCGCGCTCACCGGCGAGCTGCGGACGCGAGTCCGCGAGCGCGCCAGGGAGACGGCCGTTCGGGCGGTCGCGCGGAAGCGCGGCGTCGAGGACGCAGCCGCGGCGGTCGCGGCCGGCGAGTGGACCGACGACCGGGTCGCCGCGGCGTTCCTCGGCGACGAGCGCGCGCCCCGGTACCCGCTCCGCGAGCGCCTGCGCGGCTGGATTCACCCCGAACGTGCGTTCCAGCGGCGCGTCGAGCGCGCGGCGGACGCGGCCCACGAGCTCGCCACGGAGGGGTCGCGGTGAGCCAGTCGCGGTTCACGGGCGGGCTGCTCGCCGCGCTCGTGCTCGCCGGCGCGGGCGTCGCGAGCGGCCGGTCGGCGCTACTCGTCGCAGGCGTCGTCCCGCTCGTGTTCGTGCTGTACGGCGCGCTCTCGGTCCCGCGGCGCGGCGACGCGGTGCGCGTCACCCGGGAGCTCTCGACAGAGTCGCCGCTGCCCGGCGACAGGGTCGACGTCACACTCGCGATAGAGAACGCGAGCGGCGGCGCGCTCCCGGACGTCCGCGTCGCCGACGGCGTCCCCGGGGACCTGCGCGTGGTCGAAGGGACGCCGGACGCCGCGCTCGCGCTCCCGGAGGGCGGGTCGGCGACCGTCGAGTACACGGTGGTCGCGGACCGCGGCCAGTTCCCCTTCGACGAGCCGAGCGTGCGCGTCCGCGGCGCGAGCGCAACGAACGCCCGTACGGTCGACGCGCCCGCGGACGGCGACGGGGCCATCGACTGCCGGGTGAGCGTCGCCGACGTGCCGCTGCGCCGACAGACGACCGCGCACGCTGGAACGTTGCCGACGGACTCCGGCGGCCCCGGCATCGAGTTCCACTCGACCCGCGAGTACCAGCCCGGCGACCCCGCGAGCCGCATCAACTGGCGGCGCTACGCGAAGACCGGCGAGCTCTCCACGGTGAACTACCGCGAGCGACGCGCCGCCGCGGTCGTGCTCGCCGTGGACGCCCGCGAGGTCGCCCGCGCGACCGCGCACTCCGGCACGCCGTCGGGCGCGTCGCTGTCCGCGTACGCCGCCGCGCGCGCCGTCGAGCCGCTGGAAACCGCCGGCCACCGCGTCGGTCTCGCGGTGTTCGGCATCGACGACCCCGTCACCGGCGGGACGGACCCCGCGTGGGTGCCGCCCGGCACGGGCGACGCCCACCACGCCCGCGTCGCGACGGTCCTCGACGCCGCGGTCGAGCAGCGGGGCGGCGAGGGAGGCGGTGAATCCGACGTGGAGTCGACGGCGGCGTCCGCTGCGCCGGAGGCCGCGGCCGACGGCGGGAAGTCGCTGGACGGCGAGGACGGCCGAATCGAACGGCTCGCGGGCCGCGTCCAGCCGGGTACGCAGGTGGTCGTCTGCTCGCCCGCGCTCGACGACTTCCCGGTGGCGCTCGCGCGCCGGCTCGCTGCCGACGGCCACCGCCTCACGGCGGTCAGCCCGGACGTCACGGCGACGGACACGCCCGGCCGGACGCTCGCAGCGGCCGACCGCGCGCTCGCGCTCGCGGATCTCCGAGCGGCCGGGACACGGGTCGTGGACTGGACGCCGGAGGAACCGCTCGCGAGCGCCGTCGCCCGCGCGACCACCACGATTCGGGAGGGGCAGCGATGAGCGCTGCGACCGTCCGCCGGCCGACGCTCGTCGCGGGGCTCGCGATGGTCGCGGTCGTCGCGTTCGCGGTCACCGACGCGCGGGCGTCCTACGGCTCGCTGGCGTTCCTGGCGGCCGCCGGCGGCGGCGTGCTCGCGGTCGCGACCGGGCTGGCGTCCCGCGAGGAGCCGATAGCGGTGTTCGCGGCGTCCGTGCTCGCGCCCGCCGGCGGCGTCGCCGTCCTCGCCGCGGCCGGGCTCTCTGTCGCGGACTTCCCGCTGCTCGCGGACGTCCTCGACCCGGTGGTCGTCGTCGCCATCGCGGCCGCGGGGTTCGGCGCGACCGCGGCGTTCACGGGCGGCGTCGGCGGCGGTGCGATCGGCCGCGCGTTCTCCGTGGTGGTCGTGACGACCGTGCTCCCGTTCCTCGGCGCGGTCGTCGCCATCGTCGGACGCGTCCGGAACGACGCCGGTATCCTCGCGGAACTCGGCGACGTCGCGGGCGCGCTCGTAGGCCTGGCCACCACGCCGACCGGCAGCGACGTCGACGTCGTCGTCGTCTTCGTGCTGGTCGCGGCGACGGCGCGCGCGCTCGCCGCAGGGGTCGAGGCAGCGCCGCTCGTCGAACTCGCACCGCGAGACGAGCGCGCGGCGGTGTCGCGGGCGACCCGGTACGCCATCGTCGTCTGTCTGTCCCTCTGGCGGCTGTTCGCCATGAGCTGGGCGGTCGTGTTCGTCGCGTACGCCGCCGGTATCGCGGACCGCGTCCTCTCGGGCGTTCCCGACGGCTTCGTCTCGCTGGTCGGGGCCGTCGCGTCCTCGGGCGCGGTGCGCACGCTGCTGCTCGCCGCAATCGCCGTCTCCGTGCTCGTCGCCTCCGTGCTGTGGCTCGCACGGCTCGCGACCGGGGACCACCGCGAGAGCCTGCGCCGGGTCGCCCCGGCGGTCGGCGGCGGCGTGCTCGCCGTCGTCGTCGGCGTCGTGTTCGCGGAGCGCGTCGTCGCAGAGGCCCGGGGCGCGCTGCCCGAGCAGGCGCACGCGAGCTTCGACGGCGTCGTCGCGACGTTCGGCGAGCCAGCGCTCGCGCTCGCGGGCCTGCTCGCACCGCTCGCGGCGCTGTCGGCGCTCCTGCTGGCGTTCGCGGGCCTCGGCTGGGTTCGCGCGATTCCCCAGCGCAGCGCCCCGGCCGCTGTCGCCGCCGGCGCGCTCGTGGTCGCCGCGGCCGCGGCCGGGATGCAGGACGCCCCCCGGGAGTTCGTGTTCGCGCTCGTCGCCGCGGGGATGGTGACGTGGGACGTCGGCGAGTACGGCGTCGGTCTCGCCGCGGAGCTCGACCGTCGCGCGCCCACCGTTCGGGCGGAAGTCGTCCACGTCGGCGCCGCCGTCGCCGTCGGCGTGGTCGCGTACTACGCCGCGATGCTCGTCGACGGGGTGGCGGCGGGGATGCGCGTGGCGAACGTCGGCGTCGCGCTCGTCGCACTCGTCGCCGCCGGCGTCGGTCTCGCGGCGCTCGTCGGCACGCTCGCCGAGTGAAGAGTTAACACGAACGCGGTCCATCCCGCGGGTATGCGAACATTGTACGTCCAGCCGTTCTGCCCGTACTGCCGGAAAGTCAAGCGCGCGCTCGACGACCTCGGCCTCGACTACGAGACCGAGCGCGTCTCCTTCTTCAAGTTCCGCCGGGACGAGGTGCGCGCGGTCAGCGGGCAGTCCCAGGTGCCCGTGCTCGTCGACCCCGAGAACGACGTCGGCGGCATGAACGAGAGCAGTGATATCGTCGATTACCTCTACGAGACGTACGGCGAGTGACTACGAGACGGCGGGGACTTCGACCGTGTCGAGGACGTCCCGCACGACGTCCTCGGGGGCGACACTTTCGACGGTCGCCTGCCCGGTGAGCACGAGGCGGTGGACGAGCACGGGGCGGGCGACCCGCTTGACGTCCTCCGGCGTGACGTAGTCCCGGCCCTGGATGACGGCGCGGGAGCGCGCCACCTCGAAGAGCCGCTGGGTGCCGCGCGGGCTGACGCCGACCTCGACGCGGTCGTCCTCGCGGGTGGCGCGGCCGACGTCGACGACGTAGTCGCGGACGCCGTCGCTGACCGAGACGCTCTCCGGAACCGTCTGGAGGTCGGCGAGCGCGTCGTCCGGGACGACCTGCGAGACGCCGGGCGTCGTGGTCTCGCGGTCGGCGCGGCGGTCGATGAGTTCGCGCTCGCCAGCGCGGTCCGGGTAGCCGATGGCGGCCTTCACGGCGAAGCGGTCGCGCTGGGCCTCCGGCAGCCGGAACGTCCCCTCCTGTTCGACGGGGTTCTGGGTCGCGATGACGAAAAAGGGCTCGGGGAGCTGGTGGGTCTCGCCGTCCACGCTCACCTGGCCTTCCTCCATCGCTTCGAGGAGCGCGGCCTGCGTCTTCGGCGGCGCGCGGTTGATCTCGTCCGCGAGCACCACGTTCGCGAACACGGGGCCGGGGTTGAACTCGAAGGACTCGGTGCGGGCGTCGTAGACGTGCGAGCCGGTGATGTCGGAGGGGAGGAGGTCGGGCGTGAACTGGACGCGCGTGAACCCGAGGCCGAGCGCGTCCGCGAGGCTGCGCGCGGTCAGCGTCTTCCCCGTGCCGGGGACGTCCTCCAGGAGGACGTGGCCGCGGGCGAGCGCCCCCGCGAGGACCGTTTCGAGGAACTCGCGGTCCGTGACGACCGCCTCGCTGACCGCGTCTATCACGTCGGTGCACGTCCGGGCGGCGGTGTCGACGTCCATTCAAGAGTGGCGTCGCTGGCGCCGTCCTTGTAGTTGTCGTCTGGTTCCGGTGAGGGCTGCCGCTACGCACCGGGCAGTTAATACTCCGCCAGCCCGTCGAATGGGACGAACGAGCGAAACGCCTACACCGTTCCCGCCGAGAGGGGCAGGCATTGGTGGCGCTCGCGGCGGCCGCCGTCGCGAGCAGGCGAACGGGGGCACCTACAGCATGGAAACTGACACAGACATCTCGAACGTCGTACTCGTGACCGTCGACTCGCTCCGGGCCGACGCCATCGGCGCGTACGACGCACAGCGACACACGCCGGTGATGGACCGCATCGCGGAGCGAGGCACTGTTTTCGAGCGCGCGTTCGCGAACGGCAACTGGACGCCGTTCTCGTTCCCGTCGATGCTCTCCTCCCGGCCGGTGTTCTCCGATTCCGACGAGGTCGGCATCAGCGAGTCGCCGACGCTGGCCTCGGCGCTCTCCGAGGCGGACGTCGCCACGGGCGGGTTCAACGCCGCGAACGGCTTCCTGACCTCCCACTGGGGCTACGACGAGGGGTTCGACGAGTTCGAGCCGTTCGTCGCGAGCGTCGGGTCGAGCATCTACAGCCGCTATCTCGCGACGCATCCGACCGTAGAGGCGTGGCTCCAGCTCGCGACGTCCCCGCTGCGCCGCGCCGGGTCGTGGCTGCGCGGCGACACCGACGACCGACCGTTCCTCGACACCTCGCGGATGTTCGACGTCGAGCACGCCTCCACGGAGTTCATCGAGGACGCCGACGAGCCGTTCTTCCTCTGGGTGCACTACATGGACGCGCACACGCCGTACGTTCCCGCGCCGCGGTACATCCGCGAGGTGTCCTCGAACGTGCTCGGCACGCACCGGATGCTGCTCGCGCACACCCGCACGGGCCTCGGCTGGGAGGTCGGCGACCGCACGCTCGCGGACCTCCGCACGCTCTACCAGGCCGCCGTCCGGCAGGTCGACGCGAGCGTCGGCCGGCTGCTCGACACCCTCGACGAGGAGGGCGTCGCCGACGAGACCGCGGTCGTGCTCGCGGGCGACCACGGCGAGGAGTTCCAAGATCACGGCCACCTCGCGCACTACCCGAAGCTCTACGACGAGCTGATTCGCGTGCCGTTCGTCGTCGACGTCCCGGGCGCCGAATCGCGGCGCGTCGAACAGCAGGTCGCGCTCGACTCGATCCCGCCGACCGTCACCGACCTCATGGGCGTCGACGCCGACGCGGACTGGCGGGGCGACTCGCTCGCGCCCACAGTCCTCGACGGCGAGGAGCCCGACGACGAGCCCGTCGTGTCGGTGACCGTGCGCGGCGAGTCGGTGACCGCCCAGCCCATCCCGCGCTCGCTGGACGACGGCGACCTGCTCGTCAGCGTCCGCGACCGGGACTGGACGTACGTCGAGAACGTCGACACCGGCGCGACCGAGCTCTACCACCGGCCGTCGGACCCCGGCCAGCAGGACGACCGCTCCGACGACCCCACCCCCGAGGAGCAGGCCGTCGTCGACCGGTTCGCCCCGCTCGTCGACGAGCACGCCAGCGCCATCCGCGACCGCAACGGGGCGACGACCGAACGCGACGTCGACGAGGACCTCGGCGCGCGACTCGAAGCCCTCGGCTACAAGTGATGGTCCGCCGCTACCTGCGAGCGCTCGTCGAGGGACCGTTCGCGATACAGCTGCGGCGCTTCGCCGCAGTCGGCGCGTTCACCGCAGGCATCCAGATGGTGCTGCTGTGGCTGTTCGTCGACATCGGGCGCGTGAACTACCTCATCGGCGCCGTCATCGCCATCGAGATCACCATCGTGCTGTCGTACGTGCTGAACAACGCGTGGACGTTCCAGCAGTACCGGAACACGGGCACCGTCGACTACCTCGTCGGGCTCGTGAAGACGAACCTCATCCGCGGGTCGGCGATTCCGCTGCAGGTCGGCGTGCTGTTCGCGCTCGTGGAGTGGCGCGCGCTCCCGTACCTGTTCGCGAACGCGTTCGCCATCCTCGTCAGCGGGCTCTACCGGTACGTCCTCGACGCGAAGTGGACGTGGGGGCAGAAAGCGTGAACGCCGCGACGCTGCTCGGCGTGCCGCTCGCGGTGCTGTCCGTGGAGGCGGTCGTGGAGTCCGCGACCGGCTGGCCCGGGATGGGCGTCGTCTTCGGGTACTCGTTCCTCATCGCGTTCGCGCTCCCGGGGCCGAGCGAGGTCGTGCTCGCCGCCCCGATCGACATCGGGCTCTCCTCGACCGGGAACCTCGCGAGCATCATGCTCGTGAGCGCCGCCGGGAAGGCCGCGGGCAGCGTGTTCGCGTTCCACATCGGCCAGGAGGTCAAGAGCTCGGGGCCGGTCGTCCGGTGGCTGCGGCGCTCGCGCTGGAACGTCCTGGAGTGGTCGGAGAAGCGCTCCGTCGAACTCGCGAAGCGGTTCGGCCACGCCGGCCTCGCGGTCGCGCTGTCGGTGCCGTTCTTCCCGGACACCATCTCCATCTACGCGTTCGCCGTCCTCGAAGAGGACTACCCGCGGTTCGCGCTCGCGACGTTCGTCGGCAGCCTCGGCCGCCTGGTCGTCACGATCGGCGTGTTCAGCGGCCTCGCCGCCGTGTTCTAAGGTGCCTTTTTGCGCCTCGGGCGTCCTCGCTCACTTCGTTCGCTGTGGGCACCGCTCGGCGCAAAAATCTACGTCGGGAGAGATTCGCTCTCCCGAGCCCTTCCCCGGCCCGCTCGGAAGGGCGCTAAAAAGACCTGCCTCCGCGGGGCTCCGCCCCGATTCGGCAGTGAACCGCGGCGCGTAGCGCCGCGGATGCTCGCGGTCAGTCGTTGCCCTGTACGTAGCGGCTGTCTCAGACTCAACGCTGACCAGAAAACCGCATCGTCAACGACCGCTAGAGCCGCTTGCGCATCACGACGTGCGGGATGCTCGCTTCCTCGAACTCCTCGCCCTCGCGGGCGTAGCCGCGGTCGTCGTAGAAGCCCGCCGCGGGGAGCTGGGCGTGGAGGTAGAGTTCGTCGTAGCGCTCGCTCGCGACGGCTTCGAGCTCGTCCATCAGTGCGGCGCCCCAGCCCTCGCCGCGGCGGGCGTCGAGGACTGCGACGCGCTCGACTTTCCCCACGCCGTCGTCGTACTCGCGGAGGCGCGCGGCCCCCACGGGCTCGTCGCCGTCGTACGCGACGAAGTGCGTGGCTTCGTCCTCGTGGTCGTCCACTTCGAGGTCTTCGGGGACGCCCTGCTCGTCGACGAACACGGCGTACCTGACGTCGAGGGCGTCCTCGTAGCGGGCGTCGGTGTCGGCTCGCACGACCGGCATACTCGCCGGTGGGGCGGCGAGCCGGAAAACCCCTACTGCTCGCCGGCGACGTCCGCGACGAACTCCTCGAGCAGCGACGACAGCATCCCCGCGAAGCCGGTCTCCCGGCTCCAGAACGCGGTCTCGGTGCCGTCGTCGCCCGCGACGCTGATCAGGACCGCGACGTCGTCGACCATCACGACGCGCTCGGCGCCCATGTCCGGCGTCGGCTGGTGGGCGACCGAGACGGCGCGCGCGCCGAGGTCGCGGGCGACCGCGGTGACGTCCTCGTTCTCGCTGACGACCGTGACGTCGACGCCCGCCTCCGCCGCGGACGCGAGCGCGTCCCGGACCGCGGGCTCCATCTGCCCGATCTCGTCGGTGCCGTAGACGACGTGGTCCTCCGCAGAGCCGACGAGCTGGGCCGCCCGCGAGACCACGTTCGACTGCCCGCGGACCGTCCAGATGGCCTCGCTCTCCTCGGTCGCGCCGTACTCCTCGCGGACGGACTCGAGGTAGTCGAAGGCCGCGTCGCTCTCCGAGCGGAGCTGCCGGTAGAGCCGCTCGCGGGCCTCCTCGACGCCGACCGGCCGGTACCGCGTCGGGTTCGACTGCTCGACGTCGACGAGCCCGCGGCCTTCGAGGTCCTCGGCGGCGCCGTACACCTGCGAGCGCGGGACGTCCGCGATGTCCGCGACCTCGCTGGCGGTGCCCGCGCCGAGCTTCTGGAGCGCGACGAACACCCGGGCCTCGTAGGTGGTGAGCCCGAGGCGTTTGAGCGCGCTCACGGCGTCCGCGTCGTTCATCGCTCCTCCCGGCGGTCGCGCGCCCACTCGCGGACGACGCGGTCGTACTGGTCGGCGGTCAGTTCGCCGTCCTCGAACGCCGCGCTCGCCTCCGCGAGGTCGCTATCTGTGACTTCGGCCTGCGCGAACACGCGCTCGAAGATGTCCGCGACGACGGCCGCGCCGTCGTCGCCTTCCAGCTCGTGTTCCTCGCCGGCAGCGAGCACGTGCCCGCTGATCGCGACCTCGGAGCCGTCCGGCGCTGTTTCGGAGACACGGAGGTCGTAGGTCGCCGTTGCGGCCTCGCCGTCGAGGCGCCACGCGACGTAGACGGTGTCGTCGTCGGCGACGGCCTGCACGGGCTCGGGGTCGGCGTCGAGGCCCGTGACGGTGCCGCCGCGGACCGTCTCCGAGACCACGACCCGGCCGTGCCGGGGCGGCACGTCGACGGTCGCGGTGAGTTCGCCGCCGGGCTGGACGAGGTCGCGGTCGAGCGAGCGCGTGACCGTCTCGCCCGCGCCGTTGGCGACCGCCGCGTCGCCCGCGGCGGGTTCGGCTGCGTCGTCGTCAGTCGGCTCGTCGCCGAAGTCGGCCCAGTCGGGGCCGAGGTACTTCGTCCAGATGACGAGCAGCGTCGGCAACACCAGCACCGCCGCGAGGAACGCGTAGACGATGGTGAGCCCCGTGATGACGCCGAACTGCTGGAGCGGCGGCAGGATGGCGAACACGAGCACGCCGAACCCGCCGACGGTGGTCGCCGCGCTCCCGAGGAGCGCGCCGCCGGTCCCGGTGACCGCGGTCCGCATCGCCTCCCAGACCGTGTCGGTGCGCTCCAGTTCCTGCATGTAGCGCTCGCTGAGGTGGATGCTGTACGCCACCCCGAGCCCGACAGTGAGGCTCGTGATCATCCCCGTGAGCACGTTGAACGGGATGTCCATGAGGAACATCGTCCCGAGAATCCAGGCGACGCTCAACACCACGGGCAGCAGCGTGACCGCGCCGAGGGTCGCGCTCCCGTCCGTGAGCCGGTAGGTCGCCATCAGGAACGCGAACACCGCGACGAGCGTGACGAGCAGGCTCTGGATGACCGTCTCCAGGAGCTGGTCCTGGACGATCTTGTTCAGGATGGCGCTGCCGGTCGCGGTGGCTTCGAGGCCGCCGCCGTCGGCGACATCCGCGACCGAGCGCATCTCCTCGGTGATGTCGTCGCCGGAGGCGTCGCCCTGCACAGCGACGACGAGCCGGACGGCCTCGTAGTCGCCGTCCTCGTCCTGGTAGACGTACTCGCCGGCCTGGTCGGGCGTGGTCTCGTAGAGCGCGTCGTAGACCGCCTCGACGTTCCGGTCGGGGACGCCGTCGCCATCAGTGTCCGCCGCGGTGAACGTTTCGTTGAACGACTGGTTCTCCGCGGCGACCTGCTCCATCGTGGACAGCGGGCCCTGGACGTCCGGCTCGCCGTTCGAGAGGACGTACGTGACGTTCTCCTCGGCGGCCGCGTCTCTGGCCTCCTGCACCTGTTCGAGGGCGTCGTCGCTGGCGACATCACCCTCGATTAGGATCTGCGCCTGGGAGCTCTCCGGGGAGAACCGCTCGTTGACGTACTCAAGGTTCGCCTTCGCGGTGTACTCGCCCGGCGCGAACGGCTCCGGGAGGTCCTTCTGCCACTCCGCGGGGTCCTCCGCGAGGAAGTCCTGCTGCTCGAAGGACGTGTCGACGTTCGTCGCGCCGTACGCGCCCGCAGCGGTCACGAGTAGCGTGACGACGAGCACGATGGCGGGCGCCTTCCGGGCGGCCTTCGAGCCGACGGAAAGCACCTGACTGAAGCGGCCGCCGCCGGTGCCGAACGCGCGCTTCCTGCGGTCCCAGCCGCGGGACTCGAGGAAGCCGTCGATCTCGACCTTCAGCGCGGGTACCAGCACGCCGAACACGAGCAGCGCGGCGACGATGCCGACGCTGGAGACGACGCCGAAGTCCCCGATCGGGGGCACCGGGCTCGTGAGGTTCGAGAGGAACCCGATGACGGTGGTGGCGGTCACCCAGACGAGCGCGACGCCGACGCCCGCGAGCGCGACCCGCATCGAGCCGCGGGGGCCGGCGGGCGTATCGGGGTCGTCGACGGCCGCGAGGCGCTCCTCGCGGTGCCGCATGAAGATGTGGATCGCGTAGTCGATGGAGAGCCCGATGAGGAGCACGGGCACCGCGATCATGATCTGGTTGAACGAGATGTCCGCCCAGCCCATGAACCCGAACGTCCACGTCAGGACGGCGCCGATGCCGAACAGCCCGAGCAGGATGTCGAGCGCGTCGCGGTACGCGACCGCGAGCGCCACGAGCACGAACAGGATGGCCATCGGCCCGACGATGATGAGACTGTCGGCCATCGAGGAGTCGATCTCGTGGCTGATGATGCCGCTCCCGAACACGAGGTAGTCCTCCGAGCGGTCCTCACCGATGTCCTGCATCGCGAGCTGGGCGTCGATGATCTCGTCGCTGGTGACCTGCCCGCCCGCGGGCACCTCGCTGTCGGTGTCCTGGGTGACGACGAGCATCGTCGCCTCGGCGGACGTCGACCCGGGCTCGTAGCTCGTCGGCATGAACCCGTAGACGCCGTTGCCGCCGTTCCCGTCGTCGAGGACGGTGCCGACGAGTTCCTCGACCTCGGAGTCGTTCAGCGACTCCAGTTCGGCGAGCTGCTCGTCGAGGCCGGCGTCACTGGCGTTCTCGAACTCGGCCTGCTGGGTCTCGACGTCCTCGCCGAGTTCCCGCAGCCGGTCAGCCTGTGCTTCGAGCTCGCTGGAGCGCTGTTGGAGTGCGCTGTACTCGGCTTCGAGGACGCCCCGTGTGCCGAGCCGGTAGGCGGCCTCGACCTCGGACTCGCTCTGCGCGTTCCGGAGGTCGCTGGCGGCCCGCTCGAACGTCGCGTAGTGGCTGTCGTTCAGTTCCACCGAGGAGTTCGCCCGCACCCGGTCGAAGGACTCACCGACGCTCGCGGACGGGTTCTCGCGGAGGTACGTGAGCTCGCCGCGGAGCGCCTCGCTGGTCGCGTTCAGCTCCGCCGAGCGCTGCTCGACGGCCGCGCGCTCGGATTGGACGGTCCGGTTCAGCTGCTCGAACTCCTCGACGGCCGCCTGGAGGTCTGCACCCTCCTCCTGCTGGAGGGAGGCGGTGGCGACGACGTTCGCGATACCCGTCGTAGCGTCGTCGCCGGACAGCGTCCCCTCGATCGTCTCGTTCTCGTAGAGGGCTCGCTGGTACTCCAGCGTGTCGACGAGCGCGCCCTTCGTCAGGACGTTGTCGCCGCGCACGACCACCTGGACGGTCGTCGTGTTCTCGTCGCCGGCGGTGAAGTTCTGTTCGATGTAGTCGAGCTTCTGGGACTCGTCGCTCTCGGACTGGAACTGGTCCAGCGACGAGGACTGCTCGACCATCGGCGCGCCGGCGCCGACCAGCACGGTCAACACCAGCATGACGGCGATGGCGGCCTTGCTGTGCTCGGTGACGAGGGCGGCGACGTCGCCGATGCGGCTCACGCCAGCCACCTCTGCTTCGTTGTTGGTAGGATCATACTGACAGTGTGGTTCTCGGGTGATACTGACAGCTACTGGTTACATAAACACGTCGAAAGGAGCGGACTACTCGCGGCGCTCGCGGTAGTCCGGGAGCGCGTCGTCCTGCATCACGGCCGTCCGTCCACCGTCCACGAGCAGCGACGCGCCCGTCACGAACGCCGCCTCGTCGCTCGCGAGGAACGCCACCGCCGCCGCGACGTCCGCCCCCTCTGCGGCGAGCCGCCGCGCCACGCCCGCGCCGATACCCCGCGTCGACCCCGTGACGAGCGCCGTCTTCCCGTCGAAGCGCGCGACTACCACTCCGCGACCCCTCCGTCCTCGTGGCGCCACACGGGGTTGTGCCAGTCCGGCTCCTCGGCGGCGCGAATCGCGTCCTCGTCGACGTCGACGCCGAGTCCCGGCCCGTCCGGGAGTTCGACGTAGCCGTCGTCGTACTCGAAGACCGAGGGGTCCGCGAGGTAGTCCAGCACGTCGCCGCCCTCGTTGTAGTGGATGTCGAGACTCTGCTCCTGAATCAGCGCGTTCGGCGCCGCCGCGTCCACCTGCACGCAGGCCGCCAGCGCCACCGGCCCGAGCGGGCAGTGCGGCGCCAGCGCCACGTCGTAGGCCTCCGCCATCGACGCGATCTTGTTCACTTCGGTGATGCCGCCGGCGTGCGAGACGTCGGGCTGAACGACGTCCACGCTCCCCTGCTCGAAGACCTCCTTGTAGTCCCACCGCGAGTACATGCGCTCCCCGGTCGCGATGGGCGTCGTCGTCTTCGCTGCGATTTCGGGGAGCACGTCGTTGTGCTCGGGGAGCACGGGCTCCTCCACGAAGAACGGGTCGTACGGTTCGAGGGCCGCCACGAGGCGCTTCGCCATCGGCTTCGAGACGCGCCCGTGGAAGTCCACGCCGATATCGACCTCGTCGCCGACTGCCTCGCGGACCGCCGCGATGCGGTCGACGGCCGCCGCGACGACCTTCGGGTTGTCCACGCGGCGCAACTCCGGCGTGGCGTTCATCTTCAGCGCCGTGAAGCCCGCGTCGACTTTCTCCGCGGCGGCCTCGCCGACGTCCGCGGGCCGGTCGCCGCCGACCCACTGGTAGACTCGAATCCGGTCCCGCACCGGGCCGCCGAGCAGCTCGTAGACGGGCGCACCGAGCGTCTTCCCCTTGATGTCCCAGAGCGCCTGGTCGACGCCCGCGATGGCGGACAGCAGGATTGGACCGCCGCGGTAGAACCCGCCGCGGTACATCGCCTGCCAGTGGTCCTCGATTCGCGTCGGGTCCTCCCCCAGGAGGTAGTTCTCGAACAGCTCCTCGACGGCGGTCTCGACCGTCCGCGCGCGCCCCTCGACGACCGGCTCCCCCCAGCCGACGGTGCCGTCGCTGGTCGTGACCTTCAAGAACAGCCACCGCGGCGCCGCGTGGAACAGCTCGTAGTCGGTGACGTGCATTGCCACAACCACGGACCGCGCGTCCGATAGTGGTTCGGGTGACCTGCCGTTCGAACTCCACATCATCTTCGCCACCGACGGCGACGCGCCCGTCACGAACGCCGTCGACCACCTCACCGTCGCACTGCTCCCGGAGGACGGCGAAGGTCTCTCCGAGGCCACCAGGATTCGCAGGTATCTGCCGCAGGCTGTCAGTCGAGCCGTTCGGCGTACTCGTAGTCCGCGGGGTAGGCGGTCGGCGCGGCGCCGTCGATGGTGATGCGCCAGCCGTCGAGCGCGGACGGGTCCTCGAGCGCGGTTCGCAGCGTCGCACGGACGTCGTCGACGTCCACGCCGTAGTAGTCGCCCGGAATGCCGTCGAGGTACTGGAGCGCCGTCCGGAAGAGGCTCCGCATGCCGTCGTCGCCGGACTCCGTCCGGCCGCCCGAGGCGCCTCGCGCCGCGCTGTTCTCGAAGTCGTAGTGCTTGTACGCGCCCGCCGCCACCTGCACCATCCCGTGGAGGAACGCCGACTCCGTCTTACCGCTGCCGTAGTTGTACCACTCGTCCTCGAAGCAGTCGTGGGACTCGTGGAACTCGCCGCTGTTGTAGAGGCGGACGCCGTGTTCGGTCGCGCGCCGCAGCGTCGCGTGCTCCCACACCCGGCGCTCCGAATGCCAGCCCGTCGGGTCGCCGAGCGGCGGCGCCACGCTCGGGTCTCGGGTATGGTCGTCCATCACTCCCCAGTTCGGGCTCCCGAGTCGTAACCTCGTCGGCTGCGTCGGCCCGCCGGAACGACAACCCCTATGCATCCGCGTGCGCTACGACGTGACGATGCGAGTCGAACAGCTAGGTGACGGCGAGCCCGAAGTCGCAATCGTCGGGAGCGTCCACGGCGACGAGCCCTGTGGCGCCCGCGCCATCGAGCGGCTGCTCGACGCCGACCTCGACGTCCTCGAACCCGTGAAACTCGTCGTCGCGAACGAGCGCGCGCTCGAAGCGGGCGTGCGCTACCTCGACGCCGACCTCAACCGCTCGTTCG
>SDGW01000565.1_pt1 | contig 15656 bp, 15 predicted proteins | sample 2873831 | NCBI WGS metagenome assembly SDGW01 (sample SAMN08132700, study PRJNA421101) | hypersaline lake metagenome | isolation source: celular fraction 0.22 microns magnesium sulfate-rich crust from ephemeral... | place: Spain: Penahueca Lagoon, Toledo | collected 2011-07
GTTTGCTCACTCCTGCCCGATCTGCCGCGTCCTTCACGGCGGTTCGAAGTGCGTTATAGCTGGGTGCTTCTGGCGCGGTCAGTTTCGCCCACAGGGGCGCGTCCGGATCAGCACCCGGGTGGTCAGCGAGCCACCGCTGGAGGAAGGGAACGCTCGGAATCAGGGGGACCGTCCGCTGTCCCATCTTCCCTCGGACAGTGATTTGATAGCCGTGTTCGTACTCCGTCACGTCACCGAGAATGAGACTGCGAAGCTCCCCGGACCGCGGTCCAGCATCCCATGCCACAGCAATCAGCGCTGCATCACGAGAATTACGCGTTGCCTCGATCAGAGGAAGTACGTCTTCCTTCCACTGAAGCATATCACGGGGTTCAGGAGCCGGATCGTAGGTACTCGGAGTGTTTGACGGAATCCAGGCCATCGATTCAGGCGGATCGTCGCCGTTTCGGTCGGTAACGCGCCGCCCGAATTGCTTCAGCGCCACTCGGTAGTCCCGGTTAGTCTCGGGGTTATCGTACGTGCGGTGAATCCATCGAACGATCTCTTTCGCAGCATCCTCGCTTTCGAGCGCATCGACCGGACTTCCAGCGTGCTCGGCCATTCTCACGTTATGGCGGAGTAACTTGAGGTGGCGGTAATCGCCCACTTGACTCGGAATCAGGAAGAGTTCGTTACTGAACTTTAGGAGAGCCTCCTGATTAGCGTCATCGAGTTCTCGTTCCCCGTTTCGAATCTTCTCTCGAAGCGTCTCGATCTGGCTGTCGGCGTTTTTCGTCATGGACCAAACTGTGAGAGGATTACACGAGACAGATGGGCGAATCTTATGACATCCCCATCAAACGGGGTCTCGTATCAGAAGTTCGTCGGAGGGAGGAGGTCACAGAGGACAGGTGCTTGTTCAAGGAGTGCGTCGAAGAGCCGTTCAGTACGCCGGTACAACGCGTGGTGTTCATCGACAGTGTAGGCAGCCTCCTTATCGTCCGTTCGAGAAAGGAAGTCGTTGTCGAGAAGCGGAGCGAGAGTAGTGTCCAGCGCACGTCCCGAACGTCCGGACTCGACTTCGAATGTACGACGAGGGAACCGGGAACGGAAACCACGCGTACAGCAGCTCAACACGTGGGCACGGCGGTCAATGAACAACTCATTCAGCGCAGAGCGGTGGGTCCGCGTCCAGTAGTCATCGACTTTGACGTAGGCTTGGACGATGGGAGACAGTTCGTTGAGACTGCCGTTAGCGTGAACGATCCCGAGGTCGTTGAGCGCATGCAGATCTTGCGTGCCGAGAGACTCACCCAGCGGGTGGAGAACTGTCTGAAGCGCCTCATGATACCGTGATGTGAGGAACTCACTGGCGACAACATGTGCATTGCCGATATTCCGGGTTGGATGGATTGCCTCGTGGTGGTCGGCATCGCGGTGATCAACGTGGGTTCGAGGATAAGTCATGAACCACTCCCCACAACGTGGTACCAGGTCTTAACGTTCCGAGCATACCAACTCCTGCGGAAATCGACAGTGGCAAAGCCTTAGTTATCGGATTCCGCGTCCCATCCAGCGAATTCAGGGAAACATGATTCACAGAACTCGACAACGTTCCCGCGTTCTATGACGTCGGCAACCGTTTGTCGCTCTGCATCCAGCTCTTCCTGGAGGTCATTGTCAACGTCGTCTAACAGCCCGAGCCGCGTCTCGCGCTCATAACCACATGGCGAGGGTTCCGCGCGGTGTACTAGAGGAGCACGTTTCTCTCCTGTGTCCGTGAATCGATGCTCGTGCTCAACTGGGGTCAAGAGTGGCTCGTCACCGAGACGGTCCCTGACTTCGGGAAGCTCCTCCGGTTGAATCGTCCTGAGAGTGGAGACGTGCGCTATCGACGGTTCAACTGTAGCAGCTTCCTCGAACGACGTGTACTCACATCTCCGGATCGGCCGCAATGAGTACCGGAGCCGCTCCCCGACCGATCCTGCGTGTTCTCGTATTGCGTACGTCCGGTAGAGGAGGGACGTGTATGAGTCATGGACCGAGTCGAGATCCCATCCGGACTCCTTGTCGGGTCGGATCCACACCGGAAACACTGCTCCCTCCACGCCCGCTTCAGTAAGGATTCCGTCTTCTTCTCCTGCCTTATCGAGTCGCCGCTCGGTGGCGTACCTGGGGAAGCATTCGACGCACGGTGTAATATCACGCGTAAGCGCTTCCCGGTGTGTGATATAGAGATACCGCGACTCCCGCATATCTTCGGGTTGGCTGTCAGCGGTGACACGTCCACCGGATGCAGTCACGAACTCGCCATCCTGAACTGCTGGAGGGGTACCATCGACAACGTGCTCAGCATCGTGGAAGCCATGATGAGTATCGAGTTCCGGTTCCCCGTCGTCTTTGAACCCGTGCCACCATTCCACAGCAACGACCGCATCAAGCGGTGGTGTCTCCTCGTTCAACGTCGGAGGATCGGTAGACTCGTCGACGGTCATACGTCGACAAACGCAGTAGAGTATATAAGTCGAGGGTGTAGCCCGCTTAAATGGGAGGTACGGATGGACGCTCAGGCTGCGCGACTCCTGGACGGTGTATATGTGGCAGGAAATGCTATGCCATCCTAATGGGGTATACGATACGCTGGTCGTGGAGGACGGTGTTGAACTCCCGAAATTTCCACGAGATCGAAGCCCAGCCGAAATCGATTGGCAGACGAAGGAGATCGGCCATCCCTTCATGCGGACGTTCAACTTGACTGCGTCAGGACGGCTTCTTCGAAAGGAACGGGATCTGCGGGAGAAAACTGCTGAGGAAAAACGAGCGGAGGCCGAAGAACACGGCTTCGCCTCGTGGGACGACTATGTCTCGTTCCGTGAGGACGCAGATCCACAGAAGCTGCTCAATCGAGGACTCGGGATCGGCACACCCGACGAGCAGACCGTCGATGACGAATTCTGGCTCGACCACAATATGCACGGCTCCTTGGAGTTCCACGGGTCGAACGACGGCATCGAGAACGGATTCTACTGGTCGTACGAAGCCCGGTTCACAAAAGGCGACCTCGATGCTATCGTATTCCTCGGCAAACGCGGTGGAGACTATCCTGAAGACTTCAAACCCGACGAACCCGACATCATCCGCTTCTGATTCGACGCACCTACCATCCCATGTGGATGGGACGGCTCTGCGTCTGACTCTGTCGGTGGGCTCCACAGTGCCCTCTCTTAGTTGCAAAAATACGAATTTATTCATGTGTGGTTCGTAGAAATGCAATCGTGAGTCATGCCGGAGGCGCTGATCAAGGGTGAAACCCACTCATCGAAGAAGGACAAACAGGCTCTACTTGACCTGGACCTAACAGAGTACGAGGCGGTCTTCCGTGAGGGCCACGATAAGGACCACTTCGAACGGGACATCGACTCACTGTACGCCTTATTCGCTATCGGGCACATTGTCTATGGCGCAACCTATAGCCGACTGTACCGCTCCAGCGACGAGTTCAAACAACAAGCGAAGCAGCAGGGGCTCCCAGTCCACGACCGGATCGACGCGGCTGTCTACGAAACCTACGAAATGGTGCCACGGTGGCAACGTGGCGGACTCTTCCTCCTCTCACCACTGTTCGCCGGGTTCATGCTGGGCTTGGTCGCACAGCCTGCTGAGTGGGTGCTGTCCCAAGTAGCGCCAGGACTGCTGCGAGAACTGGCTTTCGCCGGCGTCATTCTTCTGCTCCTAGGTTTCGGGTTTGTGTGGGCACTCGCGTACTTTCTGCTCATCGAGGGCCGAGCGATGTATGATCGAGACGAGGCGATGGCGCGAGAAATCGTACAGATTACGGAAGCAAACGGATATGAATCGGTTCTCATCTCGTGCGGTGGAAATCACCGACCAGGAATCGCCTCCTCCCTCCGCGATCAAGGATGGGAGGTAACAGAAGAGACCACCGACAGTCTCCTCGGTAAGGTACTGAATTTCTTGTCGATCAAACGCCTCCGTCGGAAGTGGACAAAGCGGTGAGTCTCACTCGTCAGGATCAACGTGATCCAAAAGCAGGAATCCGTCTTCAACACGAACCAACACTTCATCCGTCTCTTCCGGATCGATTCCTTGCCGCTCAAGCTCTTCCGCGGTCAGGAAGACAGGAACTCCGACGGCACCTTGTTCATCGGTACGATTTACGTTCGCTCAAGCATCTTGGAAAACCTGCGTAGTCCAAATCTTATCATGGAAGTGAATATAATACACTCGCTGTGGAACATACACGGCGTATTGCCTTGTAATTCGGTGTGAGAAGTCCCAGATGACCATTTCCAGCCTGCACCATTAATCGAACTAACTGACAGTAGGATTACGTTCACTCACGGTGTCTCTACCTGATATAGTGAGGAGAGGCTATGAGGGCATTTCGACGGGGAGTATTATTGTAAGTTGGAAAACGAGCCGCAGACAAAGTTGAGAACACGAAATCCAGTGGCCAGTTATCCAGTCTCCTAGAAACACAGCGAACAATCACAGCAGAAACCAAGTAATCGGCGGCCTCAGGGCAATCCCTTATGCCTGACTGCAGACTAGTTCTATGCACCACTCATGCCAAACGGCCCTCCAGTCTCACACGCAGACCTAGTCAGACCCTTACCGGAATACGGGACAAGTGAGTACACAACCCCGATAGAGTACGACGAACATCCCGATAAGACGGATTTTGGATCAGTCTCCACTCGTTTCGATGGCGAGATTGAACTCGCCCATCCCGCACCGGACATCGAGACTCTACTTCAGACCACCCATCTAACTGCACAGCTCCATCAGTACAACCGTGACGAGCAGGATCATGACTGGCCGTTCGCAAACGATGGGACGACGCTATACGATCTCGCTGTACTCGATGTCATGGATAAAACGCTTGATGTCGAGGATCTCTCGCCTGCCGCACTTGACGTTCCGAAGCGGCGATTCAAAGTCGTCTATCTCAAGAAGGCACGGCAACCCTCGACACATAAGGAGTTCTACGAATACATTACCAATTCAGACCGGGTACTCACCGAGATGGGCTACTCTGGGGCATCGGATCTACCAGGATATGAAACTCTCCGCGTAGCGTCGGAAGAGAAAGTGCCGAACGAACTGGACGACGCAGAACGGGACGCGCTTGATGCGGCTGTTATTCGTGCGATCTTTGCTGTGTATCGGAACGGAATCGAAGTTCCTCCCGCAGTGAGCGACAGATATGGATTCGACGCTGTCACCCCGCCTCTGTATGAGCGAGCGGTTCCCCGCACAGACAAGCAGACAGCTCTTCGAAATTGGGTTCAGCTTCTGTTCGACGAAACGATTCCCCCACTCACGTTCTATCGATCCCAACCCCGCACTGACTTCCAGCAGTATATGGGGGTCTTCGCTGCATCTGCACTCTACGGCTGCGGTGTCCAGACCGTCGCAAACGTCTCGGACTACAATTACACGCGGGACATCATCCCGAAAGGCAGCGGGATTGGGAAGTACATCAGAGACGATGCCCTCCCACTGAATGACGCCCAAGCGGCGTTAGAAAACACGGAGAAGCGCGCAATTACAGAACAGTTCGACGCTGTTCACCGTGCAACACTCCAACTTGCAGACCGGCTTGGATTCTTTCCGGGACCGCGCTCTCTGGCAGTCGATCTGTACCGCATCGAGTGGAACGGTGTCGAGAACGATGTCACGATCAACCGACCACCGAAGTCCGAGAACGACAACCGCTCAGAATGGACGTACGCTGTCCTCGGGATTATTGATACCGAGGCTCGATTCACACTCGGTACGCGGTGGCTGCCGGATAAATCGACATATCCGCGAGTCGTCTCCGAACTCGCACCGATTGCGGCCGAGTTCGTTGACGTTGACGCGTTGTACGCTGACAGTGAGATGATCTCCGGGGCATTGATCGATGCGTTCCGTGAGATTGCGGACTCCGATTGGGTGGTGCGAGCTCCGAACCAGACCGTGATTAAGCAGTTGAAGGGCTACACGCCGGAGAATCACATAGGGTACGTACCGGCCGTATCGTGGAAGACATCATCGAACCCCGCCGCCGTTTCATACCCCTACAATAGTAGCAACCCTTCGCTCATCGAGTTCACTGCTCAGGAATTGAAACGAGCCGACCCCGCAGACACCGAAGAACAAACGAACCTCTCGGACTTTACGGAGGCTGAAGCGTCGGCTGCGTCTCTCCCGTCCACACTGACAGAGGAGTTTAATGAGCCTGAATCGTTACCTGGGATCGGTACTGCATCGACACACACTGCGTATTTGACTGACCGCTCATTACCTCCGCGTTCGGGCGACGGTATTCACTTCCCGTACTATCAACGCTGGGCGCTTGAGGAGTCAATTAACCAGATCTCGAACGATTTCATGCCGGTCATCAACAGCAGCAACGAAAAACTTCGGCTTTATGGCGTAAATGTCGCCATCCTCTTCCAAAACTGGCACACCCTCATCAACCGCGCTCCGTCCCCAGAACTCGGACTTCGTCGCACCGTCACACACCCGGAGCTCCTGAGGGCCATTGAGGATGTCGCGTTCAGCGACCCTGATTAGTCCCCGTATGAAGACTGCGTTCCGACCGCTACTCAACTTTGGAATCTTCTTGTAGACTCCAAAGTTCAAAGGGGCTTAGGCCATTATTGCTTATAAAAGAGGTGCGTCAGAATGGGTGAATACGCAAATTCCCAAGTTCGGGCGAAAGTATGGGTGACCCCCGACCAAGTCGAGACACTCCGCTCGACTTGCTACGCCATCGGAGCCGACTACCTCCAGCAACGCAACGAGGCCATCGTGACGACGATGTACGATACCGGACTCCGAGTCGGGGAACTCGTGCAGTTCGACGTCGAACTCCTTCGAAACAATAACTCAGAACTCTACCTTCCAACAGACATCCAGAAAGACTACCCCAACAAAAACTCGCCACCACCTGTAACACTCGAACTTGCAGACGACACCGCACGACTGCTCTCTGCTTATCTCACCAATCGCTGGAAAGGCACGTCAGCACTCTTCCCCGCTCGCTCCTCGGACCAGATCTCCGAACAAGGTGTCCGAGATATGCTTCACAAAATTGCGAACGAAGCAGAGATCCGTCCCTTCAAAATCGATGGAAGCAGAGGTACCCCTGACGACGTCACACCACACGCACTGCGTCACGGTGTCGCCTACCGAATGATGAACACCGAAGACGGGAACACCCTCTACGACGTCCGCAACCGACTCCGTCACCGGAGTATCCAAACCACCGAACGAATCTACGACCACATGCTGAAGGTGTAACCGTACGGGCTCGAACCAGACCTGCCAGTGCAGAAATGTGGTGTGCAGTTCTACGGACCCCGGTTCAGCAGTAGACGACTCTTTTCAAGGAAAATAATTACTGGCATGCCTGTGTATCAGCGAATCGATGCCTCAAATATTCGATTTCTACTGTACGAATTCGAACTGTGAATTCGAGATGCCGTCCGGCTGGGGGTACTACATGTACGCAATTGCGGACGACGGCGAACGCGTCCACTGCCCGCATCCCGGAGAGATGGAGCGAGCACGAGAAGTGATTGGCGAGGATGCCTCCCAAGAGAAGATCGACCGTCGCACCGGCTTCAACACGTACTGCTTCTGCATCCACTGTGAAACACAAGTGGATTTGGACCTTGACCGTGACGAGAAGGCGTGTCCGGAATACCGGTCGAACGCAGTCAAAACCATCGATGAACTCGTCGACGAACACTGCCCGGTCTGTGAAGCCGGAACGGTTGTCGCCGAAGACACCGGCGCAATAGCATAGCTGGTGAACCGTCCTCGATTAAATAGTCCAGAGCGAATCTATTGAAATACTAATAGTTTGGTATCTGTCTCTCTGAAACAGGCGTTAGGAAGGATTGCATACACACCAACGAACTATTCGGTTCTCAAACTGGCTAAATTAGACACACCAATTCCAATTTTACTTCCCACCGAGCACGTTCGTCGTTCCATGTTCAAGTGCTACTTCATAAGAAGTCTGGCGTTCTAATTCCGCGATGTAAGCAGTCTTGGCACCAGAATCGTCAAGTTCGGCGAGCTCACTGCTTTGGATTGAGACGATGCGTTCGATGCCCACAACCTGGTGTGTGGTGCCCGGTCGCTTCATCGATGCGTTGTAATCTCCACGGAGTATCTCAGTTCCGTTTTGGATCAGCGTCCGGGATTGCGTAAAGTTGTTCCCGTGACTTCGGACTCGACTGACCAACCCCCTGAACCCCTCCTCACGCTTGCCGACATAGAACCAGGTGGAGTCATCGTCTAATCGCTTGAGTCTCAGTACATAGACATAAGCCGCTGCATCCGGGTTACATCCCGGTGCAGAGCGTACCTCGGCGTCCCAATCGTCGATCACTGGCTGTCGTGGTGTTGTTGCTGCCCCACCAGGTGACTGTGATTGAATTGTCTCTATTGAGTCCGGCCGATATTCTTTGACTGCTTCTGTAGAATCAATGTCGTGTACTACTTCGATGACGGCGACGATTCCTGGCAGTACAGGCCCGATTGAACTGTCGGGGATGTGGTCGTAGTCAGAACGGCCTGGAAGCGTGAAGTCGCCCTGTCCGTCAACAAAGCCTATCTCTACTAGTGTTTCCTCAAGTTTCCGCCGAAGTGAATCTGAATTGCGGTACTGGCGTTGTTCGAACCCTTCAAGGCCAGAGTCGGTGAGCGCCGCAAGGTAGGCTGCATACACCTCCCTCGTGACGCCCTTAATAACTCCTGTCGGGTCATTACCGTCGAGATATGCAATCAGACAAGCATGTGCCCGAATGGCTTTCTGCCGCACCGTGTCTTCTCTGTCAATTATTTTGGCCCGCTGGTTGATCTTCTCTATATCCATACGTTGCATTATTTATCTCAATTGTCTTGAGTATGGGGCCTCTCTTGGATCCTATATCGCTACTGGATTATGTCGACGATTTTGCCGTCCAGAGCATCAGTAGCACAGAAGAAACGATGAGAGTCACCAGTAACACGATTTACGAACACGACGAACAGGGAGAAGTGCTCGTCATCGACATTCACAACGTCTTCAACGAGTACGACCTTGAAACCGGAAGCGGGGAACTTTACTCGCGCGTCGTTCGATACACCCCGAACTGAGAGGACTACAGTCCGATACTGGGAAGGCTCCAAGTAACGTCAACAGACCACTTCCAAGAGCAGCTGGGTGACCAGCTCAGAATGTTCGACCCGCTTGAACCTCAGACTGAAACGGACGAGTAGCGCATATCACGTAGGAATTTATAGACTTACAAACGTAACACCGCGGTATCGTGCAACACACGTTTCGGGTCGGGCAACGGTACCGCGACACTGGGAGTTACCGCAACTCGGACGACCAGTTCCTGCAGTGGATCCGCGGCCCACTCGACAGCGGCATCAAAAACACCGGCGGGATCCGTGATCTCGGTTCGGATCGGTCTGATACGCCTGCGGCGCTCGTGCTCGTCTCGAACGACAGCGGCATTTCCCAGCACGATGATCCGTGGGAGGACACGCTTGCCGTCAACGCCGGGTACATCACCTATTGGGGTGACGCAAAGGCATCGAACCCTTACGACGAGTCTGCGCAGAACCAGAAGATCAAGGCCGCCTTCGACGACGCCGCCGCCGGTCGGCGCGAGGACGTTCCGCCCGTCCTCGTCTTCCGCAAACCCGAATCGGGCGTCGTCGAGTTCTGTGGGCTCTGCGTTCCCGACCACTTCGAAGTCCGCGCGTACCGTGCTGAGGACGGCACGCAGGTCCCGAACTACCAGTTCCACTTCTCGATTCTCAATACCAACGCCGTCCCGGTCACATGGATGCACGAGCGCGCCCAGCAGAATGACGACAGCGCGGCACCCGATGTCTGGCAGCACTGGATCCAGACCGGGGAAGTCGCCCAGTGGCCGACCGGCGAGACCCTCGATCCAAACGGACAGATTCGCCGCTACGAAACATCCGAAATCGCCGTGAGTGACGCCTTCCGTGCAGACATACTTGACCGCTACGACCACGCGTGTACCCTGACCGGTATTCGAGAAGATGAGCTGCTTGATCTCGCACACATCCTCCCACGGAGCCAACACCCCGACCTCGCCGAACATCCAGAGAACGTCCTCGTGCTGAACTCGCTGCATCACCGAGCGTTCGACGCTGCACTATTTACTATCGACAGCGATTACCGGATTCGAACTAGTCCGTCCTTCGACCCTGCTCACCCGTTCCTCCGCCAAACCATCCTCGAACGAGCGGGCGAGCAGCTCGCGTTCCCGTCCAATGTTCAAGTTCGGCCGTCGTTTCTTGAAGAACTCAACACCGGCCTATCCTGGTTATAGCACGCCAGATTTCTATATTGAATCGATGACGGGAACTCAGTAGCCTGCTACATAAAAGGGCTATTCAGCAGATGCAGATAGCTTATCCCCTCTTGTAAATAGAAATAGACCTTAGGTAGGAATGCAGTCTAACTTAGTGGCAATAACCGGAGTTCTATTTCCAACGTGAAAGAGAGTGAAGCGGGGGATTCAATGGATTTTGTTAAAAGTAACAGTCTCACTGTCGGGGTCTGGATCTGCAGCCCATCCGAGTTCTGCCCAGCCTTCGGCATGAGGGTGGCCAGTAGGATTCCACCAAACGGCGTATTTTCGAGCAGACGCGGGTAATGGAACACCCAGAATCTCCTCTATCTCCTCGAATGAGAGGTGAAGAGTGTTCACATCAGCATTCTTAAGATGATCATAGAGCGGTGCGTACTTGCTACCCGTCAATTGGTGCTGATTTGTGGATTCATTAAAAGTAGACTCCCGGTCTTTTGCGGGGCCATCAGATTGCGTGATTTGCTGTGGACTATCAGTCACGGTGGTTGGAGATTCGAAATTCCAGGATGGATCGCACTCTTCGATTAACGCCGCTTCCCGTTGTTTCCTGTCCTCGGCCTCCATTGCCCAGAGTGCGACCTGCCCTTGGTTACGGATAACTTCGAGAATGGCGTTATTGATTCGACAGTTGGTCTGCTGTCCGCCCTTGAAACAATTCTTGGGAGAGATGTTGGAGTATCCGTATTGAATTCGACTATGTATATCCACAGCCTCTCCGATATACACTATTTGATGGTTTGCGGTGAAAATGTAAACTCCTGGCCTCTCCTGGAAACTGGAGGCGTCAACGTGGAATTTACAAAACGGTCCCCAACCGTACTGATGGACAGACGTTTCGTCTGATTTTTCGTAGCGATGTTGAGGCATTTTAAGATCGATCTGCCCTGCCTCATTCCGTTCTACTGTGACGGTGTCTACAAACTCAAACTTCTGAGTGAGATCAGAGATATCCATAATTTGGATTCAAAGCCATTTGGTATAATAATGGGGTCAGTGAGTCCATCGACAGCTGCTTCCATTTACTCGCCGGCAATGACCTTGTTATGATACGTGAGATGGTCGTCGCTGATTTGGTGTGGGTCTGCGATATTCAATACAGTTCCATCAACGGCCTCTTCGTAGGTGTGGGTGACGCGGTACGTCTCTGGGTCAACGGTGAGTCGGCCGTAGTCGAAATCGGCGTGGTGATTCGGGCAGAGAACGAGAATATTCTCCGGCTCATCGGGTCCATCATGCGGGCGACCGAGCGGACGGATATGGTGTGCCTCAGCGTACGGATTCCCATCCGGACCACGCCGAGAGACGCTACAAACCTGGCACGTATGATTGTACATACGCTTCATATCGTGGGCGAGGTCAGTATTGCGCACAACGCGACTACGCGTCGTCTCGACACGATCCGGGTCAGGGGCTACCAAGTCCAGTGCCGGTTCCTTACGATCCGCATGCCCGTCGCGGTCCAACTGAACTATCTCTTCCAGACTGAACTTGTTCAATCCGTCGTCGGCGTCCACTTCCGACTCCAATAAATCTTGGACTGCTTCTACGTCGGTCACCAAGGCGTCTACAGGCGGGTGCGAACATCGAAATGTAACGTGGCGCTCGATTGTCGTCTGCGAACAGTCGTACTCCTCTGCGATGTCACTAAATTCGACATCCAGACTAGATCGGTACGTTTCACGAATCGATTGGCAATCTGCGGTCGAGATATTCTGACGTCGATCATTCGGCTCACGGGGAGGTTCGCCAACCTCGTGTGCACATTCCCCATTGACGTGAGCAAGGACCACATGATAGTCGTACTCAACAGTATCGGCGAAGGCCATCACGCTCGCAGTATCATGGACGCCACGCCGGAGTTGGGCACATTCTTCCGCTGTTACATGGTCACGTTCAAGGATCTCCTGTTTCGCTACTGTGGGACCCTCGACTGCAACATCATGCGAACAGTTTCCTGTGAGATGTCGAACGAGCGTCTTCCAACGACGGCCCGTTGACGTCTGCAGAGCCTCAATCGATTCTTCAGCGGCGTACCGGTCTCTAATGTCACGACATTCAGGAGCGGTCACGTTGTGGGTCCGTCCGCGTGAAATCGGAGGTTCTTCGCCATTGTGAGAACATTCACCAATCAAGTGGTCGTGAACGTCTGCCCGAGGATAATTACTCTCAACCGCGAGTTCGTATGGTAACTTACCATCGCGGTATGCTACCCGCCAATCATGGCACTGCTGTTCTGATACCTGACTCTCCTCAGTGGTCATAGTCGAACCTCTCATTATACTTCAAAATCGTCTGTGCTCCGACACCGAGTGCGGAACTGACATCGCTAGCCGACAGGTGCTCCCCGTGTTCCTGGGCGACAGTCAAGTACGCACCCCCTGCAATTGCAGCACGACTGGCACCATCTCCGAAGTCTACGTCAGTCGCAATGTTACGGCCGTCATCGGCATACACAGCCGGATGTTCAGAGAAGGCTGTCCGGAGCGTCGCAATCGCCTCGTTAATTGTCTGCGGAGGAAGGACGTCCACTGGAACGTTATCCGCCAGTTTCAGGAATGATTTGTAGCTCTTTCGGATGGAGACTGTAGTCTTGTTCACGAAGTCTGCGACATCCCGCTGACGAATATCGAGGCCATGTTTCTGGGCCACAGCGTAGAGGATAGCACCGGCGACTGTTGTCGGGGCGAGTCCGCTGTGAAGGTTGCGTTCTTTCCCACGTTCGAGAAGGTCGTAACACTCCGCTGCCTGGTCTTCCGTGAAGCCGAACTCATCAATCCCGTCATCCAAGTAGGTATCAGGTTCGACTGGGGTCGGCTGAATATCCAACTCTGACATCAGCCTCGCACTCAAGTGTTGGATGTTCTTCTGGGACTTCCGAGCATGATCGGCAATGTCCGGCAGCGAAATTGGTTCCTCCTGACGGGTACACGCGAGGTAGAAACAGGCACCCGCAACGCTATCGATGGAATCATACTCGTATCCCGACCGGAGGACATCTCCACATAACCGAATTCCATCGACCATCGTGTCCTCTGCCGCGTCGAGCATCTCACCCATCCGCTCAATCTCGGTCCCCACATAGAGCAGAACCGAACGACGGGAGTACCGCGCTTGCATCATCATTAAGATGACTTATTTCTCTTATTTACCTTTCGTTACTAGCAATTAGATTCCATCATCGCCATATTTTACTGTAAATGAGGTGTGGTGACCGAACCACGATGTACCAGTTCGGTTTGCCTGCCCTATTAACGAGATTCTGATCCTGAATCACCCAGATCTCGTGGCGAGTCTCGTACACCCAGTACCGCACCTCGTCAAATTCCGGTGGAAAGCTAGCACCTGCATCACGCCATCTTCAAGAGACTATCCGCAAGCGATTCGAGTTCATCGGTTTCGTCGATCATGGAAAGCCATTGGCTGGGGAGCCCCGACGCACCGAATCGCGCCCCGGCAATGGCTCCCGTAATCGCGCCGATGGTATCAGTATCACCGCCACGGTTGACGGCAGTGACAATCGCCTCTTCGGCACTTTCGGACGCTAACCCGTCGTGGAGAGCCGTTTGAATCGAATGGACAACATAGCCAGACGTCTCTAGTGTACCAGGCGAATCAGCACGGGCGAGAGGACTAAGCGCAGCGGTGAGCTCATCTGGTGCACTTGCATCGACATAATCAAGGGCGTCCTGCAGCGGTGCGTTAGCTTCGTCAAGGATGCCCGCGAGTGTGAGATTCAGGATGGCGCAGCCATAGGTACACCGCGGGTCTGCGTGCGTGATCTGCGAGGACTGCCGACTCACTTCGACGAGTCGATCCCGGTCAGGGGCGTACGGGATGGCGAGCGGCGGGCACCGCACCCCCCTCCGGTTCCCTGCATTCTGGCCTCCAGGGCTGTTCCCCAAGACCTGCTGGCCCGCCTCGTCCCACTCGTCGCCGCGCTTGAGGCGGCTGAGCGCCCGCCTCGTCATCCCTCCGATGTCGAACGGGCCGCTGTCGTACCACACGACGAACCGGTCCGCAATGTCCGCCGGGTCGAACGCTTGGTGTTCGACGAGGCTTCGAGCGATGCACAGCGCCTGCTCGGTGTCGTCTGTAATCGTTCCAGCAGGCTGGTTCCACGTGCCGTGCCCGACCATCTCGTCAAGCCGCCCGTGCTCAGCACTGATCTCCGCCGCAGACGCGAACTCGACCGGCCGGCCAAGCGCATCCCCGCATGCTAACCCAAGCAGGATCCCACGCACTCGATCTGAACTCATACGTGACCCAACGAAGACGTATGAGAAAAACGTAGGGTGGCAACGATACAAGACTGAACGAATAGGTTGTTGCGGAGAACAACGACGCTGTGTAGCCCTTTTGTCTGTTCAGATCCATCCATCTTGCTCGTCACAATAAGTTTAGGTGGTCTGCGAACGGGTTATGAAAATGTGTCGTCGTCATTAGTCCCGAACCGAGAGATAATCGGCCCTGCTTCCTTCGTGAGGCCGAAGAGTTCTTCTAACGTGTAATCCTCCCGCTGGACCTCGTCGCTGTGAGGGAAATACTGGTGGTCATCGTGGTAGTCCCCCCTCCACGATTCGCCATTGTACCGAATTTTGAATCCGCTTTCACACTCCTCGATATTTTCGTAGAGGTCCTTCCAACCGAGGACATCCGACGGACCAATCGACTCCGTCCAGCTCTGATTCGTATTGAACGGATAGCTACAATGGACATCTAGAGAACTACGCTGTCGGCATCTACCATCCCGACAGTATCCCTGCGGAATATGAATAACGGTAGCGTGGTCGGGGATTGCGAGCGCTTTCACGAAGGCAGTCCGGTCAAGTGTTTCGCCTAACTCCTCGTGTTCCGTTACGAGGGGAAGCGCATAGTATGCAATATCTTCGCCATACTTCTTTGCGTAGTTCTTGACGGTGTCAAGCTGCCTCGGTGGGTCCTGCTTCGAATATCGAACGGAGAACCGCCGAACGCCACCTTTCGAAAGCTTTGGTCGTTTGTACTGAAACACTAGTCCCTTGAGATTCCGAATCTCCATGTCCCACCCGAGTTCGCTTTCGAGCCGAGTCGACGGGTGAAATACATCCAAGAAATCGAGTTCAGTTGCATCACGCATCTGCACGTACGACTGCATCGTGAGGGTGGTTTCGTACGGAATTGCGTCGCTCATACCCCCAGGGTCAAAACAAAGAAACATAAACCCAACAGCAGGTACCGGTAGATTCTCATCCAGCTACGAAAATATAGCCAATACTAGTG
>SDGW01000655.1_pt1 | contig 15620 bp, 17 predicted proteins | sample 2873831 | NCBI WGS metagenome assembly SDGW01 (sample SAMN08132700, study PRJNA421101) | hypersaline lake metagenome | isolation source: celular fraction 0.22 microns magnesium sulfate-rich crust from ephemeral... | place: Spain: Penahueca Lagoon, Toledo | collected 2011-07
AGCCGGAACGTAAGGAGACCAAGATGATCGCGGACAACGTTCCAGTCGAAGTCACGGGGGGTCCCACAAGAGATATAGAGGGCTCCAACTTCAAGGATCTGGAGAAGGTCGAGACCAACCAGATCAGGGGGGGCATGTGCCTCGTCTACCTCGACGGGTTACCGTTGAAGGCTCCGAAGATAAAGAAACGTATAGAGAAATGGGGTAAGGACTTCGGTCTGGAGCACTGGGAGTGGATTAAGGACTACCTCGATCTCCAGAAGGAGATCCACTCTTCCGGAGACGAGGACGACGAAGATGAAGACGATGAAGAGGAGAAGGCGAAGTATACCGCCTCCGACAAGTACCTCGGATCTTTAACGGCAGGAAGACCTATTTTCGGACATCCAGGGAGGAAAGGAGGCTTCAGGTTGAGGTACGGTCACTCCAGGACCAACGGCCTCGCAGCAACTTCTTTCCATCCCGCGACGATGGAGATAACCGAGAGGTTCGTCGCCATCGGAACACAGCTCAAGACGGAGTATCCTGGAAAGGCGACGGTGGGGACTCCGTGCGACTCCATACATCCTCCTGTTGTAAGACTGAAGAACGGCGACGTGATGAAGGTCAGAAGCCGTGAGAAGGCGAAGGAACTGGAAGATGATATAGATGAGATACTTTTCCTCGGCGACATACTGGTTCCTTTCGGAGAGTTCGTCGAGAACGGGAAGAAGCTTCTTCCATCGCCTTACGTAGAGGAGTGGTGGGAGAAGGAGCTGAACAAAGAACTGGAGGAGCAGGGCGTCAAATTAGGTAAGGACTTCGATGACAACACGCCGACCCCGAAGGAAGCGTTCAAGATCTCGGACGTCCTGGGCATACCCCTTCATCCTAAGTGGAGTTACCACTGGAGGGAGACGTCGCCGGAAAGTTTCGAAGCCCTCTACACATCGATGAGAGAGGGAGAACTGGAAGGTGAGAGGACCAAGAAAGCGCTGGAGGACATCCTGGTGGAACACCGAAAAGATAACGGCGTTATAAAAGTCGGGAAGAAGGACCTCCAGGTCCTGAAGAAGCTTCTGAAGCCGGAGGAGGACAACTCCGAACTTCTGGAAGATATTGAAAAAGGCGAGGACATACCGGAGTTCATAGAGGAGGTTTCCGGCTACGAGGTCAGGAGACAGTCCTCCCACTACCTCGGTTCCAGGATGGGAAGACCGGAGAAGGCCGAGAGAAGAACTATCAAGGGGAAACCCCAGCTCCTGTTCCCCTGTGGTAAGGAAGAAGGAGGACGTATGAGGAACCTCTCCGCTTCTTACGAGAAAGGGACTGTCGATGAATCGATAATGCACAACTACTGCAGCAACTGCGACGACCACTCCTACTTCTCCTACTGTCGCGAGTGCGAGGAACCGACGGAACCGAGATGGTTCTGCTCCGACTGCGGGAAGGAGCACGAAGAGGAGGTCAACGCATGTGAGAAATGCGGCAACGAATGGATAAACCGTTACAAGGAGACGGAGATAGAGGTCGAGGAGATAATGGATCAGGCCATGGAAAACGTGGGTATGGACAGCCCCCCGGAGCTTCTGAAATCCGTCAGAGGTATGAGCGGGAAGAACAAGAACGTCGAACCCGTAGAGAAAGGGCTTCTCAGGGAGAAGCACGACCTCTACGTCAACAAGGACGGAACCGTCCGTTACGACGCCTCCGACATACCTATGAGTCATTTCAAACCGGAGGAGATCAACGTGTCCGTCGAGAAGCTGAAGGAGATCGGCTACACCGAAGACGTCGACGGGGAGCCTCTCGAAAGGAAGGATCAGGTCCTGGCTCTGAAGCCTCAGGACATCGTCATACCTGACGGAGACAAGTCGCTTCCCGCCTCCGACTACATGATGAGGGTCACGAAGTTCATAGACGACCTGCTGGAACAGTTCTACGGCCTCGAACCATACTACAACGTCGAGGAGAAGGAGGATCTAGTCGGAAGCCTGGTCATCGGACTGGCGCCACACACGTCTGGTGGAACCGTGGGAAGGATAATAGGTTTCACGAACGCCAAAGGCATCTACGCACACCCTTACTGGCACGCAGCGAAAAGACGGAACTGTGACGGAGATGAGGACGCCATCCTCATGCTTATGGACGGTCTTCTCAACTTCTCCAGAGACTTCCTTCCTGACGTCACCGGTGCAAGGACTATGGACGCACCTCTGATCCTCTCGACGGTTCTGAACGCGGACGAGGTCGACGACGAGGCATGGGCGGTTGAAACGGTGGAGGAGTATCCTTTACAGTTCTACGAGGAGACGCAGGAGTACAAGAAGCCGTGGGAGATCGATTCGGACATAGAGATCGGTGAGGACATCGTTCACTCCGACAGGCCTTACAGGCACGGCTACACCCACGAGACAACGACTATAGAGGACGGACCGAACCAGAGTGAGTATGTCACTCTGGACGAGATGAGCGAGAAGACCTCCGCACAGCTCGGACTGGGTGAGAGGCTGAAGGCTGTGGACGAGAACGCCGTCGCGGAGCTTCTCCTGAACAAGCACTTCATACCGGACATCAAGGGTAACTTGAGGAGCTTCTCAAGCCAGAAGATGCGTTGTGTCGACTGCAACGAGAAGTTCAGGCGTGTGCCTATGACCAACCAGACGATAGCTCCGACAGGTAAGACCACGGCGGAGTGTCCCGAGTGTGATGGAAAGGTGCTTCTTACCATCTCTGAGGGAACGATCAAGAAGTACATGCAGCCGAGCAAGGACATCATCGACAAGTACGAGATCTCGCCCTACGTCCGGCAGCAGATAATGATCCTGAACAAGACGATCCAGAGCCTTTTCGGGAAGGCGAAAAGGCAGAGCGGTCTGAAACAGTTCACTTCGTGACCAAATAATATTTAGGAACGCAGCACCCTTTGTACCTTATGAACGAAGAAGTCGCAGTGAAGGAGGTTATGACCGACGGCGTCATAGCGGTAGAGAAGGAAAAATCTGTAGTGGAGGCTTCAAAGCTTCTCAAGGAAGAAGGCATCAGAGGTCTCGTAGTAGTCGATGAAGAGGAGGCAGTCGGCGTAGTCGTATGTAGAGATATTGTCTACGACATCGTGTCGACAGGAAAGGAGCCGAAGGATACAAAGGTCAAGGATATAATGAGCACGGACCTAATCGTCGCAGAAGAGAACGAGGTTCTTGACGAGGTCGCCATGGCGATGGTAAGAAACAATGTTTCCAGGATACCGGTCGTCAGGAACGACATGCTTGTAGGGATCCTGACACAGTCCGATATTATACGTGCATGGCCTGGATTCGCGGAGATCATCGGCGAAGAAAGGGAGATGGACATGGAAGCTTCTCCAGCACCTGAATCGAAGTCAGGGAACTGCGAAAGCTGTGAGAACTACTCCGAAGACCTGCGCGAAGTTAACGGCATGCTTCTCTGTCCGGAGTGCCGTTAAACTCAACACTTTTTATCCGGTCTTCCGAAAGGGTACCTTATGGAGATAGTCGAAGAAGTTGTCCGCCGAAGGGACACAATACATGTCAAGAACCCGGAACAGGTATACCCGGAGATAAGAGACCTCCTGGAGCGGCGGATGAGCTTCGACAGCGTGAAAGAGGAGAAGTACTTCCACGACGTAGACACGGGAAACATAAGGTCGAGGATAAAGACCTCTGCGGGCTTTGACCACCACACGAGCGAGAAGCTCGAGATATTTCTGGTGATAAACCCGGGCTCCAGCGAACTCGACGTACAGGTAAAAGGCAAGATAGCCACGGAGTACGAGACAGAGGGATGGAGACAGTCCCTCTGGTACTACGCGTACAGAGCCCTCTACGACAAGTTCCTCTACGGGTCCGCACGAAGCGGCTTCGAGAGCTACACGGAGGAAAAGGTCGACGAACTCCTGACAAGGATAAGACAGAACGTGGAGGCGTAAAAAATGGTGAAGTTCACAGAGTCGGCTTTCGAGAAAGAAGACCACATCTTCGTGAAGGAGGATCCTGTGAGGATATACAGAGGTCTGAAAGACCTTCTCGTCGAGGAGTTCGACGTGGACAGGGTCGAGGAGGGTCACATGGAGTTCAACGTCCAGAAGCCGAAGGACAAGATACGTCTGGCCGCATTCAAGGAGAAGAGCCCTCACACCGTGATCATGTTCGACCTCGGTTTCAGGGCGAAGAGCCCTAAAGACATATACAAGCTGGAGAGGCCGGACGACATACTGAAGGCACGTGTAAAGGTGAAGGCCAAGGTCATAACGATGTATCCAGGACAGAACCCTGCGCCATGGCTTCCAGGACCTGTAACGGACGACAACTACAGGGATCCTGGTCTCAGGGCTGAGGAACACTCCCCGTTCCAGAAGTCGAAGCTCTACAAGGTCCTTGTAGGTATCTGGTACAACAAGTTCTACAAGTCGGAGATCGAGAGGTACGAGAACGAGGCTGAGGAGATAAGTCTAAGGATACACGACCTGATGCGTGAGAAGTTCGGGATCGAAAAATCAATATACAGAACAGGATCGGCGTACGACGAACCATGGTAGACGAAGACGGAAACAAATTTCTGAAACCGTTGATGAAGAAAGCAGAGTACTGGCTCAGCTCACCCAGCGGAAGCGAGGTCTGGGAGCACGTCCATCTGTTCCAGGGGGAATGGCTGCCCGTTTACAAGAGGCTTGAATGGTACGACAGCCCCAACGTTCCGGATATCTACGAGCAGCACAAGTACATAATGAGGAACATCGATATGGCCAGGCCTGAGGAGACGTACTACGAGGAGAACCTGGACAGCGGTGTGTTCGCCAGCGAGATGTATACAGATACAGGTCTTCCGAGCGGGAAAGGAAACTGCCGTATCGACATCGATATAACGGCTCGTTCACCGCCTTCAGGCGAGAACAACTTCGGATCGGTCGAGTACAGCATCGACACAAAGATAAAGTACAAAGGGATACCTAGCGGAGTGACATTCCTTCCGCGTATAATAGCCAACCCTCTCAACCAGTTCTTCAAATGGGCGTTCCTCAACTTCTACGCCGAGGAGATGGTTGGTAGAGACGGCGAGTTCGCACGGGAGAAGACGACGGAGTACCTCCAGTACCTGAGGAAGTACCACGGAGAGGAACCGACACAGACAAAGACCAAGCAGTCCCAGTTCAAACCTGTTCCCGAGGAAGGGATCTTCTTCCAGTAAGTGTTACGCTACTTAAACGCAATAAGCCATGCCTGACGGCATCGCTTCCCCATCTGGTTACAGAAGATTTCCGATTTTCGAATCAGAACAACCGTGGAACTATTAACTCTTGCAGAGTAATGTCTGTTTATATGGCTGCCCTTCGGTCAGCAGGGATGACCTTAAGGGACGGGGATGATTCACCTGTGTTACAGGGCAGCCAAATACTACCAATACAATGACTGAACTACACGTCAAGGTCGTTCCCAATTCTGAGGAATTCAGGGTCGAAACCGGCTACATGCCGAAGATCTATCTGGAAGAGGAGGCGGAGAACGGCAGAGCGAACCATGAACTAGTGAACAGGTTGGAGAACGTTCTCGGAGAGAAACCCGGCATAATTTCCGGTCATAAATCAAGGAGAAAAAAGATCAAAGTACCTCTTGAAGAAGAGGAAGTCAGAACGAAATTTGAGGAGATTGAATAATGGGCAAGGTTTCACAGAAATCATCTAAATACTTGATAGAGGCAAAACTGGAATCAACAGGTCTTGTGGAAAAACCTGACATAGTAGGGGCTATATTTGGACAGACAGAAGGGCTTCTAGGGGAAGAACTGGACCTGAGAGAGCTACAGGAACGTGGAAGAGTAGGACGGATCGACGTACAGGTAAGGGAGAGAGACGGCAGATCAGAGGCCGAGATAAAGATTCCGTCATCCCTCGACGCAACCGAGACAGCTCTCCTCGGCGCCTCGCTTGAGACGATCGAAAGAGTAGGTCCGACGAACGCGGACATAAAGGTCGAACAGATAAAGGACCAGAGGACTTCCAAAAGAGACTACATAGTTAAGAGGGCGAAACAGCTCCTCCAGGACATAGAGGACGACAAGCCGGAGAAGAACAAGATAGCGGACGAGATAAAACAGGAGATCCGAACCTCAGAGCTCTCCGAGTACAGAGGTTTCAAGGCAGGACCTGAAACAGGTAAGACGGGCGAGATAGTCCTCGTAGAGGGAAGAGCCGACCTTCTCAACCTCCTGAAACACGGTGTGAAGAACGGTCTGGCGCTCGGAGGAACTTCCGTGCCACAGAACGTCGAACTTCTGGAGGATCAGACTCTTACAGCGTTCCTCGACGGAGACAGGGGAGGAGACCTCATACTCAAGGAGCTGAAGGACAAGACTGACCTCGACTACGTCTCCCGTGCTCCGGAGAACAAGGAGGTCGAGGAGCTCGGCAAGGAAGACGTCTACAAAGCCTTGAGGGATAAGGAGCCGGCGAAGTTCTCTAAGTCGGACGCCGAGAAGGAAGAGATGGACGAAGAAGTCGTGGAGAAGATCTCCGAACAGCTCGAACAGCTTGTGGGTACAAGAGCGGCCTTTGTCATGGACGAAGAGTACGAGATACAGCAAAGATTCCCTGTTGACAAACTGGACAGGAAGATCAACAAGGTCGACAGCTGTCTCGCCGTAGTCGTGGATGCGGAGATCGACAGAGATATTGTTGAAGCGACTGAGGACAAAGCGGACTACATCGCGGGTATGGGTAAGGATGGATACGCAACTTCGTCCGAAGCGGAGATACTGACACGGAAGGAGCTGGAAAAGGTAGAGGCCGGGCAGAAGTAATCCGTTCCGATACCTGACAGAAGCAGTAGCTGTGTGGAGTTAGAAACGTCTGCGAAGAAGCTATTGAAGAGTTTTAAAAGAGTTAGTGCTTGTTAGGGCTTGTTTGAGATCAAAGGATTAATAACGGAAACCTCTATACGTTTGTTGAAGCTTCTTCGGGCCGTCTGCTTCCTTGATTCTGGTTTTCGCAGGCGTTAGAGTTAAATTGCGGCTACTGTAAGACACATGTAATGATGAATCTATTTAGTAAAACAGTTGTTTCAGTATCTATACTATCTATCTTCCTGATACCGTCCGTTTCCGCGGAGTCGCCGACGATCGAGGATATGGACGTATGGCCGGAGGAGATAGATCACGACTCGGACGTTTACGTCGAGGCGTCCGTCTCAGGTTCAGCGGAGGACGTCTGGTTCGAAGCTTTCAAGGGTTCTGAGAAGGTCGCCAAGGCGCCGCTTTATGACTCCAACAACGACGGATACTACACGACCGCCAGCTCTTTCAAGGTAGAGGGAGGGCGGGAGTACCGTGTGAAGGTCACTGCCTACAGCAGCTCCGGAGAACACAGCTCCAGGGAGAAGGTTGTAAGCCCTGAATGCAGCGTAGGATTTCTGGACAGTTGTATATACTGAAAACACCACATTTCTTCCTTCCACTATTTTCGGGTGAATAAACAGTTTTAGGCCGTGAACCGGCTTACCTCATTGAGGGGGAGAAAAGAATGTACAGAAAAACGGTCATGGTCTTGGTTTTAGTATCTGCTTTAACCCTTCTGAACTCCCATGCCTCCGCACAGGTCTGCGAGTTCGATCCGGATGAGGATGAAGATGAAAACGAGGACGAAAACGAATGTCTTGACGACCTCTCCGAAAGGGTAGGGGAGTACGGTGAAGCCTCGTTCAGGTTCGGATACGAGGTCGGCTACCAGGACGGCTCCCTGGCCGAACAGGAAGACGTGGATGAGGTAGAGGAAGATGAAGAAGACCTGAGGGAAGGATTCGGGACGGATGAAGATGATGCAGGGCCTGAAGAAGTAGTGATCTTCGGAGAAGAGGATGAGGAAGAAGACGAAGAAGAGGAAGATGAAGTCGTCGACGAACCCGTGACCTTCGGAGAGTAAATCAGTATTGAAGGTTCAGCCACCTATCACCTTTGGAGTCATAAAGCCGGCCTGGTTCGGAGAAATATGGAGGATTAATCCGCAAATATATGTGATAAGCCCCGTCCGGGATTTGAACCCGGGATCTGTCCCTGTCTCAGGTTGGAACGTTGTCGCACCGCCGAAATCCATGCGGAGCATGGTTTATTGCGCGGTACGAGCGTCGCAGTCTTCCGGGGGAAGAGCTGCTCAAAGCACGCTTTTCTCTTGGAAAAGGTGCGATATCCGTACGAGGGGACCGCTCTAGCCAGGCTGAGCCAACGAGGCGCTTACATGGATGTAAAGACAGGTCATATTTTTAATCCTGTGCCGTGGAGAGTCTCTTCATGGATGTTCCATGTCGGTTTTAGCTTCTTGGTGAGAAGTCCCCTTCCTCACGGAACGAATGTGGAGTTAGGTTGGGGATGAATCGCCCGAACCAACAAAAAAGTTGTCGAGTAAACAAAAGTATGGAGTATGACTTGGATAGTTCATCACACTCGGTCTACAGCCTGAACTACCACCTGATACTGGTAGTAAAGTACAGGCGAGAAATCTTCGATAACGAAGAGATAGTGGATGAACTGAAGAGTCGAACCAAAAACATCAGCGGGAACTACGGAGTGGAAATCACGAACCAGGAAGTAGACCAAGACCACATCCACATCCTGTTCTCCTCAAAACCTACAACCGATTTGGTCAAGTTCATCAACGCACTCAAGACAGGGACAAGCAAAGCCATCAGGCATCGTTTCGATGTTTCTGATAAGCTGTGGAAGGATGTTTTCTGGAGCGACAGCTACTGCCTAATAACCACAGGAGAAGTCACACTTGACCAGCTAAAAGAATATGTAGAAAACCAAGGTGAAGAAAAATGAGTATCACTTTTGACTATGATTATGTATGCGAAGACTGGAAAGGAAATACACGCAAAAAAGATGATTTAGACCTACTATGTCTCTGCGGAGGATACATGGTGATAGAGTGAACAGAAGCTACAAATACCGCCTCTACCCCTCAGAACAAGACAAAAAGAATTAGAGAAGAATCTTGACCTGTGCCGACAGGTCTACAACCACTTTCTTGAAGAACTACACGAGACAGAAGAAATTCCTTCTCGGTATGAGTTGCAGAAGCAGCTTCCAGAACTCAAACAAGACTGGAAAGAATTACAGCAGGTTCACAGTAAAGTCCTGCAAATGGTGCTAAAACAGTTATACGACAATCTCAAATCTCTTTCCAAACAGAAAGAGAAAGGCTATAAAGTCGGAAAGCTACGGTACAAAGGTGAAGGCTGGTTCAAGACCATTGAATACAATCAGTCGGGGTTCAAGTTGAAGCAGACAGATAATAGGCTTGATCGACTCAAGCTCTCCAAGATAGGAGAAGTACCGATTAGACTTCACCGAGAGATTGAGGGAGAGGTAAAAGGCGTAATCCTGAAGCGAGACAGTGCTGGTGACTGGTACGCCATCTTCCAGACCGAACAAGAAAAACATGAAACAGATACCGCTGAACCAGAAAATGTTGAGGCTGTAGGTATTGACCTCGGTATCAAGAACTTCATAGTCGATTCAGATGGAACTAGGATAGAGCATCCGAAGAGTGTAGAGAAAGCAGAGGAAAGACTAAGAAAGGAGCAGAGAGATCTTTCAAGGAAAGAAAAAGACAGTAACAACTACGAGAAACAGCGGAAAAAAGTAGCCAAGCTGCATAAGCGAGTGAAGAATAGACGTATGGACTTTCTCCACAAACTTTCCAACGCCTATGTACGAAACTATGATAAAATAGTGTTAGAAGACTTGAACATATCGGATATGGTTCAGGGAGAGATGAATAGTAAGAATACTCTGGATTCCAGTTGGAGAACATTCATAGAACTACTCCTGTACAAAGCTGCGAACGCTGGTACGGAAGTAGTTCTGGTTGATCCGAAGGATACAAGCAAGGAATGTTCTCAGTGCGGAGTCAAGACCGACAAAAAACTGTGGCAAAGAGAACACAGCTGTCCAAGCTGTGGCTACACGACAGATAGAGATTATAACGCCGCTCAGAATATTTTAGGCAAGGGACTTGCCGAAGTTACTCCTGCGGAGACTGCAACCTCTACGGACAACAAAGACCAGAAACCTGTTTTCTGTGATGTGTCTGCAAGTTGCGTCATTGAAACAGGAAGCCCCTTCCACCTCGAAGCGTAAGCGGAGAGATGGTAGCGGGTAGTTCACCGTTTTCATGGCTTGAAGTACGCGGACTCATCGGAAAGGAGTTCCTCCGCTTCTTCCAGAGTCATGCCGGTTTCTGCCGCAGAGGACACCTTCAGACCGTTGTACATCCCTTCCACGGCTCCGGTTCGACACTTTTCCAGAGGCGTGAACGAGTCCCTGTCCGTCGCGTCGAGATAGAGGAGTTCTCCGTTCCTGTAGCCGAAGTCGTCGACTCCCGCGGAGATCACGAAACCTTCTTCGAGCGCACTGTCGGCGTACCGGACGGCATCCCGGAACATCTCCCTGTCAGGATTCGGTTTATCCGCCCTTTCCTGGAGGATGACTTCGTGAGGTCCGTTAATCTGTCCCAGCTGGAAACCGGTTGCTCTGGTCTCCGGAACGCCTAGATTCTTTTCTCTGAGAAGTTTGGTGTTCGCTTCAGGCCGCCTAACCTTCAGCACTGCCGGTGACGTATCGTACACAAGGGAAGGTCTGTAGTTCCGGGAGACCTCCTCCGCTCTGAGAGAGGCCTCGTTTATCTCCTCTTTTCCGGCGTCAAGTTCCAGAGGATACCGCTCTCTACTTCTTTCGGGCAACAGGATTCTGTTCAGAACGCTCATGGCTGCTCCTGAGGCTTCAAAACTTAAATCTCCGTCCGTAGCCCGGCTATTTAAACGAGCATCTATCTCTTGGAATTATCGGTGTAGAAAACATGCATAATACTATAGGTGAGACTGCCGGAAAGGTCTGGGAGTTCCTGGACGAGAACGGCGAGTCTTCTGTAACAGCTATTACTGGCTCTGTGGACGTTCCCTCGACCAAGGTTTACATGGCGGTCGGATGGCTGGCGAAGGAGGGGAAGCTCGAGTTCCACGAGCAGAGCAGGGGAAAGACGGTAACGCTGAGTTAGTTTCTTTACCCTCCGGCACGAAAGAAATTTCTATGTCTCTAAAGTCTGGAGCGGAAACGATAGTCGAGCAGTGTCTGAAAATAAGTTCTGAAGAGGAAGTCGTGGTCGTGAACGACGGGAACGACCAGGAACTGATAGATTCTTTGCTTGAAGTTCTTGAGGAAAACAGTATAGAGTTTGATTATTTGGAGTACGAGGAGCCGGAGAACCACGGCGAGGAACCTCCGGAAAGGATCGCGGAGGCGATGAAGGAAGCGGACGTATTCATAGCGCCTACTGTAAAATCGATCTCACATACAGAGGCACGTGTGAAGGCGTGTGAAAACGGTTCAAGAGGAGCGACGCTTCCGGGCATTACAAAGGAGATATGGAACACCAGCCTACAGGCAGACTACGGAAAGGTCGAGGAGCTCTCCGAGAAAGTCTACAAACTTCTTGAAAAAACTGAGGAAGTGAGGGTCGAGACTCCTTCCGGAACCGACCTCAGGTTCGAGGTAGATACGGAGTACTTCCACACGGATACAGGCATGATACGTGGACCGGGAGAGTTCGGAAACCTTCCCGCGGGTGAAGCCGACGGTGGAACGGTGAAAGCCGAGGGGACGCTGGTGATCGACCACATGCCCTACATCGAGAACTCGAAAGGCCTCGAAGTCGAAATAAGGGACAACGAAGTTGTTTCGGTCGAGGGTGAAGAGACACGTCTGCAGGAGACTTTCTCGGAGGTTGAAGGTTCCCGTAACATCGCCGAGTTCGGATTCGGCACAAACCCTGAAGCGACCCTGATAGGGAACATACTCCAGGACGAGAAAGTCCTGGGAACCGTCCACATAGCGTTCGGCGACAACACATCCTACATACCGGAAGGCGACGAGAAGAGGAACCCGTGCGACATACACTGGGACACCGTCTGTAAAGAACCGACGGTCTGGTTCGACGACACCAAATTACTGGAAGAAGGCGAGCCCGTCTTCTGAAACTTTTTCCTTTTCTCTGAAGTTTTTCTCCATGAAAATACGAGTATAACGGCGTTATATCTTTCTCTGTGAGAGACGGGCAAAGGACCGGAACGTCGTATGTGCCGCAGCACATCATCTGTCTTAAAACAGAGTCTTCTAATCTAGGCCGTGAACCCGAACAGAGTGGCTCTGACGCTCGAAGACCTCGTGAAGATACATCTGGTCCAGGCGGAGGAGGGTGGCGACGAAGTACCGGAACACAGATACAGGAGGGTCTCGTACCCGAACATCCTCCAGGAGTTCGAGGGAAGAGAGGGAAAAGCCAGGGAAGTACATCTAGGTCTCAGAGGAACGGGAAAAAGGATGGAAGATAGATCTTACAGAAACGCCGCACGGTTCCTGGAAGAAGAGTTCGACTCATACGTTACGGAGTTCGCCGCTGAGGTACAGACAGAGGAACGCAGAGACTATATATTACAGATGAGGAACCAGAACGAGATATACGACATGGGCGACCTTGGGGCAGCATCCGACGTCGTAAACATAAGAGCGTACGAAACCGCTTCAAGAGTATTCACCGACATAGAGAAGAGGAGGACGCAGTACTAGGTTTTTGTCTCTAAGAGAGGATCCTGAGGGGTTTAATCTATTTGAGAGGTGTTTTGAACCGGCATCGCGGAAAGGTTTTAAAGTCATTATCACGATAATTATTATTGTAATAATGACTTTCTACGACCGTGAGCATGAGTTGGAGGCTTTGGATTCTGAGTATGAGGGCGAAGGTTTCAGTCTTTACGTGATATATGGTAGGAGGCGTGTAGGTAAGACGGAGCTGATCAAAAAATTCTGTGAGGACAGACCTCATCTTTATCACCTGTTCTCGCAGGACACTTCGAAGGTTCAGAGGCAGAGGCTGGTGGAGAAGGTCGCTGAAAGATTTGATGAGAGAACGCCGAAAACGGAAGACTGGAGGGACGTAGTGGAGTACCTGGCGGAGAAGATGAACGAAGAGAAGATGGTTCTTGCGCTTGACGAGTTCCAGTATATCATAGAGCAGGAAAGCTCTTCGGTCTCTCACTTCCAGTACATGGTCGATGAACTGGTTGACAGCTCTGATTCGATGCTTATACTTTCCGGTTCTACGGTAAGCGTAATAGAGAATCAGGTCCTAGGCTACGAAAGCCCTCTCTACGGCAGAAGATCAGGGCAGATCGATCTGAAACCTTTCAACTTCAAGGGTTCATTGAAAGCTATAGACTATAGCTTTGAGGATGCGATAAGGTCCTACACTGTTACAGGCGGAACGCCAATGTATCTCACATCCTTTAACTACAGCAAGTCGCTGGAACAGAACATAAGAGATAACGTTCTGAACCCAACATCCGCACTCTTCGAAGAGCCAGAATTCCTCTTAAGACAGGAACTCAGAGACCCTGCCCGATACATGTCGATCCTGGAATCCATAGCTAGAGGTTACACAACGCCTAACGAGATATCCGGGAAGACGGGTATAAACTCGAGCACTCTATCCAAGTATCTTGACAGGCTGAGAAAACTAAGACTTATCAGCAGGGAGAAACCTGTAACTGCCTCTGAAAAATCAAAGAACTCAATCTACATCATACAGGACAACTTCATAGACTTCTGGTTCCAGAACATTGCCCCCAGGAAATCAGCCATAGAGGAAAACAGAGAAAACGCATTAAGCGCGATCAAAAACGACCTAGAACATCAGGTCGCAGAAACATTCGAACAGGTATCACGCGAGATAATCAAACATTCCACGGGATACCCCGAAGTAGGCCGATGGTGGTACAGGGAAGAAGAGATAGACGTCACAGCCATAGATCCTGAACGTGAGAAAATACTGCTGGGAGAATGCAAATGGACATCCACGCCTGTAGGAACAAAACTGTTCAGAGAACTAAAAGAAAAGAAAGGCGAAGTCAGATGGCGCAACGGAAACAGGAAAGTAGAATACGCCCTGTTCTCAAGAAAAGGATTTACAGAAGAACTCAGAAAAAAAGCAGACAGAAGAGAAGATCTGGAACTATACAACCTGGAAAAGATGAAATCAATTTTAGACTACTGAACGCTCTAAGAACATTTTTCCAGGATACTGATACCTATCTCCTCCCCTCACCCTGGTCGGTGATATCTGTTCTTTCAGGCATTCAGAGATACTGGTCTAGACAGAGTATAACGCCGTTATATAGAGTTTGAAGGATAAGGTTATCGATCTAACTTTCCATCACTTCATATAAGAACGCAGGGAGCCTATTCGACATAGTAGAGAAGGGGAAACAAAAATAGCATGCAAAGATACTAGTTATTTTCTTAAATTTCTGCAATCATACAGTCTACATGAGTCAGTCTAAACACCGTGAAGCGTTTGAAGAGTTTGCCGATGAGGCGGAGAGAAGACTCGGTGAATCGCTGAAAAAACTGGTTCTATACGGTTCTGTAGCGAAAGGCGATAAGAAACACAGGAGATGTATATGTCTGAAAAACCGGAAGACTTCCTAAGACTTACCGAACAGGCGGTCGATGATATCGAGAAGATGCTTGACTCAGAAGTATCCGTAAGACCATTATACAACCGTCTCTACTATGCGGTATTCTACTCCGCCAAAGCAGCACTTCTATCAGAAGGAATACGGCCCAAGACACACAGAGGCACAGCATCTCAGGTGTTCCAGATCCTCTACAAACAGAAAGAAAAGATCGAAAGAGAAGAAGCCATAGCCCTCCAGAAACTCCAGCAAAAAAGAGACATGGCCGACTACGAACTCGAAATAAACTTCGACCACGAAGACTTCAAACAGGACCACGAACAAGGAACAAAGTTCATCCGGACAGCAAAGGAGATAGCGACATCCGGAAAATAAAAAACATCCTAAGAAAGAAGTTTCCTTCTCCTACTTCTCGCTAAAACCCAACTTAGATTTAAATACGGGCTTCGACCATCTGTAAACAACTGCTATGCTAACACGTTTCAAGCCGGAGAAAAAAGTTCTCATCGCAGCCCTGACAACAGTTCTAATATCCGGAGCTGCCGTAACCGCTCAGAACATAATAACAGGAGATACGCAGCCCGACGGCTACGAACTCAACGTCACAACGCTTTCTCCGACCGATATTAAACCAACCGAAGCCACTTTCCAAGCTAATGTTACTGAGTTAGATCCGATTTATGACGCCGCACTGGTCTACTGGAACGTCACCGACGGCAACACAGAACAGACACTGGCATTGAAACTGGTAAACGAAACAGGAGAAACTTCACAGCTCGGAACCGGTCTCCAAGCTGGAGTAAACTACGACACACAAGCATACGTAGAACCATACAATACAGAAGATACAACTATGGCAGACAACTTCGGGGAAAAAATAATACAGGCAGAAAAATTCAATGGCTCATCATTATCTGTACTGTTCGAACAAAGAGATTTAGAAAGCAAGTCTCAGGTTATGAGTACTGGTAGTGCTGATGCTGGTGGTTTGAGTTTTAGTCCTGATGGTCGTTATATGTTTGTTTCTGATTGGGGTGGTAGTGTTACGGGTTATCGTTTGTCTAGTGCTTGGGATGTTGAGTCTAAGTCTGAGATAGGGAGTAC
>SDGW01000567.1_pt1 | contig 15617 bp, 15 predicted proteins | sample 2873831 | NCBI WGS metagenome assembly SDGW01 (sample SAMN08132700, study PRJNA421101) | hypersaline lake metagenome | isolation source: celular fraction 0.22 microns magnesium sulfate-rich crust from ephemeral... | place: Spain: Penahueca Lagoon, Toledo | collected 2011-07
CGGCCGCCGACTGGGCGTCTTCGGTAGTCCTGTCCACGGTGCAGGCAGGACTGTCGGGGCGCCCGACAGGACCAGCGTGTCCGATACCGACTGCGGGGGCCGGTGAATATACATGGTTTTTAATTCTGTATGGCGTTCCCAGTTCGTAGGAACTCGATGTTAGGTTGATTAATACGCCAGTTTAGCGGCCGTATATGGCTCAGTCAGATGTATCGGCCGACGGGTCGGGGACGACGCGGCGCAACTTTTTACAACTCGTCGGAACGGTCGCTGCTGGTTCTGTCATCACCGAATACAGCTCGGACGTAGCAACGGCCCTGAACCGGGCGACGAACGGCTCGAAGGAGGTCGTCTGGCTGCAGGGACAGACCTGCTCGGCGTGTACGATGTCAACGCTGCAGGGGACGTCACCGAGTCTCGAAGAGGCGGTCTCGGAGTTCAAACTGGACGTGACCTACCATCCGGAGTTGATGGCCGAAACCGGGCAGGCGGCTATCGACGCCATGAGCGATTCGCCGGACATCCTGATGATCGAGGGGGCGATTCCGACCAAGATACCCTCCGCGGCGACGTTCGGCCGGGACGAGCGGGGGCGCCGCAAGCCCATCGTCGACTGGGTGAAGGAACTCGCGCCGGAGGCCGACTACGTCATGGGCATCGGAACGTGTGCCTGCTACGGTGGCTGGCAGTCCGCCGAGAACGGCGCGCCGGCCGTCATGGACGACCCGGAGGACGGTCCGTGGATGGACCCGAACGTCACCGGCGCGAAGGGCGTCCAGTTCACCCACCAGCAGGGCGACCAGGGTGTCCTCGGCCCCGACTTCACGTCCAACGCCGGGTTGCCCGTCATCAACGTCCCGGGGTGTATGACACACCCGGATTACGTCCTGCTGACCGTCGCCACGCTGTTGAACGGCCACGAGCCCGACCTCGACGAGTTCAACCGGCCCGAGGCGTTCTACGGCCCGCTCGTCCACGACCAGTGTTCACGGCGCGGCTACTTCGACCGCGGGGAGTTCGTCGACCACGTCGGCGAGGACTCAGAGAAGTGTCTGTACACTGTCGGCTGCAAGGGCCCGTACTGTCACTGCGACGACTCCGTTCGCCTCTGGAACGACGGGACGAGCGTCTGCCGGAACGTCGGCGCGCCGTGTATCGGCTGTATGGAACCGGGCTTCTGGGACAACATGACGCCGTTCTACAGCCCGATCGAGGAACAGGGACTGGGGCTAACCGACGTCGAAACGGCCGGCATGGCCGCCGTCGGCGCGACGGGCGCGGGGCTCGGGGCACACGCCGCACGGAAAGTAACGGGATACGGTGACACCGACGAGCCACCGGCCGACGGCGACGACGGGGCGGAGAACGAGCGGTCACCACGGACGGACGGCTGTGGCTGTGGGAGCACCTGTGACTGCCAGCCGGACGACACAACCGACACGGAGGGGTAAGTATGCCGGAGATAGAAATCGACCCGACGACGCGTATCGAAGGCCACCACAGCACGACGCTCGACGTCGAGAACGGCGAAGTAACGAAAGCAAAGAGCCACATGGACATGTTCCGCGGCATGGAACTGGTCGTGTTGGACCGGCCGCCGTCGGACGCGCCGGTGTTCACACAGCGCGTCTGTGGCGTCTGTTTCACGGTCCACCGCCAGACGTCGCTGCTGGCCATCGAGAACGCCGCGAAGAACGCCGGCGCCTTCGACGGGATTCCGGAGACCGCCCGGAAGATGCGGAACCTGCTCGAACGGATGGCGACGCTGTGGAACCACGCCGTCCACATGTTCGCCCTCGTCGGCCCGGACTACAGCGACGCCGTCGCCGACACGGGGCTGACCCGAATCGACCCGATGGAGGGCGAGGGGTACAAAGCCGCACTGGCGGCCCAGCGAAAACTCCTCCAGGGTTTCGCCGAGTTCGGCGGGAAGGCACCGCATCCGCTCACGTACGCGCCCGGCGGGATGTCCGCGAACCCCACGACCGAGAAACTCCAGCAGATACGCGACCAGGTCGAGTTCGTCAGCGACTGGCTCGGCCCGACCGAGGCCGTCCCCGAGGTCATCGAGAACGTCCGTAACGACGAGTTCGACGCCTCGCTGGGCGAGGGGCTCCACGATATCGTGTCGATTCTGTTCGCCGCGAAAGAGGCGGGTGCCGACGACTTCGGCGTCGGCCCGGGCCGGTACTACTGCAACGGCATCTACCCCGACGAAAACGGCGAGGACCAGATACCCTCGGGGGTCTACGTCGACGGCGACCTCTCCCACCCCAGCGACGAGGAAATCAAAGACGCCATCACCGAGAGCACCGCCCACTCGTGGTACACCGACGATTCGGGCGGTCCGCCGATGGAGGAGTCACCGCCCAAACCCGCCCCCGAGAAGGAGGGTGCCTACTCCTGGGGGAAAGCCCCGCGGTACGACGGGATGAACATGGAGACGGGCTCGCTCGCGCGTCTCATCGTCACCGACCAGGACCCGTTCGACCTCCGGGCGACGCTGGGCGGTGACCCGACCAAGAGCAGCACGCTCAACCGCCTGATAGCCCGTGCCCAGGAGTCGCTGCTCCTGCGGGACCAGATTCTCGAACTGCTCGACGACATCGACCCGAACGGGACGGTCAACAACGGCTGGAGCGACGACTTCAGCGGCGAGGGAGTCGGTCTCTGGGAGGCCTCCCGGGGGGCGCTCTCCCACTGGGTGAAAGTCGAGGACGGGACCATCACCAACTACCAGATAATCACGCCCACGCTGTGGAATCTCGGCCCCCGAGACGAGTCGGGGACGCCGAGTATCTTCGAGACGGCCGTCGAAGGGATGGCCGTCGACGACGTGGAGAACCCCATCAACGTGATGCGGACGGTCCGGTCGTTCGACCCGTGTCTGGCCTGTTCGGTCCATGTCGAGAGCCCGACGGAGAGCTACACCGAGGAGATAACGCCGGCGTCGCCGGGCAGCGCCATCGGCGCCGCCTGCGATACGCCCATCGCCGGCGAGGAGGTCGACGACCCATGACCGCGTCGGACCCCGGGCCGGGGGCCGGCGACGAGGCGACCGACCTGCGCCAGCGACTGCGCGCGCTCGCCGGCGGGCTGCTCGCGCCGCCCGAGGAGGCCGACGACCGATACAGCCGGGTGCAGGCGCTGAAAGGCCGGGTCACTGTCGAGCGACACAGCCTCGGGGCGCGACTCTCCCACTGGACGCAGGCGCTGTTGATGTTCGTCCTGATGGGGACCGGCTACGCCATCTGGACGGGCACCTACGGCCCGCTCAACGTCGGCCCCTGGGACGGCTACTACCTCGCGTTCGGGATGCACATGTGGGCCGGTATCCTGCTCATGGCGTTCCTGTTCGTCCTGTTCCCGATGTATCACGTCTACGTCGACGGCCACCGTCAGCTGGCCGAACTCTCGGATATCCGTGTCGCCCTGCGGGTCGGTCAGGCCTTCGTCGGCCTGAAATCGTACATCCCGGGCTACCACGAAGCCCGCCAGACCTACGACGAGGACGAGGGCGACTGGGTCGCCTACCACCCGATGCAGAAGACGTTCTTCTGGTGGATATCGATACTGTTCGGCGTCCTCGCACTGACCGGCTTCGGGATGTACTGCGAGATGCGCTCGGACCCGGTCTGGTGGGTCGACCTGCTGGGCTTTCTCGACGGCTGGCTCAACATCGTCCTCCTGAAACAGATACATCTACTGACCTTCTTCCTGGTCGTCTCGATGGTCGCCGGCCACGTCTACTTCGCGATACTGCCGAGCAACCGGGAGACGCTCAGGTCGATGGTGTTCGGCGATATGGACGCCTACGTGCTCGGAGGTGAGGATGACGACGAGCAGTGAGGCGACCACCACCGGGTCCGCCGCCCTCGAACAGGCCGTCGTCGGCGTCGGGAGCAGGGTCATGGCCGACGACGGCGTCGGCTACCACGCCGTCGAGCGCCTGCGGGACCGCTCGCTCCCGGGCGGTGTGACCGCGACCCACGCCGGAACGACCGCCTTCCTGGCGCTGGAGGCGATGAGCGGCGCCGACCGGGCCATCGTCGTCGACGCGCTCGCACTCGATGCGGAGCCGGGGACGATTCGCGAGTTCCGTCTCGACGACGACCCCGAGGCGGCCCCGGAGGTGACGATGCACGATTTCAGTTTCAGCGACGCGCTCGCGGTCGGTGACGCCGCCTACGACCTGCCCGAGGAGGTCGTCCTCGTCGGCGTCGTCCCCGCGCGTCTCGAACCGAGTCTCGACCTCTCGGAGACGGTCGCGGCAGCCCTGCCCGACCTCGTCTCGCGTATCGAAACCCGACTCACGTCAGTATGAAAGGCAACTGGTACTGCACCGACTGTGAGGAACAGATAGACAGAGAAGCCATCGACGACCACGAGGCCGACGGCCACCACGTCAAGGGGCATTTCCGCCCCGACCGCCTGCTGTCCGGCGACCCCGAACTCGTCGGCACCCAGGCGGGCATCGACGGCGACGGGGGTGAGCCCTGATGTGTCTGGGCGTGCCCGGCGAGATAACGGAGATAGACGGCCACGAAGCCGTGGCCGACTTCTGGGGCGTCGAGCGTCGCGTCCGTCTCGACGTGGTCGGCGACGCCGTCGACGTCGGCGACTACATCCTCAACCACGCCGGCTTCGCGATACGGAAGATACCCGACCGCGAGGTCGAAGAGACGATGGCCATCTACGAGTCGCTGTTCGGCGACGACGTCGACGAGGCGCTCGACGAGATCGGCGCGCCACGGGGCGCGGACATCGACCTCGACGACGGACGGCCGGAGGCCGAACCCGCAGGTGAGCGCGATGGCGACTGACGTCGGCGACCTGAAGTTCCGCGACCCGGAGGCGGCACAGGAGCTGGCCGCCGACATCGAGACGCAGATGGAGCGCATCGGCGAGCCCCTCGAGATAATGCACGTCTGCGGGAGCCACGAGCAGGTCATCGCCAAGTTCGGGCTCCGGAGTATGCTCCCCGACGAACTCTCGATAACCATGGGGCCGGGCTGCCCGGTGTGTGTGACGAACATGCCCGAAGTCGACGAGGCGGTGGCGCTTGCCGAGGCGGGCAAGACCGTCGCGACCTACGGTGATATGTTCCGTGTGCCGGGCACGGTCAAGAGCCTCGCGGACGCCAAATCGGCGGGGGCGTCGGTCGAGGTCGTCTACAGCGCGAGTGAGGCAGTCGAACTCGCACAAGAACGGCCCGACGAGGACGTCGTCTTCTTCGCGACCGGCTTCGAGACCACGGCCGCGCCGACGGCGGCCGTCCTCCAGGCCGACCCGCCCGAGAACTTCTACGTCCTCTCGGCGCACAAGTACGTCCCGCCGGCGATGGAGGTTGTCGCGGAGATGCCCGACACCGAGGTCGACGCGTTCCTCGCGGCCGGTCACGCGGCGACCATCACGGGCTATGGCATCTTCGAGGGGTTCGTCGAGGAGTACGACCTCCCGGTCGTCGTCGGCGGCTTCGAGCCGCTTGACGTGCTCTACGGCGTCCGCAAGATACTCGAGTTCATCGAAGCGGGCGAGAGCGGCCTCGACAACGCCTATCCACGCGCCGTCTCGCGGGCGGGCAACGAGGCGGCGATGGGCGCCATCGACGACGTCTTCGAGCTGACCTCCGGCGAGTGGCGCGGCATCGCGGACATCCCGGAGGCCAACTTCGTCCTGCGCGAGGCGTACGCGGCTCACAGCGCCCGCCGGCAGTTCGACGTCGACCCCGTCGACGGTGCGGGTGACCCACTCACAGAGGAGTGCATCTGCGGCGACATCATGGCGGGAACGGCCGCCCCCGAGGAGTGTGCGCTGTTCGGCGAGGAGTGTACGCCGTCGAACCCAGTCGGGGCGTGTATGGTCTCCGACGAGGGCACCTGCAAGATAGCCCACGAGTACGGGGGGCAGCCGGACCTATGAGCGACGACGAGACGGTGACGGTCGCTCACGGCTCCGGAGCGGGGAAGACCCGAGAGTTCATCGAGGACAGCATCTGCTCCCGGTTCGCCGACGGCGGGGCGACGGACCCGGCTGTCGGTCTCGGTGCCCTCGACGACGGGGCGGTCCACGAGATAGGCGACCAGTCGGTGGTCGTCACGACCGACAGCCACGTCGTCTCGCCGCTCTCGTTCCCGGGCGGCGACATCGGCCGGCTGGCCGTCGCGGGGACGGTCAACGACCTCGCCGTCATGGGGGCGACCGACCCGCTCACGCTCACGTGCTCGCTCGTCGTCGAGGCGGGGACGTCCGTCGACCTGCTGGAGGATATCCTCGACTCGATGCAGGCCGCCTGCGAGGCGGCCGGCTGTGCCATCACGACCGGAGATACCAAAGTGATGGGCAGCGGCGAGGTCGACGGGGTCGTCGTCAACACGACGGGGGTCGGCGTCGTCTCGCGGGACGAACACGTCCCCGATGCCGGCCTCTCGCCGGGAGACAAACTCGTCCTCTCGGGGCCGGTCGGCGACCACGGTATCACGCTGCTGGCCGAGCGCGAGGGGTTCGACATCGACGGCGACCTCGAGAGCGACGTCGCCCCGGTCAACGACGTCGTCGCCGCCGCGCTCGAGGCGGGCACTGTCACGGCGATGAAAGACCCGACGCGGGGCGGGCTCGCGACCGCGCTCAACGAGATGGTCCGGAAGGCCGACGTCGGTGCGACGGTCGACGAGACCGCGATTCCCGTCGGGGAGTCGGTGGCGGCGGCGGGCGAACTGCTGGGCATCGACCCCTTCGACGTGGCCAACGAGGGGAAGGTCGTCTTCGGCGTCGACGCCGACGACGCCGAGGCCGTCGTCGACGCGCTCCGGTCGACCCGCATGGGGACCGAGGCCGCCGTCATCGGGGAGGTCACCGCGGACAACGCCGGCCGGGTCGTCCTCGACACCGGGTTCGGCCGGCGCTACCTGAGCGAACCGGAGGGTGAACAGCTCCCACGAATCTGTTGAGTATGCACGAACTCACCGTTGCCGAGGCACTGCTCGACCGGGCCCGCGAGGTCGCGATGGAGCACGACGCCGAGCGTATCGACGCCGTGACGGTCGAACTCGGTGCGGCGACCCATATCAACCCCGAGCAGTTGCGGCTCTGTCTGGAAACGGTCGCGACGGCGACGGTCGCCGCGGAGGCCACCGTCGACATCGAGACAGTCACGCCACGCGCCGCCTGTGACTGCGGGTGGGACGGTGAGCCGCCGTCCTTCGAGGGCACCGCCGCCGTCGTGCCGACGGCCCGCTGTCCGGAGTGTGGCACACGGACCGAGTTCGTCCGCGGCAAGGAGTGTCACCTGTCCGCCGTCACCGTTCCGGACGACGCCGACGCCGACGAGCGCGACACTGCGGCGCTCACCACCGAACAGGAGTCGTACCAACCATGACATTCAACGCATCAGGACCGACGCATCGGACGCCCATCGACCGGCTGCTGGCTGCCCTGTCCGGCCGCCGACGGCGCGAACCGGTCGCCCGCGCGCACCGGTTCGGGCACGACCACGACGAGTCGGCCGAGACGGACGCGGCCGACGACGTGCTCGCGCAGTTCCGCGAGCAGGCCCGGGAGCTCCACGAGCGTGTCGTTCACGACCACGGCGTGTTCGCCGTCGAGTTCCTGGGCGCGACCGGCAGCGGCAAGACGACGCTCGTCGAGCGACTCATCGAACGCGCGCCCGACGACGAGACGGTCGGTGTCGTCGTGGGCGACGTGGCCGGCGACGACGACGCGAGCCGGTTCCGCGAACACGGCGTGTCGGTCGCGAACGTCACGACCGGCAAGGAGTGCCACCTCGACCCCGGGCTGCTGGCGGAGGCCATCTCCGAGTTCGACCTCGACGAACTCGACCGGCTCTACGTCGAGAACGTCGGGAACATGGTCTGTCCGGCCGATTTCCCGCTGGGCGCACAGGCGCGGGTCCTCGTCGTGAGCACGACCGAAGGCGACGACGTGGTGCGCAAACACCCGCTGCTGTTCGAGGCCTGTGACGCTGCGGTCGTCAACAAGGCCGACCTCGCCGACGCCGTGGGTGCCGATATCGACCGGATGGCGACCGACGTCGAGGCGGTCGTCCCCGACATGGCGGTGTTCCGGACGAACGCACGGGACGACGAGGGTGTCGACGACCTCGCGTCGTTCCTGGCCGACCGTCGGCGGGGCGGGCACCACCACGGCGACCACGCACGGGCGGCCGACCACACCCACCACGACTGACGATGGGCGATACCTGCCGAGCGACGGTCCGTGTCACCGGGACCGTCCAGGGGGTCGGGTTCCGTCCGTTCGTCTACCGGACGGCGGTCGACGCCGGGGTGACCGGCCACGTCCGCAACGCGGGCGAGACCGTCGAGGCCGCCTTCGAGGGGCCTCGCGATGCGGTCGAGCGGGTGGTGACCGCCCTCCGAAACGACGCGCCACCGCTCGCGACGGTCGAACGCGTATCGGTCGACTGGGGTGACCCGCTGGGCGACGAGGCGTTCGAGATCCGCGACTCCGAGGCCGACGCGGGCGGCGGAATCGACGTTCCGGTCCCACCGGACACGGGTATCTGTGACGCGTGTCTCGATGACGTTCGCGACCCGGCGTCGCCGTATCACGGCTACTGGGCGACCGCCTGTGTCGACTGCGGCCCGCGGTTTACCGTCGTCCGAGACGTCCCCTACGACCGGACCAGGACGTCGATGGCGGCGTTCCCGCTGTGTGCGGACTGTCGCGAGCGCTACGAGACGCCGACGGACCGGCGGTATCACGCGCAGACGACCGCCTGTCCGGACTGCGGTCCGACCCTCCGGTACGAGGTCGATGGCCGCTCCGTGACGACCGGTAGCGAGGCGCTCCGGCGTGCCGGGGCTGCACTGTCGGACGGAACCATCGTCGCTGTCAAGGGCATCGGTGGGTTTCATCTCGTCTGTGACGCGACCGACCCGGACGTCGTCGCGTCGCTCCGGGAGCGTACCGGACGGCCCGCCAAACCGTTCGCGTGTATGGTCCCGTCGCTCGACAGCCTCCGTGGGGTCGCCGCGTTCGATTCGACCGAAGCCGACACACTCACCGACGTTCGTCGCCCCATCGTCCTGCTGGAGAAAGCCGCCGACTCATCGTGGCTCGACGCGGTCGCGCCGGCACTGGACACGCTCGGCGTGATGTTGCCCTACGCCGGTCTCCACCACCGCCTGTTCGACTACGTCTCCGGCCCCCTCGTGATGACGAGTGCGAACCGCCCGGGGGAACCGATGTGTACGACCGCCGACGCCGTGTGGTCGCGACTCGACGCGGTGGTCGACGGCGTGCTCGCGCACGACCGCGAGATAGTCGCCCGGTGTGACGATAGCGTGATTCGGGTCGTCGACGGCGACGAGCGGTTCGTCCGCCGCTCCCGCGGCTGGACGCCGACGACCCTCCCGAACCCGGTGGGAGGTGACGTATCGCCCGTGCTGGCGCTGGGCCCGGAGCGGGACGCGACGGTCGCCCTGGCCACGGGCGAGGGGGTCGTCCTCTCCCAGCATCTCGGTGACATCGACGGGCCGGACGCCCGCTCGTTTCACCGTGACGCGGTCGACCATCTGTGCACCCTGACGGATATCGAGCCCCGAACGGTCGCCTGCGACCGGCATCCGGAGTTCCTGACGACCGCCGAGGCGGACAGGTACGCGGCGGACGGACTGGCGGGGCCGGTCGCCGTCCAGCACCACCACGCACACGCCGCCGGGCTGTGTGCCGAACACGGCGTCGAGCGGGCCGTCGTCGTGACGGCGGACGGAACCGGCTACGGCACGGACGGGACCGTCTGGGGTGGGGAGATTCTGGACGCGCGGTACGCCGACTTCGAGCGGGTCGGCGGACTGGGACCGTTCTCGCTCCCGGGTGGGACAGCGGCCATCGAACACCCGGCACGCGTGCTGGCAAGCCTGCTGGACAGCCCCGAACTCGTCGACGAGCGACTCGTCGAGACCGGGGCCGTCGGCTCCCGGGCAGCGGCCGAGACCGTCCGTCAGCAGGCCGAAAAAGGGGTCAACGCGCCCACCGCCACGAGCGCGGGGCGCGTTCTCGATGCGGTGAGTGCGCTGGTCGGTGCCTGCGACAGGCGAACCTACGAGGGCGAACCCGCCCAGCGGCTCGAAGCCCTCGCCACGAGCGGCACGGTCCACCCGCTATCGCTCCAGTATCGCCGCGCAAACGGCCGTCGCGTGCTGGATACGCCGGCTCTCGTCGCGGACCTCGCCGAGATGCTGTCCAGCCAGTCGGCGGCCGACGTGGCAGCGACAGCCCAGGCAGCCCTGGCCCGCGGTCTCGGCACGCTCGCGGTCGAGGCCGCACGGGAGCGCGGTGTGGGGACGGTCGGATTCACCGGTGGCGTCGCGTACAACGACGCCATCACTCGCCGCCTGCGCGAGGTCGTCACCGACGCGGGTCTCGCCTTTCTCACACCGGCTGCCGTCCCCCCCGGTGACGGGGGAATCGCGTACGGGCAAGCCATCGTTGCCTCGGCACGAGCGAGCGGGGAGCGGAAGCGACCCGCGAGCAGCGAGGACCCGGGCGGCTGAGCGGCTCACCCGTCGTCTCACAGTCGCAACTGGCAGGTCACGACCGATGTCGGTCCCAGGAGCGGTCGTGAACGGCCCGACACCGCAGTCGAACGGTCGACGACGCGTCTGGGGTACTGGCACGGGTCTCGGACTGGGCGAGCCGGTCGTGCGGATGGTGTGGCGATTTGATATCGCGCTATTTGATTTACCGCCTCTTCCACACCGACGACGCCCGGCCTGAACGACCGCTCAAGCGGCTCTCCGGTCGGTGAAAGAACGGACTCTCGTGGCCGACGTGCCGTGTCTGACCGCGCCTCAGATACGCACCTGGTCCTTCACCAGGCGGTGCCGGCCTCACAGCGGGTCGGACACCCCCTCGTGTGTGTCGGTCGCGACCCGCAGACTCACTCGCGCCCGGAATCCGGCTCACCGGCGAGTTCGCGGTACTGCCGCAGGAAGGTCTCGCGGTCGGTTTCACCCGCCCCGGCCGCCGCGAGCGTCGCCTCCAGCCCGTCGCGTGGCTGTCGGCAGGTCTCCGTGAAACACGTCTTGCAGAGATACTCGAAGGACTTGTCCTGTCGGTCCCAGCGGTCGCCGTGTTTGTCGTACTCGCGGGCGTCCGTCCGGGCGCACTCCTCCCCACAGGCGATGCAGGTCACCGTCTCCCCGTCGCGCCGGGACCCGAACATAGCCGGTGATAGCGGCTGACAGAATAAATTGTTTTCCGAGCGGGCAAGCGGTTCGCGGTCGGCCATACGTTTATGAAACTGCCGCGAGTAGTCTATACATCGGCTGTGAGGCCGCTGGCCCGACCATGCAACCACCTCAGACGCTCGTCCACTCGACGCTCGATACGCTCCCCATCAACATCGCTGTCCTCGACGACGAGGGGACGATTCTGTTCACGAACCGCGCCTGGCAGGAGTTCGCCAGCGCCGACGAGGGGGAGATGCAGGGGGTGAACTACTTCGGGACCACCGACGTCGACGCCGACGAGTACGCCGGGCAGGCTGTCGAGGGTATCGAGGCGGTCATCGCCGGCGAGCAGGACCTCTTCACGCTCGAATACCCCTGCCACTCGCCGGACGAGAAGCAGTGGTTCCTGATGCGAGTCGCGCCGCTGCCCCCCGAGGACGACGGCGCTGCCGTCGTCGCACACATCGATATCACACAACGGAAACTGGCCGAGCTGGCCGCCGAACGACGCAGCGAGCAGCTCAAAGCGGAACGATCGAACCTCCAGCACCTCGTCGACCGCGTCGAGGGGCTCATCACCGCCGTCATGGACGACGTGATGGGCGCGGACTCGCGGGCCGACATCCAGCAGACGGTCGTCGACCGGCTCGCGACCGTCGACTCCTACCAGTTCGCCTGGGTCGGGGAGTTCGACCTGCGGGACGAGACGCTGCGGCCGGCGGCGCTGTCGGCCGACCGCGAGACGGACCTGGCTGTCCCGCTTTCCGCCGAGGACCCCGTCGCGCTGGCGGCCCGGACCGAGGAGATACAGTTCACCGACGACGTCGGGCCGACCCACGCCGACTTGGCCGACGCCGACGTCGCGAGCCTCGCCGCAGTGCCGCTGGTCGCCGGCGAGTCCCTCTACGGCGTGTTGACGGTGTACGCCGACGGCGCGGACGTCTTCGACCCCCGCGAGCGGGCCGTCCTCGGGGCGGTGGGCCAGGCCGTGGCCACCGCCATCGACGCCACCGAGACGAGCCGGCTGCTCACGGCGGACAACGTCACCGAACTCGAACTCCAGATTCGGGACGAAGACATCTTCTTCGTCTCGCTTTCTCGCGAACTGGGCTGCCGGCTGGAGTACGGCGGGAGCGTCGCCGGCGGCGAGGAGACGGTGATGTTCTTCCTGGTCGAGAGCGACGACCCGTCGACGGTGTGTGCCGTGGCCGGCGACCACCCGCAGGTCAGCGCCGTCACCCACGTCTCGACCGCCGAGTCGACGGCGCTGTTCGAGTTCACCGTGGCCGACCCGCCGGTCGTCTCGCTGCTGGCCGACCGCGGCGCCGAGACGCGCGACATCGTCGTCACGCCCGAACACGCCCGCTTTACCGTCACGCTCCCGTCGACGACCGAAACCAGGAGCATCGTCGAACAGGTCAGGGACCACTACCCCGGGACCGACCTGCTCTCCGTCCGGGAGCGCGACGAGCCGCCGGTCTCCCGGCAGGCGTTCCTGGGCGACCTCGAGGACCGGCTGACGAACCGACAGCTCACGGCGCTGCGGAAGGGGTATCTCGGGGGCTTTTTCGACTGGCCGCGGGACGTCTCCGGCGAGGAACTGGCCGAGTCGATGGGTATCTGCCCCTCTACGTTCCACCAGCATCTCCGGGCCGGCGAGCGGAAGCTGCTCGAAGCTATCTTCGAGACGTGGTGACGCCGTCGTCGGGAACCAGCGAGCCGGTCACCGCGGCGCTATCCGACCAGTTTGGCAGGTGATTTAAACCTGTCCTGCCCTAATATTGCACATACGATGCGCCAACTGGGTCCCACGAGCGAACCACAGTCACCCTCTCTGCCGTCGGCCGGCTCTCGCTCGTCTCCACACTCCGTGCACATCTCGGAGCGGCGTGACAGTCGCGGAGCGCCGAACAACAAGCCCACCACGTCGAGATAATGCAATCTGACAATATCAAAACGAGCAAGTCGATTCAGCAGCAGACCGGTCGGACGTTCCACCTCGCGACCCGCCTCCTCCCCGAACGGATTCGTCACCCGACGTACGTGATGTACGCGTTCTTCCGGGTCGCCGACGAGGTCGTCGACCAGCCCGACGGCCCCCCGCCGACCGTCCAGCACGAGCGGCTAGAGGAGATTCGCGAAGCCGCGCTGGGCAACCGCGACCCCGACGAGATGCCCGACGGCGAGGTACTCGCGGCGTTTCAGGACTTACGCGAGGCCCACGACATCCCCGACGAGGAGGTGAACGTCTTCGTCGACGCGATGGAGATGGACATCGCCCAGGCCCGCTACGAGACCTTCGAGGACCTCCGCGAGTATATGCGCGGCTCCGCCGTCGCCGTCGGCAACATGATGACGATGGTGATGGACCCCCCGCAGGCCGACACTGCCCTGCCCCACGCCCAGGCGCTGGCCGAGGCGTTCCAGCTCTCGAATTTCCTCCGTGACGTCCGCGAGGACATCCACGAGTACGGCCGGGTCTACCTCCCACAGGAGACCCTGGAGCGCCACGGCGTCACCGAGGAGCAACTGGCTGCGGCCGAGGTCGACGAGAGCTTTCGTGCGGTGATGCAAGAGGAGATTGCGCGGACCGAGGACCGCTACCGCGAGGGCGTCGCTGGCATCCGGTATCTCCCCGACGACTGTCAGTTCGCCGTCCTGCTGTCGGCGGTGCTGTACGCCGAACACCACCGGCTCATCCGCTCGCGGGGGTACGACGTGCTGACCGAGACGCCGGAGCTGACCCGGCGCCGCCGGCTCTGGCTGCTCGCCCGGACGTGGTGGCACTGGCGGCGCAACGGCGACCCCGAGGCGACGTTCTACGCCGTCAGCGCCGTCTCCGAACGCACTCCCGGTGCCGCCCAGCCCGGGCGGACCAGCCACGGCCAGCCCACCTGGCGTGGCTGATAGGGACGCCGTAGCCATGTCCCGATGTGGGCCGGCCCCGGGCCGGCGCCGGACGGCCAGACGCGACGCCGCGGAGGCGCCCCCATGAGCGGCGGCGTCGGCTATCTCGCCTTCCACGCCGTGGCTATCCTCCCGGTCATCGCCGCCCTGGCGCTTCTGACGCGCTACCGCCTCGGAACCCGGCGCGACGTGCTCACGGGGACGCTGGTGCTTGCGGGACTGGCGCTCGTGTACACGACGCCGTGGGACGGCTACCTCATCACGCGGGGCGTCTGGTGGTACGGCGACGGCGCGGTCTTCGTGCGCTTCGGCGCCGTCCCGCTGGGCGAGTACCTGTTTTTCGTCCTCCAGCCGCTGCTGGTCGGGCTGTGGGCGGCCCGGTTTCGGGTCGAGACGACCCGGTCGCTGTCGGTTCCCCTGCCCGAGCGGGCCCTGGGGCTACTCGGCGCCGGGCTGGTCGCCGCCGCGGGGCTCGTGTTGCTCGGCTCGGACAGCGGCCTGTACCTGGGCTCGCTGCTGGCGTGGAGCGCCCCCATCCTGGCCATCCAGTGGGCCTTCGGCTGGCCGTTCTTGGTCGCCGAGTGGCGCACCGTCCTGGTCGGGACGCTCGTCCCGACGCTGTATCTCTGGCTCGTCGACCGGGCCGCCATCGGGGTCGGGCTCTGGACTATCTCGGAGCGATACACCACCGGCGTCGCCGTCCCGCTGCTGGGGCTCCCGATAGAGGAGGCCGTGTTCTTCCTGCTGACCTCGCTGTTCGTCGTCCAGGGGCTGGTGCTGTACGTCTGGCTGGTCGACCGGTTGCGGGCGGTCGAGCAACGGGAACTGCACCCCATCGCGACGCTGTTCGGAGGGCGATGACGCGTGGCGGCCCACACCGCCCGCGAGACGCTCCGACCGCTGGTGTTCGTCCCGGGGTGGGCCGCCCTCGCCGTCGCCGCCCTGCCCGCCGTGGCCGGCCTCCAGCTCTCGCCGGTCCTGCAGTACGCGCCGCTGGTCGCCAGCGCCCTGCTGCTGGGGCTGCCCCACGGCGCCGTCGACCACCTCGCCGTGGCCCGGACGCGTGGCCGGCGACCGGACGCACGGGCCATCGCCCGGGTCGTCGCCCTCTACGCCGCCGTCGGCGGCCCCTCCGCCGTCGGGTGGTTCCTCGCGCCCGCCGCCGCCTTCGCCCTGTTCATCCTCGTCCCGTGGTTCCACTGGGGCCAGGGCGCCCTCTACGCGCTCGTGGCCCTTTCCGACGCCGACCACCTCCGCTCGCGCGCTCAGCGCCTCGCCACTGTCGCCGTCCGCGGCGGCCTGCCCATGCTCGTCCCCCTGCTCGCCTTCCCCGAGTGGTACCGGCGGGTCGCGGTGACGCTCGTCGGCCGCTTCGCCCCCGACGCCGCCGCGGCGCTCTCGCCCGCCTTCCGCCCGGACGTTCGCCTGACCCTGGGTCTCGCCTACGGCGCCCTCGTGGTCGCGACGCTCGCGCTGGGCTACGTTCGGGCCGACGCC
>SDGW01000568.1_pt1 | contig 15613 bp, 17 predicted proteins | sample 2873831 | NCBI WGS metagenome assembly SDGW01 (sample SAMN08132700, study PRJNA421101) | hypersaline lake metagenome | isolation source: celular fraction 0.22 microns magnesium sulfate-rich crust from ephemeral... | place: Spain: Penahueca Lagoon, Toledo | collected 2011-07
CCGAATTAGCGAGCGGGAGCGACCGCAGGGAGCGACACGCGAGCTGGGCGGCGCGTAACCGTCACCTGACGAGCGACACGCGAACCGGGAGACGTGAGCGCGGGTCGACAATTTAGCCCTCCCGGCCGACCGTTTCTCGGAGCCCGTCGACGCCGAACGCGAGCCACCCCGCTACCAGCAGGGCCGTCGCGAGGAGGAGGACGTCCTCGATCTGCGAACGGCCCAGACCCACGACGAAGACCTGACCGACGAACAGCACCGCTATCATACAGCCCAGGAACAGCCAGACGTCCGCGACGGTCGCGTCGAGCCGGTCGCCGCCTCCCCGGATGAACCAGACGGCGACGACGGCCGCGGCGATCGTCCCGGCCGTGGCCACGTACACCTGCGTGAGCGGATCGGGCGGGGCGAGCGTTCCGCCGATCCCGAACGCGACCTGCACCAGGGCGACGAAGGTCAGAACGAAGGCCAGCGAGTCTCTCATCGACGGTTCCGAAGCACCACGTGGTGAAAACAACGCCCTTCCACCGGCGAACTCGACGCCGGTCATCCCGAGTGGGTGCGGTCGAACAGGTCCTGCAGAGACCCTCGGACAGCGGGACGGGCGAGGGTCCCATCGCTCTAGGTCGACGTTATTCCGATAATCGGGACATATCCTTCCCCGCGAGTCGCCAAGGGCAGCCATGGTCGACGTCGTCGGACACCTCGGCATGGCGCTCGTGTGGCTCGCCCCCGCGTGGTTCTTCATCGCGGAGGCCAGGACCGCGGTGACGTTCGTCGGCGCGGGCGTCCCGTTCGGGATGCTCCCGGACCTGGACCTCTACCTGAAGGGGATCTTCCCGACGGTGCAGCACCACGGCGTGCTCCACACCGTTCTGTCCGTGTCACTGGTCGCCGCCGTCGCGGGTCCGATACTCGGATGGATCCTGAAGCGGACGCTGGACGACAGCCGCTGGTTCTCGGAGCGCGCGGAGAACGACGCGTACGCGCTCGGGTTCCTGGCCGTCTGGATCCCCGGCATCGCACACATCTTCGCTGACATGCTGTCGGCGCCGGACATCGCCCAGGCCGTCGAGCCGTTCTGGCCACTCTACCGGCAGTCGCTCGGCATCGACGTCGTCTGGTACAACAACCCGTGGTTCAACTGGGGGCTGCTCGTCGCGGGGATCGCTCTCCACCTCGCGCTGTACTGGCAGCACACGCGGACTGCGTCGGCGACGCCCACTAGTCAGTAGCGGTCCCGACCGCACTCACTCCGCGAACTCGACGCCGGTCACCTCGAAGCGGGCGCCGCCCTCGTCGCCCTCGGTCACGCTGACGTCCCAGCCGTGGGCGTCGGCGATCTCGTCGACGATGGCCAGGCCGTAGCCCGTGCCCACCTCGTCGCCGGAGTAGCCGAGTTCGAAGATCCACTCGCGTTCCCCGGGCGGGATCCCTGGACCGTCGTCGGCGACGGCGAAGCCGCCCGCGCAGCGCTCGACGCACACGGTGACGTCCGGGCCGGCGTGTTCGATCGAGTTGCGGAACAGGTTCCCGAGCAACTGCCGGAGCAGGGACTCGTCGGCGACAACGGTGCCGGGGGCGTCGACGGCGAGGCGACCGCCGTCGGCGTTGATCTCCCAGGCGTCGCGGGCGACGGCGCCGAGGGCGACGGGCTCGGGTTCGACGGCGTCCTTGCCGCCGGTGGCCAGTCGCAGGACGTCGTCGATGAGCGCGGTCATGCGGTCGACGGCGTCGCGCATCGCGCGGACGTGGTCGGAGTCGACCTCCCCCTCGAGGACGGACAGCCGGGAGACGAGCACCTGCAGGGGGTTGCGCAGGTCGTGGCTGACCATGCTGGCGAAGTTCTGGAGGCGCTCGTTCTGCCGGGCGAGCTCGCGCTCGCGGGCCTCCAGGTCTTCCCGGGTCTCGACGGCCTCGATGGCGTGAGCGATGGTCTCGCCCAGCTCCGCGAGGATGGCCTGCTCGGTGTCGTCCAGCGCGTCGGGGCGGGCGCCACAGACGACAAGCAGCCCGTAACCCGCCGATCCGCGGACGACCGGGACGGCGGCCGCGTGCCCGGGGCCGTCTCCGGTCCGATCGACGCGGACGCCGTCGAGCGCCTCGACGCCGCCGGGCGGCACGACGGCCCCCGGATCGGCGTCCGCCGGGGGATCGCCGACGCTGACGCTGGGCCGGAAGGCGCCGTTCTCGACCCGGCCGATCGCCGCCGAGCAGTACAGGTCTGCGCCGGCGAGGCGCTCGCAGACGTTGCGATCGATCTCCGGCCGCGTCGAGGCGCGGACCAGCGCCCGGTTGATCTCGCGGATCGTCTCGGTGACGCGGCGCTGCCACTCGGCGCGCCGTTCGGTCTCCCGGTGGTCGAGGACGGTCGCCACCCTGCTCGCGAGGCGGTCGTAGGCCGCCCGCGACCCGTCCCGCTGGATGTAGTCGGTGATCCCCTCGGCGATGAGCGAGCGGGCGACGACGCCGTTGCCGACCTCGGTGAACAGGACGAACGGGAGCTGCGGGTCGTACTCGCGGACGCACCGGAGCAGTTTCTCGCCGCTCTGGAGCAGCATGCCGGCGTCGTCGGGCACCTCGTAGTCGCTGACGACGCAGTCGACCCGGCGCTGGCGGACGACGTGCATCGCCGACGGGATGTTGCCCGCGCCGACGACGGACACGCCGTCGAGGTCGTTCTCCAGTCGGCGGACAGTCTCGGCGCGCTCTGCCTGCGTCGCGACGACGAGCACCAGCCCCCGGTCGGACATTCCTGTTTTCGAAAGTGACATGGAAATAATAAGTCGTTCGAAGACACAGGTTTTTCCCGGCCGCCCCGCGGGGGAGCCACATGAAGTACGAGATCGAACCGCTCGCGACGCCCGAGGCCGCCGTGGCGGCGCTGCGGGAGCTGATCGAGGCGGCAGACGACGAGCTCCTCCTCTCGACCTCGGCGCGGGTGCTGCGAGCGGTCGTCGACGAGTTGCGCGCCGCGCGTGCGCGCGACGTTCTCGTATTCCTGCTGGTCGGTGGCGACGCCTTCGAGCCGTCGGGGCCGCTGGCGTCGGAGCCGGCGGCCGCCACGGTCGTCCGCGAGTGGGACGACGCCGACCACATCTCCGTCATCTGCACCGCCGACGACGCCGGCGGGTTCTGCGCGCTGGAACAGCTGTTCGAGCGCCCGATGAACGAGGATGCGGGCGTGGTCTTCCGCCATCCCCTCCTGCGGTCGCACGTGTTCAGTACCGTCGTGGGCAACGCCTGGCAGCAGGGCTACGAGGCCTACGTCGCCGACCCGGATCCGCTACCGGCCACCTACGAGACGTTCCCGCGGGCGGTGCTCAACGCGGTCCTGCACCTGCGGGAGGACCGGAACCTGCGGGCGGTCGTGGACGGCCGGTGGATCGATCGCTGCGAGCGGGCGACGGTCGCGGGGCCGGTCTGTAACGTCCGACAGAGCTTCGTCTCGCCGGTGACGAGCTCCTTCTCCGTCGAGAACGGTCTCCACGTCCGGGTCGACGGCGAGGTGGTCTCCGTCGGCGGACCCGGCGCCTTCGTCGAGGACGTCGAGGCCTTCGAGACGACGCTCGAACCCGCGTGACCGGCGGTCGCGTCGCGAGCGGTCAGGGTGCCGCGGCGCGCTCTCCCGTGACCACCAGCGAGTAGGCGATCACCGCGAACCCGACCGCCGTCAGCGCCGTCTCGACGACGAGCGCGGTGCCGGGGTCGATCGCCAGGAGCTGGTCGGCGACGCCGGCGAGCAGCGATCCGAGCGTGACGACGCCGAACCCGGTCGCGAGGTGCGCCAGGCCGTCGGCGCGGGTCCGCAGGGCGGCCCGCGCGGCGAGGGCGGTGACGAGGCCGCCGAGCAGCAGCGTCGCGGTCTTGAAGGCGATGACGACGGGCGGAATCGATTCGATCATACCTCTTCGCTGACCTCGTGCCAGAGCCGGGCGAGTCGTTCGTCGGGCGATTCGCGCTCGCGGAGGACCTCGACGTCGAAGGGGCGCTCGTCCTCGACGGCCACGACGACCCCCGAGCAGTCGCGCTCGTAGGTCGTCACGTGGTGGCAGTCCGTGCGGACGCCGGTGCCCTCCGCGAGGAGGTCGGCATCGGCGAGCCGCTCGAGCTTCCGGTAGGCCGAGGTCTGCGAGAGGTCGCAGGCGTCCGCGACGGCCTGTGCGGGCATCGGCTCGTCGAGCGCCGCGAGGATGTCGCGGCAGTCCGGATCGGCCAGCGCCTCGAAGACCGCCTGCCGGTCCGCCGGTCCGTCGTCGGTCACGCTACTTCCCTCCCGGTCGTCTGCGGGGCCGAAGGAGCGGGGACGGGGAGCCTCACGGTCTGGACTAGACGCGTCTCGTCGCGACGCTCCGGGCGGGCCGCCGTCACAGCGTCGGTCTCGCCCGTTCCGCGACGGGCGAACACCGCCCGCGTCCGGACGGTCGCGGTCCGTGCCACTGTTTTCGTCTGTTCGGCCCGTCATATTAAGGGTAGCTGTCGCTTTCCAGAATCTGGAAAGCGGCGCCCCGGTCATCCCGTCCGTGGGCGTAGCCCGAGGCGTAATGGAACCCTCCAGTGGTGAGGGCGGTGGTCAGGACGTCGTCTTCACGGACGCCGACGTGAGCTCCGGCGACGTCGTCGCAGCAGCGGACGCGACGTTCGAGCACGCGTTCGACGAGCCCGGGACGCACCGGTACGTCTGCCGACCCCACGAGGGGATCGACATGAAGGGCGCCGTCGTCGTGGAGTAGCTTCCGACCGGCTTTTGACGATGCACGTCCACCGCGGAGACGTGCGGCAGTTCGACGCCGAGTACCTCGACCGGACGCGCACGGGCATGTGGGCCGACTCGCGGGACGCCATCGCCGACCTAGAACTCGACGACTGCGAGCGCGTCCTGGACGTGGGCTGCGGCACGGGCGTGCTGACGCGGGTGCTCCGGGAGGAGACGCCCGGCGAGGTGATCGGGCTCGACGCCGACGCGGACCTACTCGCCGCCGTGGACCCGCCGGTCCTGCGTGGGGACGCCACCCGCCTGCCGCTCCGGGACGACGCCGTCGACCTGGTGGTCTGCCAGGCGCTGCTGATCAACCTCCCCGACCCCGCCGCGGCGCTGCGGGCGTTCGCCCGCGTCGCCGGCGACCGGGTGGCCGTCGTCGAACCGGACAACGCCCAGGTGCGCGTCGAGTCGACGGTCGAGGCCGAATCGGCGCTGGCCCGGCGAGCCCGGCAACTCTATCTCGAGGGCGTCGACACGGACGTCGCGCTGGGGGCGGGCGCGGCCGACCTGTTCGAGGAGACCGGCCTGGACGTGGTGTCGACGCGGCGCTACGACCACGTCCGAACGACCGCGCCCCCCTACTCGGAGTCCGCCCTGGCCGCGGCCCGCCGGAAGGCCACCGGCGAGGGGCTCGACGCCCGCCCGGAGGTCGAGTCCGGGGCGGACGACGCGGCCGCCTACGACGCCCTCCGTCAGGAGTGGCGCGAGATGGGCCGGGCGGTGATCGACCAGATGCAGGACGGCGACTACGAACGGCGGGAGACGGTCCCCTTCTACGTCACGGTCGGCCGCGTGCCGGAGTGAGCTCGTCGGCCGCGTGCCGGAGTGCGCTCACCGTGCGCTCGCGAGGCGGAGCGCGCCGGGGCTGTCCCCGTCAGACCACGTCGCCGCGGACGGAGGCGCCGTCCTGCTGCTCGCGGAAAGCATTCACGGCCGCGGCGGCCTCCTGGGCTTCCTCCCCGTCCATGCCGAGCATCTCCAGCGCGCCCGACAGCGTCGGGAAGGCCAGTTCGCTCTCCCGGAGCTTGCGGAACGCCTCGTCGCTGCGCTCGCCCTCGGCCCACAGGCAGACCCCCCTGGGGTCGAGGATCTGCTCGTAGTTCTCCCGCGCGCGGGCGCCCTCGAGGCGCTGGGTGACGTTGTCCTCGAAGGAGGCGTTGCACACCTCGAGGTGGACCGGCTCGTCGTCCTCGAGGAGGTGGGCGGCGAGGCACTTCTCGGGGGCGACGTGGCCGCTGGCGTTCGCCCGGACGTGGTCGGGGTGGGCCTCGGCCCACTCGGCGCGGACGGTGCGGCCGATCCCCTCGACGCCGAGTTCCCGCTCGAACTTCTCCGGATCGCCCTCGTCGCGCATGAGGATGTCCTTGGTGAGGTAGACGTCGACCCGTTCGACCGGGTCCAGTCCCAGCGCCACGTCGCCGAACACCCACACCTCGCGGACGGGGACGGGCATGGTCTCCCCGGTGACGGCGTCGACGATCGCCTCGACGCGGTCGATGGCCGCGCCGCGCGACAGTTCGGTCATCGGACGGGCCTACCGGCCGCGGGCCCAAAGGCCTCTCGGACCGGCGGGCCGGAGTGATCCAGTTTTATGCCAACTGGTAACATTCACCATCCTTTACTCGTCACGCCGCGTAGACGGTCGGCATGCGCCTCCGGACGCGGGTCCTCGCTGCACTCCTCGCGGTGGCGATCGTGCTCTCGCTCGTCTCGCTGATCGGGTTCACGTCCTACCGCGACGAGATCGCCGCCCAGGAGGAGCGCGAGCTCTCGCGGACCGCGGAGTCGATCGCCGACCAGATCAACGTCGTCCTCGGCGAGAAGACGGAGATCGTCGACCTGTGGGCCAACCGGCCCGGCATCGGGAACCACGGCTCGGCGACGCAGGAGGCGGCGCTGCGGACCTTCGTCGAGGCGACGGACTTCAGCGGCGCGTCGGTCATCGCGAGCAACGGGACGATGACCGCCATCGAGGGGGTGAGGATCGAGCGCGAGGCAGCGGTCGAGGGGCGTAACTTCAGTGGCCGGCGATACTTCCAGCAGGCCACGCGCGGGCGGACGTACATCAGCGACCCGGTGCGCGCCGAGACCGGCAACCTCATCGTGACCATCAGCACCCCGATCGTCCGCGCGGGCCAGACGCTCGGGACGTTCAACGCGGCCTTCCACGTGCAGGCGGGCGATTTCTTCAGGACGATCGAGGTCGCGGCGGAGGCGACCGAGCGGATCGCCGTCCGGGCGAACGGCACCATCCTCTTCGCCACCGAGGCGGAACCCACGCGGAACCCGGAGATGCGGGCCACCGCGACGGTCGAGCGCACCGGCTGGACGGTCATCGCGACCAGCACCGAGGCCGCCACGCAGTCGCAACTGCGGACGGTCACGCTCTTCCAGTTCGGCACGCTCGCCGCGGTCGCGGTCTCGATCGGTGCGCTGGGCTGGTGGCTCTACCGCGAGTACGTCCATAACTTCGAGCGCCTGGTGGCGGGGTTCGGCGCGCTCGTCGTCGGCGACTACGGGACGACGGTCTCGCTGTCCGGATCGACCGAGTGGCAGGAGGTCGGCGACCACTTCAACGAACTCAGCGAGACGCTGGCCCGCCGGCGCGTCGAGGTGGCCGTGCTCAACCGGGTGTTGCGGCACAACCTCAGGAACGCGATGACCGTCGTCACCGGGAACGCCGACTACCTGGCCGACCACGTCGAGGACGACCGGCTGGCCGACGTCGCCGTGCGGATCCGGGACCGGAGCGAGTCGCTGCTCGCGCTCGCCGAGCGGGCGCGGACCGTCGAGTCGACGCTGCGGGGCGACGGGCGAGCGCCGCCGCCCCGCCCCGTGGCCGACGTCGTCGAGGAGACCGTCGCCGGCCTCCGCGAGGAGTACCCCGGGGCGACGATCACGGTCGAGCGGACCCCGCCGGACGTCGCGGTTCCCGGCGGCGACCTGGTCGCGGTGGCCGTCGACGAACTGGTCACCAACGCCGTCGCCCACGGCGGCGGGACGGTCCGGATCGCCACGGACGCGGACGAGGAGTCGGTCTCTCTCACCGTGGCCGACGACGGATCGGGCATGCCCGCCGTCGAGCGGCGGATCCTCGAGGAGTCGTTCGTGGAGACCCCCACCGAGCACGGCTCCGGGCTCGGCCTGTGGATCGTCACGTGGATCGTCGACCGCCTCGACGGCGACGTGTCGGTCGACGTCGACGGCGGGACGACCGTCACCGTGCGGCTTCCGCTCGCCAAGGGAGCCGATCGGAACGGCGTCGCGGTCTCGTGAGGCGCGAACCGAACGGCGGCGCCGTATCGTAACCCATTCCGGCGGGCGCGCGCACGAGAATACCATGTCGTGGCTGCTGCTGCTCGTCGCCGGCCTGTTCGAGGCGGTCTGGGCGATCGGCCTCGAGTACTCCGACGGGTTCACGCGACCGGCGCCGACCGCGGTCACGCTGGTCGCGCTGGCGATCAGCATGGTCCTGCTCGCGCGGGCCGTGCGGGACCTCCCCATCGGGACCGCCTACGCCGTCTGGACGGGGATCGGCGCGACGGCGACGGCGATCTACGGGCTCGTCGTCCTCGACGAGCCGGCCGGCCCCGCCAGGCTGTTCTTCCTCGGCCTCGTGGTCGCGGGGATCGCGGGGCTCCACGCGACGGGCACCTAACGCTTCGGTGGTCGCCACGAGTCCGGCGACGCACGGTCGACGGCGAGGTCCGGACGGCCCTGCTGGCCGGGTTCGAGCAGCACGGCCGGTGGATCGAGTGGTACGGGACCGACTAGCCGTTCCGATCACCGCGACGGGCCGGCGTCCGCTCCGGAGCGAAACCCTCACCCCCGCCCGCGCGTAACGCCGACCAACGATGGAGGAGTGCGACAAGTGCGGCGCGTCCGCCGCCATGCACGCCGCGTACTCGGGGCTGCACCTCTGCGAGGACCACCTCTGCCGGTCGGTCGAGGAGCGGGTCCGCCGCCGCGTCCGCGAGGACAACCTCGTCCCGCGGGACGCCACGCCCGAGGACCCCGAGACGTGGGTGATCGGGCTCTCCGGGGGCAAGGACAGCGTCGTCCTCACGGAGATCCTCCAGGACACCTTCGCGGAGGACCCCCGCATCGAGCTCGTCGCCCTGTCGATCCACGAGGGCATCGAGGGGTACCGCGACAGATCGCTGGAGGCGTGCGAGGAGCTGACCGACGACCTCGGGATCCGCCACGAGGTCGTCTCCTACGAGTCGGAGTTCGACGTTCGGATGGACGACGTCGTCGAGGACGACCCCGAGGGCATGGCCGCCTGCGCCTACTGCGGCGTGTTCCGCCGCGACGTCCTTTCCCGCTACGCCGAGGACCTCGACGCCGACAAGCTCCTGACGGGCCACAACCTCGACGACGAGGCCGAGACGGCCCTGATGAACTTCCTGGAGGGCGACGTCGACCAGATGGCCAAGCACTTCGACGCCTCGCTGGGCCCCTTCGAGGGCGGCGACGCGGAGCGGACCCGCGCCGATCAGGACCACCACATCCCGCGCGCGAAGCCGCTGCGGGACGTCCCCGAGAAGGAGGTCGCCCTCTACGCCCGCTTCCGGGACCTCCCCGCGCACATCACCGAGTGCCCCCACGCCGAGGAGGCCTACCGCGGCGAGATACAGGAGCTCATGCTCGGCCTGGAGGAGAACCACCCCGGGACCCGCCACTCGATCATGGCCGGCTACGAGAAGCTCGCCGCCCTCGCCGCCGCCGAGTACGGCGGGGACGACGACGACCGCGAGTTCGGCGAGTGCGACCGCTGCGGGGCGCCGACGGCGAGAGAGCTGTGCCGGAAGTGCTCTTTACTGGACTCACTCGAGGCCGTTTAGGGCGCGAGCGTCCAGTAAAGAGCAACGAGCATCGTGAGTTACTCGACGCACTCGAAGCGGTGTAGCGCGAGAGCGTCCAGAAGAGAGCGTCGCACGCGGCAGGCGAAAAGCGGTTCCGCACGTCGGTCCGCGCCGGGCGGCCGGAGTCGCTACTCGTTCGTCCGGATGACGTCGAGACCGTTGTTCTGGTCGTCGGCGTCGCGGCCGCCGTCGGTGTGGCCGTACGCGCCCTGGTCGTCGAACTCCTCGACGTTTTGGCTGGCGTCGAAGGCGGACTCGTCGTCGACCTCCTGGATGGCCTCGCGGGACTTGTCGGCCTGCTTCTGGGTCGAGGGACCCAGCACCTGCGCGGACTGGACACCGGTCATGATGGCCATGACGCGGACCTTGCCCTTGTACTCCTCCTGGATGCGCGCGCCCCAGATGACGTTGGCGCTAGCCTCCAGGCGCTCGGTGATGTTCTGGGCGATGCCCTCGGCCTCCTTCAGCGTGAGGTCGGGGCCGCCGGTGATGTGGACCAGGCCGCCGCTGGCGCCGCGGTAGTCGACGTCCAGCAGCGGGTGGTTCATGGCGTCCTTGACGACCTCCTCGGTCTTGTTCTTGTCCTGGGTCTCGCCGACGAGCATCACCGCGACCCCACCCTGATTCATGATGGAGGTCATGTCGGCGTAGTCCAGGTTGATGAGGCTGGGCTGGGTGATGGTCTCCGAGATGCCTTTGACCGTCTCGGCGATGATCTGGTCCATCACCGAGAAGGCCTTACCGATGGGCAGGTTCGGGACGTAGTCGAGCAGGCGGTTGTTGTCCAGCACGATGATCGAGTCGGCCTCGTTGCGGAGCCGCTCGAGGCCCTCCTCGGCCTTCACCGTGCGGGCGCGCTCGACGTTGAACGGCGTCGAGACCATGCCGACCACGATGGCGCCCTGCTCCTTGGCGATCTTCGAGACGACCGGCGCGGCGCCGGTACCGGTGCCGCCACCCATGCCGGCGGTGACGAACACCAGGTCGGCGTCGCCCAGGACGTCCTTGATCGTGCCCTGGGCCATCTCGGTGGCGCGCTCGCCCATCGAGGGGTCGCCGCCGGCGCCGAGCCCGTTGGTCAGGGACTTGCCGACGAGGATCTTCGTGTCGGCCTCGATCATCTTGAGGTGCTGCTTGTCGGTGTTGATCGCGACCGTGTCGGCGCCCTCGACGCCGATGTTGTACAGGCGGTTGACGGTGTTGTTGCCGGCGCCGCCGCAGCCGACGATGACGATGCGAGGATCGCCGAACCCGTCGACGTCCTCGTCGTCGAGCGCCTGCTGCTCGGCCTCGTCGCGTTCGAGGGCCTCCTTGACGATGTCCTGCATCGTCAGGCCCTCGCCCACGTGCGGCGCTTTCGTTTTTCGGACGGACGGTCCTGCCCGCCTTCCTGCTCGGCGAGCATCTCCCGCACCGCGGCCCGGATGGCCTCGCTACGGTTGGGGTATTCCCCCGTTTCGACCATTCGTTCGACCTCTTCTATCTGCTGTTTCGGAATCCGCAGTGTCACACGCTCCATGTTTCGTTCCCCGGTAAGACGGCCGGCGTTTACGCGGCAGATCGGCCGGGTGTGCGGCCAAACCGTTGGACGGCGGCGATCTCATCGCCGCGCGCCACGACGTGTAAGACGACCGTCTTACGCACCAGTTACCACATGGGCATATCGTATAAAACTTCTGGCGAGCGTATGACAACCACGCGTTTACTGCGGTAAACGCCCTGTACTGTGCGTTTTCGACGTCTTACGGATTGTCGAGGACGTCCGCGGCGGGAGTGCGGCGGCCGCAGCTGGGGCAGAACGCCCAGTCCGATCGGAGCTCGTCGCCGCACTCGCAGAAGACGCGCCGGGACGCCTTCTCGCCGCAGTTCGGGCAGTACACGTGGTCGTCCGTCACGTTTTCGCCGCACTGGGGACACGTCTTACGGCCGCCCGAAGCGGTCCCGTCACCGCTGTGCTCGTCCGTCTTACGCTCCTCGGTCGCGTGTGACGCGTCGCGACGGCCCTCGCTCGCGCGGGCGTCGACGCCGGCGTCCGACGCGGCGTCCGCCCCGTCGAGGGAGATATTGACGTTTACGTCGCGGCTGCCCCGCCGGTCGAGGTGGTCGTCGACGCGGTCCCGGATGATCGCGTCGATGCGGTCGACGAGCAGGTCGTCGATGCTGTCGTCCCCGCCGGCGGTCACGTTCCCGCCGGCGTCCGCGCCGGCGTCTCTCGTCGGACGGGTCTCCTCGGTCTCCCCGAGGAACTCCCGGAGCGCTCGACGCATGACCTCGCTCTTGGAGTCGTCGAACTCCTCGAGCCGGGCGACGAGGTCGTCGTCGGCGCGGAACGTGATCTTGCTCATTCGACTCGTACGAGTCGTTGCAGGCCGGGTATTTCAATCTTGTCGACCAGCGTCTGACGGCCGTCTGACCAGGTGGTCACCAGCCCGTGCCCAGTGCGACGGCAGTCCGTGGCCTCACTCGGTCCGCGAGATGGGTTCGGGGTTGGCCTCGTGCCACTCCTCGCAGAAGGCCTCGATCTCGGCGTCGCCCGCGTCGGGATCGACGCCGACGGGAATCTCGCGGCGGGTCTGGCTCTCCAGCTCCGCGTCGCCGGCGCGACGCTCCTCGTCGGGCGCCTCGGCGGTGAGGAACGACTCCTCCACGACGGCGACCGGCTGGCCGGCCTGGGTGCGGCGGGACTCGTCGGTGTACACCTCGAACTCCCGCTCCAGCGTGTGGACGCGCCCGTCGTCGTCGCGGTAGGTGTACGACCCGAAAAAGCCCAGGTCGGCGTCGGCGTCGTCGAGGAGATTGCGTCGCTCGAACTCCCGGTCGATGACGTTCGTCCCCGGGTGATCGGACGTGTCCATGTGCTCGTGGGCGAACTCCGAGAGCCACGTCCACCCGTGCTCCTCGCCGACCGCGGCGACGTGGTCGCCCAGCGTATCGTCGTCCCCGAGCTCCCGGAGATCCGTCTCGACGACCTGGACGTGTTCCTCGTCCTCGTCGAAGTCCCCCTCGTAGATGACGCGGCTCTGCGGGTCGTACACGCGCGGTGTGCCGTATCCGGCGCCGCCGGTAACGCCGATCCACTCGTAGCCGTCCTGCTGCTCGCCCTCGTGCACGATCGGGTAGTCCCAGTACGGACTCGCCCCCTCGTCCTCCGGCGTCTGATTGTCGGACATGGAGTACCCGACCTAGCCCCCGGATGCCCTTCAGAAAGCGGACGCATATGCCCGATAACGTCGGCTTACTCTCTGTCCGCCGTCCGACGGACGTCTCCCGAGCACGTACTTGCGCGTGCGCGGAGACGGCGTCTGACTTCCCGTCACGGCGCCCTCGGCCGTGTCACAGCGGTAACAGCGCGGAAGCCCACCCCTCCAGGGGTGGGAGGAACCACGTAAGCCACACTACACAAACCAGCGAAACATTATTGTTTCACCTTTCAGCATTCCAAAAATATTAATAAGGAAATGGGACTAATGTGTGATAGATGGTGTGGGAGGTCACTCGAACGGTTCGCGTCCGCCTTGACGTACCCGACGACCGCAAGAGTGACCTCCACGCCACTAACACCAAATTCCAGTACTGCGCCAATCGCACCGCAGACTGGGCGTGGCGCTACCCAAACGAGGACTGCGTGACCAGCAAGAGTGAAGCCGAATCCGCTATCTACGGCGCCCTCCGCGACGAAACCGACGGGTTGCACGCAAACCTCGTGCAGAAAGCCATCAAACGCGCCACCGACGACATCGACAACTGCGTTGACAGGCTTGCTGACGGCGAGAACACCAGCAAGCCAGAGTACGATACGTTCAGCATCGTCTACGACAAGCGAGCGGCCACCTACTACCGCGATAGGGTAAGTCTCGCCACCGTCAATGGGAGGGTCGAATGCGAGTACGACCTGCCCGAGAATCCTGAAGGAACACCGCACGGTGAGTACCTGCTGAACGACGACTACTCGTTCAGCACAAGTACCGTCCACTACGACAGCGAAGCCGATGAGTTCTATCTGCACGCGGCAATGAAACGGGAACGTGACGTGGACAGTCCTGAGAAAGCCGAGGATTCGAGAGTCCTTGGCGTGGACTGTAACGTCGACGACCACATCGCCGTGACCAGCACGGGAAGGTTCATCGGCAACGCGGACTACCTCAACCATCAGCGACGCAAATTTGAAAAGCGGCGAGCCAGCCTGCAACAGACGGGAACACGGACCGCCCACTTAGCCTTCAAACGTATCGGGGACAGGTTCGGACGCTGGAGTGAAGACTACCTCCACCAGTGTTCGAAGGCCATCGTTGAGGAGGCCCGTTGTCATGAGTGTACGCATATCGCATTCGAGAACTTAGAACAGATTCGAGAGCGTATCAGCGACGGAAAGAAGTTCCAGCAATGGGCGTTCAACGCCCTCCAGCAGCAGGTCGAGTACAAGGCCGAAGAGTACGGCATCATCGTAGATACGGTACATCCGAAGTACACGAGCCAGCAATGCTCGAAGTGCGGGTGTACGCTGGAGGAGAACCGAGACGACCAGCACTTCGAGTGTCTCGACTGTGGGTACACAGCGAACGCGGACTACAACGCGGCGAAGAATGTGGCGCGAAAGCTTGCGTTGAAACTCCAGCAGGGGCAGAAGTCTCCTGTTGGAGGGGCGTTCTGTCAGTACGCCCTAGAGTCAGGGGTGATGACCGTGAACGCTACTGATGTGGTGTCCGACACGCCTGTGTCGGTAGAACGGGAGTCCACTGACAAGCCCCCTTTAGAGGTGGGTATCTGACGCCCCCACTCCGTCGGTCGGAATAATAAGGGTTAAGTCCGGCAACCCCGCTACGTTGGAGTGCAACCGCCCTTAGCTCAGACTGGTAGAGCAGTCGACTGTAGATCGACTTGTCCCCCGTTCAAATCGGGGAGGGCGGACTTCTCTGAATCCGACGCGAACAGCGTGAGCCGTCGGATTCGAGCACGTCCAACCGAGCCGATTTGAACACGTCAGTCGCAGTCCCGGAACGGCCGACCGGAGGGAGGCCGCACGCCCGGAACGTCTGGCACCTGTTCAAATCGGGGAGGGCGGACGTTTCCTGCGAACGGAGTGAGCAGTGAAAAGCGGCCACCGACGCGATTTGAGCCTGTCAGTCACAGCCCGCGCAGCGAAGCGAGCAGGAATGTCTGACTTCGTTCAAATCGGGGAGGGCGGACTGCTTCTACGGGCGCTCGCGATGGTGGGAATCGCCCCGGCGGCGCGAGAGGCCAGTGTGGCAACCGGTCCCGTATAGCGATCCGGGCAAGGGCCGCCTCAGTCGTCACTCGTCGTCACTTCGTCGGCAGTGAGCCGGTCCATGTCCCGGCTGGCGATCTCGCGGACGTGGTCGGTGCTGAACCGCTCGCCGTCGTAGAGGAGGCTCACGGCGACGATGGTGACGATGGCGGCGGCCGTCGCGGGCACGGCGGGTTCGACCCGGCCCTCGCCGAAGAACTCCGGCGATCCGAGGTAGAACTCCCAGAAGACGAAGGTGAGTCCGCCGACGACGAAGCCCGGGAGCCCGGCCTCGCGGACGGTGCCGTCCCAGAGCATCATCACCAGGCCCGCGAACAGGACCGACATGATGCCCATACCGAGCGTGTTGATGACGATGATCTCGATCCCGCTGAGCGCGATCAGGGCGGCACCGATACCGAACGCGACGATCGTCAGTCGGGTGACGAGCACGAGGTGGCCGTCCGGCAGGTCGTCGACGCCGCCGCGCAGCGGGATGTAGAGGTCGTTGATGAAGCTCGTCGCGCCGGCGAGCAGGAACGAGTCGGCGCCGGTGATGACCGACGAGACGGCCGCGGCCAGCAGCAGCCCCGCGAAGGCGTCGGGCAGCGTGTTCGTGATCGTCCACGCGAACGCCATGCCGGAGTCGATCTGCGCGCCCTGCGCGTTGGCGATCATCCCCGCCGTGGCGGTGAGCAGCCCGAAGCCGGTGATCACGGCGCCCGCGAGGAACGTCCCCGC